>Ga0208824_1001783_pt1 | contig 18152 bp, 16 predicted proteins | sample AD_JPNTR3_MetaG_FD_184447 | JGI IMG/M metagenome (GOLD analysis project Ga0208824, IMG submission 184447) | Active sludge microbial communities of municipal wastewater-treating anaerobic digesters from Japan - AD_JPNTR3_MetaG (SPAdes) (version 2) | ecosystem: Engineered > Bioreactor > Anaerobic...
CTCCTCATGGCTCACGTCCGGCGGACGGAACCGCGCCCCCCACCCTTGCTTGGTCAAGGCGTAGATCACGCATTGCGATTGGATGTTGCTGGCCCAGAGGGCAAGCGTCACGGGGTCGTCATCCTGCAAGCCCATGCGCAAGAGACGCAGGAAGCATTGGCGCACCGGTTTGGCGAACTTTTCTTCGATATCGTACGTCAGGTCTGACGGCACGCACTCTTCAAGCGCCATCAGACGCGCCACCCAGAGTTCGGGCGGTTTTTGCGCCGCGCAAATTTGCAGTGAACGTGCCACCCACGTCCGCACGGCCCGCTGCCACGAGGCTGCATCAGTAACGGTGTCGGGGATTGTCAGCAGTGTCTTGCCCATATTTTCGAACAGGGTCGCGATCACCGCCTTGTAAAGCTCAGCCTTGGAATGAAAGTAGTAATTCACGAGCGCAACGTTAACTCCGGCCTTCGCGCAAATCATGCGCGTCGTGGCGGCGCGGAAGCCGTGCTCGGCGAAGGTTTCGGCCGCAGCGTCCAATATCTTCTGGCGCGTGCTGACAGGATCATCTGCCGCGATAATTTTTGTTTGTGATTTCTTCACTGTAAATAGAGAAGATCCGGTACCAGCTTGATGAGCTGGTTACGACAGAAAGCGTAAATCTGGTCGGCCGGTGTGCCCATCATGCGCCGTACACTGTCGGCCAGCGCCTTGGCGTCGGCAAACGAAATCTGGCTGATGGCCCGTTTCACAAGGCGGATGAGATTCGGCGACATGCTGAGTTCATCCACGCCCATGCCGATAAATAACATCGCCATCACCGGATCGGCCGCCGTTTCGCCGCACACCGAAACCCTCAGGCCGTTGGCATGCGCGGCCGTCACAGCAAGGTCGATCAATTGCAGCACGGCCGGATGTGTCGGTTGATAGAGACGCGCGACCGTTTCATTCACGCGGTCAACAGCCAGCGTGTACTGGATCAGGTCGTTGGTACCGATCGAGAAAAACTCGCACTCCTTGGCCAGCGCATCCGCGATCAGTGCCGCAGCCGGAACTTCGATCATCACACCACGCTGGATCGATTCGTCAAAGGGGATGCCTTGGGCCTTCAGTTCAGCCATGCAGGTGTGCAGTTCCATGTTGGCGGCATGCAGTTCATCAATCGTCGTGACCATCGGGTACAGGATCTGCACGTTGCCGTGCGCGCTGGCGCGCAGAACGGCACGCAGTTGGCGATGAAAGACATCGGGATTGCGCAAAAGGAAGCGGATCGAGCGGTTACCCAGGAACGGATTGGCCTCTCTGTGCATTATGCCGCCGCTTTTGGGCATCTTGTCGCCGCCCAGATCCAACACGCGTATAGCAACCGCTTGTCCGTCCGGCAAAGCGCGCGCCACCTCCGTATATGCCTGCGTCTGCTCCTCCTCGCTCGGCTCGCGGTCTTCTTGCAGCCACAAGTACTCAGTGCGGTAGAGGCCGATTCCCTCGGCACCGGCCGTATGCAGATCGGCCAGCGCCGTACTGCTGTCGACATTCGCTAAAAACGGCACAGGGCGGACATCCAGTGTGCGCCCCGGTTGCATCGTGGCTTGTTCCAGCGACTCTGTCAGCGTCCGCGAGCGGGCCATCATTTTTTCAAAGGCTGCGCGCTCTTCACTGTCCGGATTGACGACCACCTTGCCGCGCGTCCCATCGAGCAACAGCAGGTCACCGCTCTTGACGTGTGCCGAAAGCGCGCCCAGTCCGACCACGGCGGGAATACCCAGCGCACGCGCCAGCAATGAAGCGTGCGACGTGGTACTACCGCGGTCGGTGGCAAACCCGAGGATCTGATGCTTGGGGAGCGAAATTGCCTCAGAGGGCGAGAGTTCGTCTGCCACCACGATGCACGGATACTCCACGCGCAACGCAGACGCATCACTGCCGACGCCCGACAAATTACGCAGAATACGTTTTACGATATCGCCGACATCCTGCGCACGCTCGCGCAAATAGGAGTCGTCCATCGCATCGAAAATGGACGAGTAGGTGTCGGCAACCTGCTTGACCGCTGCCTCGGCGTTACGCAGGTCTTTAACGATTTTTTCTTTGCAGGTACTCTGTAGAGTCGGATCATCAAGAATCATCAGATGACCGTCAAAAATGGAGGCTTCATCACCGTTGATGCGTTTTTTCAACTCCTGCGCCAGCGTATTGATCTGCGTCCGCGTCAACGCAAACGCATCCACCAGCCGTGCCACTTCATGTTCGACCTGTTCCGGCTCGATCCGGTATTCCGGCACCTGCTCGCTGGAACCGGCACGATACAGAAAGGCCGGCCCCATGACGAATCCACGGGAAACGGCTAGTCCTGTCATTACGCGCATCTCGTCACGCGCGGTATCGCAGGCGGCATGTGTGTCACTGTTCATCGGGAATATCGAACTTACGGGCGACCAGCGCCTCCAACTCATCAAGTACATCGTGCGACTGCGGACCGGATGCCGTAACCTTAAGCTTGGTGCCGCACACTGCTTCCAGCGTCATCAAGGCCATAATGCTCTTGCCGGACACGACGGTTCCGTCCTTTTCGACATCGACTTCAGCATTGAAGCGTGATGCCACCTTGGCGAAAAGTCCCGCCGGACGGACATGCATGCCGTATTTATTCAGCAGCACGAATTCCCGGGTTTCTTTGTTTGTAGTAGTCTTGGCCACTTTCCCGCTCTCCTCTATGTGGAATGGTGTCGCTTAATCCGCGACTCCAACTCGCTCACCGCGACAAACCCCGATGATCGAACCTTGTGTTCTTGCGCCGCCGTCTCCACCAGATTCACCAGATCACGGCCTAGAGCCACGGGGATAACCAATTGCGGCACCTCCACACCGAGAAATTCACGACGTAAATCATCCATTCCTGTGCGGTCCAACTCGGCATCGGCCTCGCCCTGCCGTTTCAGCGTCACCACCAGGTCCACCTGTTTCTCGCCACGCACCGCCGCCACGCCGAAAATAGAAGGCACGTGGATAATCCCGATCCCGCGGATCTCCATGAAGTACTGGGTCACCGGCAAAGCCGACCCCAGCAGGGTGTTGTTGCTGTCACGCCGGAACTGCGTCAGGTCGTCCGCGACCAGCGCATGCCCCCGCTTGATTAGCCCCAGCGCGGTCTCGCTTTTGCCGAGCCCGGCCGCGCCCTCAATGAAGACGCCGACTCCCGCCACCTCCAACATCGTTCCGTGAACCTTGCACCGCGGCGCGTACAGCTCCTCCAGCACAAAGGAGACGGAATGGACAAAGTGGCGCGTCACCATGTTTGTCCGCAGCACACAGACGTTGTTACGCTTGGCCAAGCGCTCCACTTCTGGGAAAATGCGCTTGCCGCGCGTAAAGACGATGCACGGGATTTTTTTTGCAAACAACTCTTCAAGGCGCTGCACGCGCTGCGCCTCGGGCATGGACGAGAGATACTCGAACTCTGCCATACCGATCACTTGGATGCGCTTGTGCGCGAAGTGCCGGTAAAAACCCGACAAGGCGAGACCGGGGCGGTGTGCGACAGGCTCAACAATTACCCGTCGCAGACCGATCCGTCCCGTCACCAGTTCCAAGCCAAGCCGTTCACGGCCGGCCTCAAAAAACTGGCCGACCGTAACGCGTGACGGCCGGGCTTGGCTCTGCTTCGGTCCCGCCATTACTTCCTGCTCGCGACCCGTGTATACGAATGTTTGCGCTTGCGAATCGTCTTGCGCAGTTGCTTTTCAACACGCGCCACGGCCGTGTCGATCGCCGCGCGCGCGTTATCGGCAAACTCTTTGCTACCGACCGCTGTCAGGTTCTTCTGTTGCGCAACGACCTGCGCCTCGTACATATGGCGCTGCATATCCACGACCACGCGCACGCTCTCGATTCTTGGGAACTCCTCTACCAACTTGGTCGCGCGGAGTTCCGCATATCTCTTGATTCCGGGCGGTGCATCTTGCTGACGAATCGTCACTTCAATGGGCATAACTGGCATAGGTGGCATCCTCCTTGGTTGTCCCGCATGGGAGCGGGCTTGTTAGTTTGGTTACATTCTGAAATTCTGTCCGAGATAGAGACGGCGCGCCGTCTCATCCTGCACTAAGAAATCACTCGATCCTTCGCGCAGGATCTTACCGTCATAAACGAGATAAGCACGGTCCACGATCGACAGCGTCTCGCGAACGTTGTGATCGGTCACGATGATGCCGAGCCCGCGGTCGCGCAGCCCCCTGACGATCTCCTGGATGTCATGCACCGCCAACGGATCCACCCCGCTGAACGGTTCGTCCAGCATCAGGATCGCCGGACTGCGCACCAGTGCGCGCGCGATCTCAAGCTTGCGCCGCTCGCCGCCGCTCAGCGTGTAGGCGCGTTGCCGGGCAACCTTCGTCAGGTTCAGGCTGGCGAGCAGTTCCTCGGCGCGTGCGCGGCGTTCGGCTTTCGTCAAATCCATGGTTTCAAGAATCGCCAGCACATTCTCCTCCACCGTCAGCTTACGGAAGGTGGAGGGCTCCTGCGCCAGATAACCCAGTCCAAGCCGCGCACGACGGTAGACCGGCATGCGCGTGATGTCCTGCCCGCGGAACGTGACCGTACCGTCATTCGGACGCACCAAGCCCACCACCATGTAAAAGGTGGTCGTTTTGCCCGCTCCGTTAGGCCCCAACAGACCGACGATCTCGCCACACGAGACGTGCAGCGACACACCATCCACGACGGTGCGCGTCCCGTAATGCTTCACCAAGCCGTCCGCTTGAATATCCGGCACTCGCTCGATGTTTTGTTCAACTGCATCATTCATTCGTGAAATCACATTCCCTGCGGGATCAGTTTCTTGGTGTCGGCTTTGTTGAAGGTACCCGGCGGCAGCACCACGCGTCCCGGCGACACCTCCATCCGCTCATCGTCCAGCCAGAACGTAATGCGGTTACCGGTCACCTCGCCGCCCTCATCGCCCTGCCGCATCAGGCGGGCATTGCCGGTCATCACGATCTGGCCATCCTTTCTGGTATAGACTGCCTTGTCACAACTCGCCAACCGGTTGAGGTTGGTGATGACCACCTTGCCGACCGCCATAATCTGCTGCACGTCGTTGGTTCCCTCCATGAACACCAGCAGGCGGTCCGAGCTCATCATGAACTGTGGGTCGTCCACCACCACATTTTCATCAAAAAGGATCACACCCTCTTTATTGTCAAACTCAATGCGTTCAGCGGTGATCACCGCCTCGCGCTGGGGTTCCGCCTGCGTCCCAGCCCCCGCCGCCTTCGCATCGGTTACTTTGGCCACGCCGGCTTCCTTGGTTGCGCCGGCTTCCTTGGCCTCTCCGACCTCCTTGGCCGCGCCGCCATCCGCCGCCGCTTGGGCAAACACACCTGCCGCCGCCAGCAACCCCGCCGCCACGACAATCATCCCCGTAAACCGTTTCAGTTTCATAAGAGCCTCCCGAAATTACTCCGAATGCGATACGTCCGTATCTCGCACTCGCCCATGATCTTAATATACTCGCCCACCGTTGAAAAGTACATACCGCGCCCTTTAAGCCGGTCATTGTCCTTTTCAACCGTCACCCGACCATCGCAGTACCCGTGCCGGGCCTCGCGATCAAACAGGCATCCCTCGGCCGTGAGCACGCCGTCTGGCTTTCCCTCGGCCGTCAAAAGCTCTACCGTCACACCTTCCGCAAAAATCAAGCCGTTCGTGAAGACCTGCGCCTTTTCCGCGCGCAACCGCGCCCGGATGCGCCCGTCTTCGTAGTAGTCCAGCGGCAACGCGAGGTTTTCGACCGGCGTCGTCATGGCCGCCTTGGCCGTTGACCAACGTTCGGCCAACGGACGCCACGCAGCATCGTCGTGCCGGTTGAACCAACGCGCGACGTCCGGATCCTCGGCCGTCGCCGTCGCCTGGACGACGCTCGCCGCGAAGACCGCCAGCGCCACGCGCAATACGCTGCGCCTCTGTTCAGCGCACCAGACCATGAATCGCTCCCAGCGTTTGCCACAATCGTTTCAAATCCTTGAAGGGAATGGCGTTCGCCTTGTCCGAGAGGGCTTCGGCAGGATTGACATGCGTCTCCATGAACACGCCGTCGACCCCCGTCGCCACCGCCGCGCGCGCCAAGGCCGGTGCCCAGCGTCCGTCCCCCCCGCTCATCTTGCCCGCGCCGCCCGGCCGCTGCACGCTGTGTGTGGCGTCGAACACCACCGGCACGCCCAATTCACGCATAATCAGCAAACTGCGCATATCCGCCACCAGATTGTGATAGCCAAAGCTCGCCCCGCGCTCGGTCAGGATGATCTTGTCGTTTCCGGCCGAACGGATCTTCTCAATCACGTTGACCATGTCTTCAGGCGCGAGGAACTGCCCCTTCTTGACGTTGACCGCCTTGCCGGTCTCCGCCGCCGCCACCACGAGGTCAGTCTGACGGCACAGGAACGCCGGAATCTGCAGGATGTCCACCACCTCGGCGGCAATCGCCGCCTGATCAGGCTCATGGATGTCGGTCAGGACCGGCACCCCGAAGCGGTCACGCACCTCTTGCAACACCGCCAGTCCTTCGACCAACCCCGGCCCGCGATAGGAATCCACCGAGGTGCGGTTCGCCTTGTCGAACGAAGCCTTGAAAACCAGCGGCACCTCCAGCTCTTCTGCGAGCCGCACCAGACGCGCCGCGAGGTCCACCGTGCCCTTGGTCGACTCAATCACGCACGGTCCGGCAATGAATGCCAGCCGCTTGCCGCCGAACACGACGTTGCCCACTTTGACCTGTTTCACGCTCACTCTTTCGACTCCTGGCCTTCGCTTTCCACTCTTTGCCTAAGCATTGCTTCGACCGCCGGCACATCCTCCGGCGTGTCAACGCCCACACCCAAATCCTCGGTCTGAATGACCGCGATACGCGCGCCCAGATAGAGGGCACGCAACTGCTCCAAACTCTCAGTCCGCTCCAATAGGCACGGCGGCTCCCGCACGAGCCGCTTCAGAAACGCGCCGCGATAGGCATAGATGCCCAGGTGGCGCAGATAGAGCCCGGACGCCAAATCCGGTTCACCGTCGCGGCGACACGGAATCGGCAGCCGCGAAAAGTAAAGCGCCCCGCCGTCACGCGCCAACACCACCTTGACCACCGTACGCGCTTCGAGATCGCGCATCGAACGGATCGGACACGCAGCGGTCGCCATGGCCCAGCCGGCATCTGCCTTCATACGCGCGGCCAGCGCGTTGATCAGCGCCGGATCGATCAACGGCTCGTCCCCCTGGATATTGATCACGATATCGTCATCGCTGGGCTGCGCCGCCTCGGCCACCCGGTCGGTGCCGGATGGATGGTCGGCGCGCGTCATCGCCACTTTGACAAAACCGGACACCGCGTCCGCAATCCGGACGTCATCAGTGGCGACCATAATGTCATCAAGCGCACTCGCCCGCCGCGCCGCTTCCACGACCCACTGCACCAATGGCTTCCCACAAATCGGGTGCAGGCTCTTGCCTGGAAACCGCGTCGAACCCCAGCGCGACGGGATCACGCCTATTACACGCATGCTGTTATTTCCTAATGAATTGAAAACGAGCGTATTTTCCGTGTTTCTTCAATGAGAGTCAAGCTTCAACCCGGGGGCGATTCAACTCCGTTGAACGCGCCCCCGGATTATTTAGGATTTAGGAGTTAGGAGTTTTCTACTTCTGCGTTCTGTGTTCTACGTTCTGCGTTCTGAGCCACCTCACAGCCTTACCGCCTCACTGCCTTACCGCCTCACAGCCTTACCGCCACTGCCCACTGCCTTACTGCCGACTGGGAGTTTGCAGTTTCTTCAGCTGCGGGAAGAGAATCACGTCGCGAATCACCTCGGTACCGGTCAGCATCATGACCAGCCGGTCAATCCCCATACCGAGCCCGCCCGTCGGCGGCATGCCGTGCTCCAGCGCGGTGATAAAATCCTCGTCGATCTTTTCCGTGTCTTCGCCCACCTGGTCGGCAAACGCTTTGCGTTGCGCTTCGGGGTCATTCTGCTCGGTATAGCCGGGGCACAACTCCTTGCCGGCAACGACAAACTCAAAGACGTCGACCAGTTCCGGATCATCCGCGCAGGCTTTGGCCAGCGGCACGAACTGACGCGGAACGCGCGTCACGAACGTCGGCTGACGCAACGTCTTTTCAACCAATTTGTCGTAAACTTCGTGGGTAATCAGTAGGTGATCCCACGCCGGATCGATCTCAAGCCCCTGTGCCTCTGCCTTGGCACGCGCCTGCTGCACCGTCAAATCGAACCAGTCCTGCCCCATCATCTCCTTGACCGCGTCCTTGTAGGCGATCTCGCGGTAAGGCGGCGTGAAGTCTAAAATCTCCTTGGCTTCGCCGTACTCGACGGTCAGGCGTCCCAAAACCTTCTCGCAGAGGTGCGGCAGCAGTCCCTCGATAATCGCCTTCATCGAGGTGCGGTCGCCATACGCCTCGTAGACCTCGAGCACCGTGAATTCAGGATTGTGCGTGCGGTCGATGCCCTCGTTGCGGAAGTTCTTGCCCAGTTCGAAAATCTTGTCGAAACCGCCCACAATCAGGCGCTTGAGGTAGAGTTCCGGTGCGATACGCATCACCATCTCGGTATCGAGCGCGTTGTGGTGCGTGTAGAAGGGCTTGGCAGCGGCGCCGCCGGCCTGAGCCTGCATCATCGGAGTCTCGACCTCGATAAAGCCGCGGGCATGCAAAAAGTTACGGATTTCCGCGAGGATCGCGCTGCGCTTGTTGAAGCGGTCGCGCGACTCGGGATTCATCATCAGATCCAGATACCGCTTGCGGTAGCGTTCCTCGACATCCTGCAAGCCGTGGAACTTCTCCGGCGGCTGTAAAATCGCCTTGCCCAGGAAACTCCATGAATGCACTTCAATGGTCGGCTCGCCCGCGCGGGTCGTGAAAAGCCGCCCCTCGACCCCGATGAAATCGCCAAGGTCCAGATGTTTGAAGCCCTCGAACAACGTCTCGCTGAGCAGATCCTTCTTGATGAAGATCTGGAAGTTGGCCGTCCCGTCGCTGATCGTGGCGAACGAGGCCTTGCCCATGCGCCGGATCGTCATCAGCCGACCCGCCGCCCGCACTTTTTTATCCTCTTCAAATCCAGCGCGTACTTCGGAAAGACGGGTACGTTCGAACGCCCGTCCGTACGGTTCGAAGCCCAACTCCTCCAGCTTCCGGAGATTCACAATGCGCTGCGCGCGGTACTCATTGACCGATTGTTGTTGTTCCTCTGACATGACCTAGTTTTCCTTCCGTGACGGCACACTGTAGCATACTTTGCACCCCGTGTCAGTCACGAGAACAATTTCACCGCGGACCACGCGGTTGGAAGTAAGAGGTAAGAGGTAAGAAGTAATAGGTAATGGGCAGTGAGCAGTGGGCAGCGGGCGCTTCAAATTACCCATCCCTTGGTTGTCTAACTTTTTGTGATCACCAAGTGGTCACAAAGCTGAGCGCGACTAAGGACAGGTATTTAGACGTCAATTATCACATCAAGAAGATATTCGAGAGCCTCGAATTGCTACCAGAGGCAACTATTCGAAAATTTCGAATAGTTCAGTAGGAAGGTGGACGCCAAGTCACACGTTCAGTGGATCACTACAATCTCCAAGACAAACTCTTCCTGTCGGACTACGACCGCTTCATCTTGCAATTGCAAGAGGCAAAGACCAAGGATTCTCCATGAGTCGTCCAAACACCTGTCCCTTTAGTCGTCTAATACCGATTTAACAGGAATATAACAGATCCCCACGTGGCTCGTTTTTTGAAGTGGCCCTTCAGGCCACGAATGTTGGCGTGACCCAGACCCAAGGCGGCGTTCCGCTTACCCTGGGCTAAGGTGAAGCCGCCACTCCGGGGCTTTGGCTCTGCGCTCAACGCTCATGCACTAACGAACTCCTGCAGGCGGAGCCCACAACTCAATTTAAGATGCTCGCAAGTCTGGCAAATGATTTGGAGCGGCGGCAAGCGGTATTCCGCGCGACGCCGCTTTAGCGTGGACGGACCGGAAAGCGGTGCCGCGACCCGCGCACAGCGCGGCTCTTGTCACTCGCACTCCAAAATAAAAACCGAGCAATGCTTTTGCTCTCAAGATTGCGAGCCACTACGTGGTCGCAATAAGAGGGGTTGACTCGTGACCCGCGACGTGCGACCGCCAAGGGCTCCAATCTCAAATCACAAATTGTTTCCGCCCAGCCCGTTATTATATTGTCTGTTCACTACACAAGCCGCTCGCCCGTCGTCCCGGCCGCCAGCGACACATGCTTGAGCCCTTTGATGGCTTTGAGGCGGTTGAGCAGCGTGTGGATTTCGGAAGGTTGGCCGCGCACGGCGATGATCTCTAGGCAGTTGTGATGATCGAGATGCACATGCTGCGTCGAGATGATCGCCGTGTGGTGGTCGTGCTGAACCTGCGTGAGGATTTTAACAATGTTGCTGGTGTGGTGGTCGTAGACCAGCACGATCGCGCCAGCCACCTCTTCTCCGTCCTGCCACTCGGTCTGCACCAGACTGGCGCGGATCAGGTCGCCGACCGCCTTCGAGCGGGTCGGACAACGCTCCGCCTTGATTTTCGCATCGAACTGCCGCATGAGCGACTCTTCCAACGAGACGCTGAAACGTGTCAGGGACATGACTGCTCCTCCTTCATCGCTAGACCGTAGCACGTCTGCCGCACAGATGCAATAATGAGATGAAGAGGGTTCCTAGCTTCAAGTTTAACACTTCTGTGTTCGATGTTTGACGTTCGACATTCGGCGTTCTCACAAAACAAAAAAAAAGGGGATGGCGAATATTCCGCCATCCCGTTCGACTCTAAACAGGTCCGTTCGTTTCCGTGATTAGAGAAGCTGGTTCACTGCGGCGACGATGTCGCGGTCATGCGGCAGGAAGGCGTCTTCCAGCGAATAGGCCTGCGGCGCGATGCCGTTCTTGGCACCGACGCGCAGAACCGGAGCGTCCAACGAATCAAAGGCTTCGGCCATGATACGCGACGCGATCTCGCCGGTGTAGCTACCGATGTCGACACAATGGCTGGCAACCACGCAGCGGCCGGTCTTGCGCACCGAGGCGAGGATCGTCTCGATGTCCAGCGGCACCAGTGAGCGGATGTCGACAACCTCGGCTGAGATATCCTGCGCAGCGAGCGTGTCCGCCGCCTTCAGCGCCTCGTAGAGCATCGGCCCCCACGTGATGATCGAAACCTTATCGCCGGCGCGTTTGACATCGGCCTTGCCCAGCGGGATCAGGTACTCTTCCGCCGGCACCACGCCTTTGTAGTTGTACATGATCTGCGACTCAACGAAGAGAACCGGATTGTTGTCGCGGATCGCGCTCTTCAGCATGCCTTTGGCATCGTAGGGCGTGGCCGGATAGACGACGTAAAGCCCCGGAATGTGGGCGAACATTGACTCCAGCGTCTGGGAGTGCTGGCCGCCGTAGCCCTTGCCACCGCCGACCGAGGCGCGGATGACCAGCGGCACCTCAATGCTGGCACCGGACATGTAGTGCCATTTGGCCGCCTGATTGGAAATCTGGTCGGAGGCCATCAGGCCAAAGTCCATATACATCAGCTCGACCACCGGACGCAGGCCGGTCATGGACGCACCGACCGCCGTGCCGCAGATGCAGGCTTCCGAAATCGGCGCATTGAAGACGCGGTCACGACCAAAAGCCTCGGTCAGCCCCTTGGTGACCTTGAAGGCGCCGCCGTACTCGGCGATGTCCTCGCCCCATTGCACCACGCGGCTGTCGCGCAGCATCTCTTCGATCATCGCTTCCTTGATCGCGTCCTTGTAGGTGATCTGGCCGTCTTCAGTGCGCTTGATCACAGGCAACTCGCCCACGGGCTTGACGGTGGCGAACTCCTCGGGCACCGTGTCCACGCGGGTGTCGGTGTACATGTATTTGATCACGTCGGCCGGATCGGGATCCTGTGACCACGCGGCCTTGGCTGCCATGCGGGCATTGCGGTCAGCCACCTTGGCTTTGAGATCGGCGAGCTTCTTGGGCGTGATGCAGCCGTTGTCGAGCATCTGCTGCTCGAAGTTCGCGATCGGGTCGAGCGCCTTCCATGCGGCCTCTTCCTCTTTAGTGCGGTATTCGTTACGCGGGTCGCCGAGCGAATGGCCGTAGTTACGGTAGGTGTCGAACTCCAGCAACACGGGACCTTCGCCCTTGCGGCACAGCTCGGCTGCGCGGCGCATGGCGTCCATGCAGGCAAGAATATCCATGCCGTTAATCACCTCGGCGTGCATGTTGTTGTCCGCGAAGCCAGCCGCGCGACGCGCAACCGTGGCGGTGCCCGAAACCTCGCCGTCCGTGCGCCCGGTAAAGCCATAGTGGTTGTTGATGATGGCATAGACAATAGGCAGACCGAAAGGCTCCTTGGTGTAGTCAGGATTGGCGAACTGACCCATGGCAGCCCAGTTGAGCGACTCCAGCACGACGCCGTTGGCGTAAGCGCCGTCGCCCGCGAAGCAACAGGTGACCTTGCCATTCTTGAAGTAGCGCGAGCTGATCGCTGAACCGGTGGCGATCGGCACGCCGCCGCCGACGATCGCGTTAGCGCCAAGGTGGCCGGCCGAGAAATCCGCGATGTGCATGCCGCCGCCGCGCCCCTTGCAGTAGCCGTCCTCTTTGCCGAACAGCTCAGCGATCGCCCGGTAGACGTGATCTTCCAGGGCGGCTTCAATCAGCTCTTTGCGCTTGGCAGCTTTGCAATCCGGAATACGGGCCTTCAACTCGTCCACGCTCATGCCGCGGATGGCGGCGCACCCTTTGGCCAGTGAATCGCCGTGACCGCGGTGGGTCGAGGTGATCTGGTCGTCATAGCGCATCGCCGCGCAGCAACCGACGGATGTGGCTTCCTGTCCGATCGAGACGTGCGTGGGACCGCGGTACTGATAGCCTTTGCAAGCATCGTACGCGCCGGAGCGCAGCTTGACGATCATCTCTTCAAACTCGCGGATCATCAACATGTCTTCCAACACATCGACAGTCTGAGCGGGCGTGAGGGTGCCAGCGGCGAGTTCCTCTTTCAGTGAACCCTTGTACTGGTAGGCGGGGATCTTGCCGAGCGAGTGGACGGTCGGCTTGAACTTCGGTTTCAGCGTGCTGAGGTAGTTGTTCGTACTCATAATGATCGTGTCTTTCGGTTAGTGTGGGGTTAAACAAGAATGGTATCGACTCCGGCGCGTTGGAACGCCTTCCGCTCAGCGGTCGGCATCTGTTTGTCTGTGATCACGGTAGAAATCTGGTCGATCGTACCGAATCTCACGAAGCTCGTCTTACCGAACTTCGTACTGTCGGCCAGCAGCACGATGCGTGAGGCGCGCGCCATCGCCTGCTCTTTGGTGAAAGCCTCGGCTGGATCGGTGGTGGTCATACCCTGCTGGACCGAAACACCGATGGTGCCCATAAAAGCGATATCGAGATGCATCTGATCCAGCACCGCGCGCGTGAGCGGCCCGACGAACGTCTGGCTGAGCAAGCGACACTCGCCGCCGGTCAGGATCATGCGGGGACCGCCGTTACTGAAAACCTGCGCCACGCGCAACGAGTTGGTAACGACGGTCAACTGCTTGAACGGAATGAGTAAGCGCGCCAGCGCGACGGTCGTACTGCCACCGTCGAGATAGATGACATCACGCGGGCCAACAAGCGTGAGGGCGGCTTCGGCGATGCGTTGTTTCTCCGGCGCGGCCATAGCGGTCTTATCGTCGAACAACGGTTCCGCAGCGCACCGTTCCGGTGCCATGGCACCGCCATGGATGCGGCGCAACTCACCGGAGGCCTCGAGCGCGGCCAAATCACGCCGCACCGTGGCGGCTGAGACCCCTAGCTCTGCGGCCAACTCCTCCACGCGCAGGATGCCGTGTTCATGCACGAGGTCGCGAAGCTTGCGCCAGCGGACTTCGGCCAACTCTTTGGTTGCGGTTTCACTCATTCGCGTTCACTTCCGCTCGAAAACGCGCATAGTTAATCAGATATGCGCATCATTCGCAAGGCGAAAGATTGGCTGATGCGATTCAACTTCGTTGAATCCCAGCTACCCAAAACACCCAGAATGAAACCGAGGTTTCATGAGACTTCAGGTGTCTCATGGTTTTTCCCGGTGTAGCACGAGCAGATGCCGAAGGTATAACACGTGCTGTGGCAGGCGTCAAAGCCAGCCGCGCACAGCAAATCCAGCATAACTTGGCCTTGCGGCACCTGTTCGATCGAAGCCGGCAGATAGCGGTACTCTTGTACGTGTCCTGAGAAGAGACGCCCGAGCAGCGGCATGACGCCCCTGAGGTAGAGCCGGAAGAGTGCGCGCATCGGCATACGCTCAGGCTGTGAAAGTTCAAGGATCACAACGCGTCCGCCCGGCGCGAGCACGCGGCGCATCTCCGCCAGTTCCGCCACGATGTTTTCAAAATTGCGCACGCCGAACGCAACGGTCACCGCATCAAACGAGCCATCCGCAAACGGTAGCTCCAGACAGTCCCCGTGCACCAAATCAATACGGTCGCACAATTTCGCACGTTCAATTTTTGCACGGCCTGCCGCCAGCATGCCCGCCGACAGATCAATGCCCGTGATGTGGGCGCGCGGCAGACGGCGTGCGGCGAGGATCGCGAAATCCGCCGTTCCCGTCGCAACATCCAGCACACGCTCCGGCGGTGGTTGATCTTGTACGAGCAGACGCAGCGCACGCCGCCGCCAACCGCTGTCGATGCCGAACGAAAGAATGCGGTTAAGACGGTCGTAACGGTGTGCAATCACATCGAAGGCTTGCGTGATCTGCTCGCGCTTGCGTTCGCCACTGTTGTAAGGCGTAATGGATTCAACACTCATGGGATTGGGAGGAGAGAAAGTCATCCAGCAGGACGGCGAGACGCGCACGCGCGATGGCGAAGAGCTTGCCTTCGGCCGCGCTCAGATGGTCGGTCAACGCCTGATAGCAGGCGTAGGGATCGCCGTCGGCCAGCGTGCGCAGGCGACGGCATGCCTCGCTGAAGTGGCCGCGGTTGTGGACCAGCTCCCAGCAACGCGCGAAACGCTGGACTCGCGCGAGCGTTGCAAAGTCCATCGCGTCAGAGTACAGCAGTTCGTAAGGCGGTTCGGGGTTGAAGACGAGGCCGAAGCGTTGCGCCTCGCGCACGAAACGCGTGCCCGGCAGGCCTTTCAACAAGTTGACCTGCACTTTGGGGGGAGCGCAGACGGTGACCAGTTTGTTGAAGCTGCGCACGAAGGCCGCCTCGTCCTCGCCGGGCAATCCGAAAATCAGGTCGGCATGAACCGTCGCGCCGGTCTCTTGCGTCAAGACGCGTACATTCTCAAGCGTGTGCGCGGTGTCGGGACTGCGGCCGATCGTGGCTGCGACATGCGGGGTCAGAGTTTGGACACCGACTTCGAGATGTAGGGTCTCGTTTGGGAAAGCGGTCAGTCGCTTGAGCACATCCGGGTGCAGGCGGTCGGCTTGGATTTCCAGATGCAGACGGGTGTCGGCGGTGACGCGGTCGAGGAAAAAGTCGAGCACCGCGCAGGCGTGTGCAACCGGCGCATTAAAGCTGCGGTCGAGAAACTTGAACTGACGCAGACCACGCTGCCAGAGTCCGTCAAAGGCGGGCAACAGGCGCGAGAGCGGGAGCGGGCGGAGGCCGGTACCAGCCGATGTACAGTAGGCGCAGGAGAACGGGCAGCCGCGGCTCGTCTCAACATAGATAGTGCGCTGGGCGAGGTCGGTGTCGGTGTAGAGATCGTAAGGCAGCGCGAGGGTGGCGGGGTCTTCGCCCGTATCCTTGATCACGACAGCAGGGAACGGAGCGTCGTCGCCATTGGTCAGCACGCTTTCACAGAAGGCGCGGAAGGCGGATTCCCCCTCCCCCACGATCACAGTGTCGAACAGGTCGGCGTGCGGGTAGTCGGCGGTAAGTTCAGGACCGCCGGCTACAAGGCGCACGCTGGGCGACACCCTGCGCAGGATGCGCGCGGTCGCCTCGGCGAGGCGCACGTTCCAAAGGTAGGTTGTGAAACTGACCACGCGCGGCGAATAAGCAAGGATGCGCTGGGCAAGCTGCAGCGGCGTGATCTCCAGATCACACTCCAGCAGGTCGGCGCGCGGTGCGAGCGCACCCAGATTGGCGATCAGCGATCGCGCGGCGAACGCGCAATGGCTGTAGCGCGCATTCACGGCCACCAGCAAGATGTCGGTGTTGCTTTGCGTCACTGACGTTTCTCGGTATCCCGGCGCGTCGTGTAGGTCTGGATCAACTCGGCTACAGGCGCGGGATCATCAAGGCCGTGCGGATGATGACCCACGCCAGGCTTGTGGAAGACAGTGATCGTGCCGCCCAAAGCCTTGTAACGCTGCTCGATCACCGCCGTGTTCTCTTCGACCGGCACAACGTCATCGGTGTCGCCGACTACATGAATCAACGGGATGTTGGCTGCGGCCAAGGGCGCGAGGGTGTCAACCGGATTGCCGGGATACGCCAGAGCTTCCGCCTCGTCCTTGAAACCGTAGTGTTTCAGTAGGCTTTGCCAGTCACCACTGCTGCCCTTACCTTTACCCTTGCCGCCGGGCCAGCTTTTGAAGTCGCAGACCGGCGCATCGCCATAGATGCAGACAACGCGCGCGGGGTTGCGGGAGGCAAACCGGTATGCGTAGAGACCGCCGCGGCTAACACCGATCAGCGAGACACGCGGACTGAGCCCCTTGGCGGTCATGTGCTCATAAAAGCGGTCGAAATGCTCCTGCGCAGCCGGACTGCCGAAGGTGTTGCCGACATTCATATAGGCGTAGTAGAAACCGTTCTCCACCAGCGGCACGACGCCGGTGCGGTCGTCAAATGCCGTGGGGAACTCCATGCACCAGACCCACGGATTACCGGAGCGTGGATTGGACGGAACCGCCACCCAGCACTGTTTGCCGTCCACCGTGAAATGATGGCGCGTGAAACGCTTCCAAGTGTCGGTCTTCGTCGGCTGCCAATCGATGATACCCCGTTTGGCCTCGTCTTGGTTCGGCGTCTGCGCGGAAACGGGGGGAACAGCCAAGAATCCAACGGCGATCAACAGCGAAACAAACATGGTTTTCATGTGTCGATTGTCGCATTTTCGGCCGGGAAGTCAATACAGATGGGGTTGAAGCGGCGCGTTAAAAAGGTTAAGATCGTGTGTGAATGGACCCGTGACCGGTTGTGCCGATGCTTGTGCGGTCACGGATGTGGATGATAATAGGCGGAAACGCGTTAGGATTCTGTTATGACAAACTTTACGTGGTACGATGTGAGCGATGCCACGGTCGGACTCTTGTTCGGGCTGGCCGGCATGCTTGGCGGATATGCATTGCGTGGACTGGTCGGCCGTTGGCAGGCGGACGCCATTGAGAAACAGGCGCAGCTCAGGCTGGCAGAGGCGGAGAGCGAGGTCAGGAATCGGCTGAAAGAGGCCGATATTCTGGCGCGCGCGGAAGTCGTCAAGGCGCGTGAGGAGTTTGAAAAGAGCACCAAGACCCGCCGCAAAGAGTTGCAAGATATTGAAGATCGCCTGACGATCCGTGAAGAGAATATGGATAAAAAGGCGGTTCTGCTGGAGAAAAAGGATCAGGCTGTCACACAGAAACAGGAAGAGGCGCAGCGCCGGATGGAGGATGCACAGAACCGCCGCGCCGAAGCAGACAAACGCCAGGCCGATGCCGAGCAACGCTTGCAGAAGCTGGCCGGAATGACGCACGAAGAAGCCCGCAAAGAGGTACGCCAGAATGCTGAACAGGAGTTCCGCAGCGAAGCAGGTAGCTTGATCCGCCGCGCGCAGGAAGAGGCCAAGGAAATAGCGGACCGCGAGGCTGCCCGCATCGTTGCGACCGCCGTACAACGATTCGCCCTGGCACACGCCGGCGAGATGATGACCTGCACGGTGCCGCTGCCGAGCGATGACGTCAAGGGACGCATCATCGGACGCGAAGGACGCAATATCCGGACACTCGAAGCCGTCACGGGCGTCACCATGCTGATCGATGACACGCCGGAGGCGGTCGTCATCTCCGGCTTTGACCCGATACGGCGCGAGATCGCGCGACAAGCGCTCGAACAACTCGTGTCAGACGGGCGCATCCATCCAGCCCGCATCGAAGAGGTTGTGCAGAATGTGTCTGAAAGCA
>Ga0208824_1001790_pt1 | contig 18100 bp, 25 predicted proteins | sample AD_JPNTR3_MetaG_FD_184447 | JGI IMG/M metagenome (GOLD analysis project Ga0208824, IMG submission 184447) | Active sludge microbial communities of municipal wastewater-treating anaerobic digesters from Japan - AD_JPNTR3_MetaG (SPAdes) (version 2) | ecosystem: Engineered > Bioreactor > Anaerobic...
GGACTGGACATCCCCTTCGCCAACCTGGTCCAGGGCTGATCGCAAACAGTCGGATGACAGGGGGAGCCTCCGGGCTCCCCCCTCCCTCAAAACCCCAACCATGAAAAGAAAGGAAAACAGACATGAGCAACACAACCAACCCCTACGTAAGCGTCATAGAACGCAGCTATGTCAGCATTGTCACTTACCGCGACGATCGCAAGGCTGGGTACATCGGGTGGACGCTGCACTGGGACGGCGATCCGCACTCCGAACCCTCCGACGGTGATGCTCCAGCGGTGTACTACCTCGTCGAGACGAGCTCACAGCAATATTCTGAAGAATATGGTGAGCCTACCTACGGCACGCAGGTGTGGAGGATCGAGGGCAAAGAAGTCACACACGACGCGTGGTTTGCGTGGTCGAGCGACGACCCAGTAAAAGCTGTAAAGGAGCTCTGCGACGTGTACGTTGTCGCAGGCGAGGACGGCTCGCCTGCGATCCCTCCCGTAGACCCTGACAGTCTGCGCGTGGTCAGAGCGATCGACAGCTCCTACTGCTATCTCGTGTACCAAGATCAATGCGGAGATGAATGCTGTGGCGAAATTGGCGCTAACAGCCGGGCGCTTAAGCACGCTCCCGATGCAATTGTGATGTTAGCCAACGCTGTCAGATTGTTGGCTTTTCACGTGGAAAGGGTCCGTGACGAGTGGCAGTCCAGAGAAGAGTTGAGAGGCATCAGAGACGACATGGAAGACCTTATCTATACGATTAAAGGCAGACGGTAAAATGTTCAGGGGAGCCTCCGGGCTCCCCCCTCCCTCAAAACCCAAAACATGAAAGGATAAGATCATGAACTCAGAAGGAAAACCGAACATGAGAGACACAAAATCAAACACACGGGACGAAATAACCCCCGTCATCACTGTACAGGTGGAACTCAAGAAAAGCAGAGGGGGCGGATTGTATTTCTGGTGTTCCGGCAGCAGGAAGGCGCATTCCCAAATGTACATTTCCTATAGCAGTCAGCGTATTGAATACTCCTACAGCGAAACGGACCCTTTTCTCCACGCTGCCACGTCCTATCTGTCCCGCCAGGGCTTCAACGAGGATTTTGTTTGCGTCGTTCGCAGCAATTTCGATCAAAAGCCGGACGTTAAAATTTTTTCTTTCATGAAATAGCAGAAATAGGAGAACCCCGCATGAACAGATTTTCAAACGTTTTTGTTTTCAAGCCTGCCAAAGCAGGACTATCAGCAGCAGAGCGTATCGCTGCCATGATTACTCAAAACACATAAATAATCTATGGGTTTAGGAGAATTAAACATGAAAGAAAAACGTTGGCTTGGAACACAAAAGTACGAAATTCATTGCTTCTATTGTGGCGGATTTCACATTACCGGTAATTGTCCGCAAGTTGTGAAAGCGATGAATGGATGGAAATATGACCGGTCTTGCCCAGAGACCGGCCACATCAAAATTGTTCCAAATGGAGATGAATACCCAACAGTATTGGCGTTTAATGGATACCACTATCGCGTAGTAGGACTATGGGGAATCCCTGGAAGGCTGCTTTGGCTCGAACTAGAAAGGTTCTATGGAGATACTATCGTGGCTGCGACGTTCTGCCCGGACGAACTGATGGAAATGGACCTTGGCATGAGTGACGACGAGCAGTTAAGCGCTTGGCTTGGTGGCCTTCCGTTTCTCTCGGTTAGTCCATCGGAATTTAACGGCTCCGAAGACGAAGACGACAACGACGACGAAGATGACGACGACGCTGGCGATAATTTACACCGGCGGAAAGGATGATTATGTAATTTTCATTTAGTTTTTTTTTAATTTTCGCAATTTTCGCAATTTGGAAAAAACTGAATGCCGAAACGACCCGGGAAGGAGACCTCCCGGGCGTCCGCCGGACGTGACCACACCGGTGCTGATGAGGCTGGTCCCATCGGAATACGAAAAAGATAAAATACAAATTTGACTTTGTCGTATCACTTATGTTATAATGTGTTTACAAAATTGAAAGGAGTCAAGCATGGGTAGAGTGTAATTGCATGGTTGACAGATGTTTTTGACCATTTATTGTGGTTGCGGTTTAGATGAACAAAAAAAACAAGGAGACCCAAAAGATGAGTAACAAGTACAGAACTGTTGGTAAATGCATCAGTGAAACTATTGATGCTTTGTCTGAACTCAGCAAAGAAGAGTATGAGGAGTGCGAAAAGATTTCCGAATATATCATGGAAATCGCCTTGAGCTTGAACGAAATTCCACGCTTTGTGAACGTTCTTATAATTGCGAAAAATCTGTTTATCCAAAAAGCAGATGATAAAGGAGAAGATTTATGTTGAATATTGTGTCCGGGAAGATGAAAACACCCGTTAAAATGACATTGTACGGTGTTGAAGGTGTAGGAAAAACAACCTTTGCGTCGAAATTTCCAAGACCGTTATTTATTGATGCTGAAGCTGGTACAAGACGCATAGATGTTGACCGGATTGATGTGTCTAACTGGACAGAATGTTTGTCTGTGTTACGACAATTGATGAACTACAAAAACCAGTATGATACTATTGTCCTTGATACGCTTGATGCGCTTGAATACCTTGCTATCCAGTCTGTTTGTGACAGGTTCAAAATTCCTGCATTGGGAGGCAATAACGATTACGGAAAATCGTATTCAGCATTAGCATCCGAATTTGGAGAAATGATTGCTGAACTGAATGCGTTAAATGATGCAGGATTTCATATTGTATGCCTAGCTCATGCACAAGTAGTCCGTGTAGAAACGATTGGCGAAGATGGTGCCTATGACAGATACCAGCTGAAACTTGAGAAAAAGACAAGTGCCAAAATTAAAGAGTGGACCGAATTTCTTGCGTTCATGAACTTTGAGACAAAGGTTATTGAACAGAAAGGGAAAAAGAATAAAGCAGTTGGCGGTGAACGTATTGCGTATTGTGAACACAGTCTGTATTGGGACGCAAAGAACAGGGATACGGATTCAATTCCGTTAAAGTTTAGTATTGAAATGCGTGATGGTAAACATATTGGTTGGGAGACAATCCGAAAGCATGTTGAAAAAAACACGCTTAATCAGGGAAAGAAAGGAGAATCAAACTATGACGTAGAAGAAGAACGTGAATCAGTCAGGCAGTTGAAGGCTGTGCTGGAAGCAAATGACATGACTATGGATGAAGCAATGGAATGCATTTACAGTCATAAACATTATGTACCCGGCACTCCCCTCGAAAATATTGACGACGAATACATTACCGGGAAATTAATTCCTGCCATTCCAACACTTAAGCGCAAAACAAACTAAGGGAACATAAAATGAACAACTCTTTTGATGACGACATGGTGTACGAAGATTATGATTTTGTTACGACTGTCCCTGAAGAAGAGGAATTTATTCCTCTTGAGCCCGGCACATACAAATTCAAAGTATCCGAAATTAAATTCGGTGAATTTGAACCGTCCGAAAACTCAAAGGCGCCTGCTTGCAAGAAGGTTACTGTGATTCTCACAATCGAACATGGAAAGTATGATTACTTCATTAAAAAGGATTTCCTGATCTACAGCAAAATGAACTGGTTGATTAGAGACTTTTTCATCTGTATCGGGATCGGTACAAAGGACAAAGAATTCAGAACAGACTGGAAGGGCGCCCTGCATCGAGAAGGATTATGTAAGACTAGTCTGTTTGAATCCAAGAATGGAAAAGTCTACATTAACATCGACAAGTTTCTTGAACCGGACCCAATTCCGTTTTAATGTAGTTTAATTTCAATAAAAAGTGGTAGTCCGGAATTTCCGGACTACCACTACAAAACCAAAGGAGTATACAAGTTATGTACTGGTCTGACCTGAAAGTTAAAATTGCTGGAGACATTGTAATTACTGTGTGGGACAATGAAAAATATTTAGGAATTGCCTTAGTCCCGCATATGTTCTGTCAAGGCAGCATAAAAAAGGCGTTCATAGATGTTATTAAATACAAGCACACATCAGTTAAGCACGCCAACACTCGCATCTATATCAACGAAATAATGAAGCGGCATTTCCCTGATATTTACGGCTCATTCTGTGTTGATCATTCTGATGACAGACTGCATATTTCGGTTATGCCTGAAACAGAATATTTCAACATTAACTTTGAAAGAACGAAAGTCAAATTTACTAAAGACAATGTTCATGTGTCATACAATGACGGGGAATATGAATTCTATTTCACGAATGAATGGGTCATCAAGAAATCTAAAAAGTACGACAGTATGTTGAAGCAGTGGATTTTCACAGGGAAATACCCTACGAGAGAATGTAAGGTTCCGCATAATGTGTTGAGTGGATTAAATAGGCGACTGAAGGCATATACAGGCGTAGATCACAATTTATTCGGTGCAGACAAAAACAATAATATCATATTTCACGAATGCGTGACAATCGATAAGGAAGGAAACTGATATGACTGTACTGTGTGCTATCATGTGTATTTTTACGATTATATTGAACCTTGCGTATTTTGAACTGATCAATCGCACAATAACAACTACTATATTGGCGGTCGTCAAGGATGCCGATTTCATTAATGCGGTCAAACAGGTCAATGTTCAAGAGAAGGATGCAGGCAAATGATTATCAAAGAAGCATTGGACATAATCAAGAACGCAGAAGGTTTGAAACTGAAAGCATATAAAGATCCTGCGGGAATCTGGACCATAGGATACGGTCACATCAGAAACGTCAAACAGGGCGATGTGTGTACGGAAGAGCAAGCGGACAAATGGCTAAGAGAAGACATTGGAGAAGCGGTCCGAGCTGTTGATGTTCTTGTTAATGTGCCATTAACGCAACAGCAGTATGGAGCACTGGTGAGTTTTACTTTTAACCTCGGATATGGGACATTAAAGAACAGCAGTCTGTTAACTGCGCTGAACAAATTTGATTATAAGACTGCATCAGAAAAGTTTCTGCTATACAATAAAGCAGGAGGGAAAGTGTTGCCGGGTCTTGTGCTAAGACGTAAAGCGGAACGTGAATTGTTTGATACAGATCCGAATGAATATACATTGATTCAGTATGCTACATCAGCAAAGAATGTACGGGATATTGAATCAGTAAAACGTCTTCAGGAATTTCTTAAATCAAACGGCACATATACCGGCAAAATAGACGGCATTCCGGGACGCATGACAAGTGATGCCATGGAAAGGACATTCGGATTCAGGCTTAAAGGAGAGTGAAAAGGTTGCGCCTGATATAATCTAAAACAACAGAAAGGATCATTAAGGTAAAAAACATGTTTGAGTTAAGACCATACCAGCAAGAAGCAAAGGATAATGTATTCTATCATTGGGACGTGCTGAAGAATAAAAACGTATTGCTTAATCAGGCTACGGGCACAGGCAAAACAGTTACGTTCACTTCTATCCTGAAAGACTGCATTCAGCGTGGAGACAGATGCCTTGTACTTGCTCATTCAGGAACACTTCTTGATCAGGCAAGAGACAAGATTAAACGTCTTGTAGGCGTAGAATGTGCTCTTGAGAAATCAGAATCATCTGCACGTGACGCATGGGAACGTGTTGTATTAGGTTCCATCCAGTCATTGTCGCAAGATAAAAGATTATCAGAATATCCGAAAAATCATTTTGATACAATAGTAGTAGATGAAGCACATCATGTAATGGCGCCAACATACAGAAGCGTACTGGATCATTTCAGTTCGGCAAAAGTACTGGGCGTAACAGCAACCCCTGACCGTGGAGATATGCAGGATTTAGGAGAAGTATTTTGTGCAATAGCACATGAATATACTCTTCCACAGGCTGTCCGTGACGGGTATTTGTGCCCGATAAAAGCCTTGTCTATACCGTTAAATATTGATATATCAAATGTTAAATGTACAAGTGATTATCAGTTGGGATCAATCGGGAATGTGCTTGATCCGTATCTGCATCAGATTGCACGAGAGATAGTAGACAAATGTTCAGACCGTAAAATGATCATTTTTCTCCCTTTAATCAAGACGTCTTTAAAGATGAAGGAAATACTTATCAGTTACGGACTTCACGCTGAAGAGGTGAACGGCAAGTCTGCTGATCGCGAACAGATTCTTCAGGATTTTGCGGACAATAAGTTTCAGGTATTGTGCAATGCAATGCTGTTAACTGAAGGATACGATTGCCCTGACATAGACTGTGTTGTTCCGTTACGTCCGACAAAAATCAGAAGTCTCTTTGCACAGATGGTAGGACGTGGCACAAGAATTCATCCCGGCAAGAAAAATCTTCTTCTTCTGGATTTTCTCTGGTCTACTGCACAACATAATCTATGCAGACCTGCACATCTGATTGCGTCAAGTAATGATATAGCAGACAAGGCAACAAAGCTTATATCCCAAAAAGAAGACTCAGTTGACCTTGAAGAGATCATTGATCTAGCCGAAGAGGAAGTGCTTCATGAACGCGAAGAGGCATTGGCTAAACGTCTTGCGGAAATGCGCAGGAAAAAAATGCGTCTGGTGGACCCGCTTCAGTATGAGATGTCTATCCATGGTCTTGACTTAAGTAATTACAAGCCTGTCTTCAACTGGGAAAAGGAAAAGCCGGACAATGAAATATTAAGCAGGATTGAGACATTAGGTGTATCAACTGTTGATATAACGAATTCCGGACAGGCAACACAAATACTTAACACACTTGTAAAAAGGCAAAGAGACGGACTGTCAACGCCAAAACAAATCCGGTTCCTTGAGCAGAAGAAATTCAAGGATGTAGGACTTTGGTCATTTGACGACGCAAATGATATGATAACATTGATTAAAAACAACAACTGGATGGTGCCGTATCGCATCAAAGCAAGTGAGTATAAACCGAAAGGAATGCGTGATGAACAGCAAAGAAATAAAGCTTAAAGAAATGGACGACGCATTCAATACTCTTTCAGATGCATTTAACAGTGTCCCAAACATAATGAGCTATTATTTGCAAAGGAATGAAGAAATAATGCACAGTGAAATACTGGAATGTCTTGGTGACGGTTATTTGAATCTTAGAGAAGATTACAGGAAAGACATTGCAGATGTTGATGATGTAAACGGATACATCAATATTGCATTAGAGTTGTCAGAGACAGTGAAAGACAGGCTTGAAATGGTCGTTGATCTTGCTATGGACGAATGCATTACGGACCTTGTCATGGAACGGAAATGGAATAATCTCAATTGTGACTATTGCAATAACAGATATGCATCGTTCAGAAATGATATCAATAAAATATTGTGTGCAAAATGTTACTGGAGAGAAACGGTTTGAAAAGGGGAGACTGTATTTTGAAAAAATGTTCTGAATGCCATGACACTCTTCTTGTATACGAAACTGAATATGGCGTTTTATGCTATAAGTGCATTGTTGAAAAAACACCTATCGATTTTTGCGACGAGTGTGATGACCTTACAGAGTTGATACAGTTTGGCGATATGCTTTTATGCGAAACATGTTTTAAGGAGCTTGAAGATAAATATGAATATGATTGAAATCATAAGGTGCATTGACCCATCTGAACTGTCATACGATGATTGGCTTGCGGTCGGCATGGCAATTAAAAATGAAGGTTATTCACTTGCGGATTGGGATGAATGGTCCAAGCAGGATTCAAGATATAAAGAAGGCGAATGCGAAAAGAAGTGGGATACCTTCACCAGAACAGGAAGAATGACAGGAACGATTGTCCATATTGCGAGAGAGCATGGCGTATCCTTGCCATATGAAGAAAAGGAATATCAGCAGATTGTATATGACGACTGGAGTTTTACTATCCCTGCGCATGACAAGGGGTATGTTGTCGCACCTCCCATGGAACCGAAATATATTGTAGCGCCTACTGATTGGGATCCGAAAAAACAGATTATAGATTATTTGAATGCTCTGTTTGACCCGGAAGATATTGTAGGGTATGTATTGACTACAACAGAAGACGGAAAGCCGAAAGGGAAGGGGAGTTACACAAGAACCGCATCGGAAATTATTACCGCATTAAATAAAAATGATATTGATCAGGCAATGTTATGTACTCCTGACACAAAGGCTGGTGGATGGGTGCGAGTGAACCCGCTTGACGGACATGGTGTGGCAGATGCGAATATAACATCATTCAAGCATGTATTAGTTGAAGCTGATGACATGGATATAGAAGATCAGGCTGCATTATATGAAGCGCTTGAATTGCCAATAGCCGCTTTGGTCAATTCTGGAAACAAATCCTTACATGCGGTGGTTAAAATAGATGCAACAACAAGAGAAGAATACGATAAACGAACCAACTTTTTGTTTGACGTTCTTGAAAAAAACGGACTTGAAAAGAAAGCTAGACGCAACAGGAACCCCTCCCGCTTATCAAGATTGCCGGGACTTGAACGTGGATTTAACAAGCAGTTTTTAATTAGTACACATACCGGGAAATCGTCATTTCTTGATTGGGAGGAATGGATTCAGGAAATCAACGACAACCTTCCTGATTTTGAAAATTGGGAAGTCGTTCATGATAGTATGCCTGAACTTGCTCCTGTAATAATAGCTGATCTGTTAAGACGTGGACATAAACTTCTTGTAAGTGGTGCATCAAAAGCCGGAAAATCATTTCTTCTTCTTGAACTTGCAATGGCGGTGGCTCACGGAAAAATGTGGCTAGGCTGGAGCTGTGCACAAGGGAAAGTGCTGTACGTTAATCTTGAGCTTGACAGGGCGTCATGTTTTAACAGAATAAAAATGATTGAAGATGCAATGGGTCTTTCAGGTGAACGGCATGTATCAAACAGGAAAAACATAGAAGTATGGAACCTTCGTGGTTCTGCAGAACCTATGCATATACTTGCTCCCAAACTTATAAGACGCGCAAAAAAGAAAAACTTTGATATGATTATAATAGATCCTATTTACAAGGTTATCACTGGTGCTGAAAACGAAGCGGGCGATATGGCTGTGTTTTGCAATCAGTTTGATAAAGTAGCGCATCAGTTAGGAGCATCTGTGGTATATTGCCATCACCATTCAAAAGGAGATCAGGGACAGAAGAGATCTGTTGACAGAGCATCAGGGTCAGGAGTGTTTTCCCGTGACCCTGATGCAATCATGGACTTGATAGAGCTTAATCCTATATATGAAGTAAAAGAAGCGTTTTATGCGAAATATCTTGGACACGAATCCCCTGTATCACTAAGCGCTTTTGAACGCGAACAAATAAACAATCTTAGCGCATGGAGGATTGAATGCGCCCTGCGTGAGTTTGCGACTCCTCCATTGAAGAGAGTGTGGTTTAACTATCCTGTTCATCTTCTTGACAACGGTTCTCTTGATGGAGCAAGAGCGTCAGGCGAAACGATAAGTGCAAAGTCATCAAGAATCAAAAATGATTATGATATACGCAACGAAAAATCTACCACACAGATGATTAATAATGTATTTGACACAATCATTCAGCTTGACGGGAATAACAGAAACTTTGTGTATCTTGAGGCGATAGCAAATGCGGTTAACATGACGATGGAAAGCACAGCAATGATAATTAAAAAACATGCGTTTCTGTGTTATACTACATACGGCAGGGTATATGAAAAAAAAGAAATTGCGAGTATGGCAATAAAGAAACGTGCACAGGGAATGACATACAATGAATTTGCCGATAAGATAGGACTGAATTGCTACGCCAATCCGAAAGTAAGAATTTCATCATGGATACGGCAATTCCTGAACAAAGAAGGAAACAAATACGATGCGAAGGACGACATCAGGTTTCTTGAGGATGGAGAAGATTCCATCGATGACAGCTCAGCAGGGGACGAGATTGAATAAAAAGGGATGGATCTATACCGATCCTGAAATGAAAAGGATAAGCAATCAATTTCAGGTGATGCTTGTGCCATTCAAAAAGGAATTTGGTGATGAATCTTTATCTCCATTGAAATTGAGTATATCGTTCGTGTATGAAGGCAATTACGCAAAGTTCAAAACGACAAAGCCTGATTTGGATAACCTTGAAAAATGCTTTATAGATGCGATGCAGAAGATTGGATTTTTCAAGAATGATGCGCAGATAGTTGAAAAGAACTCCAAAAAAGGATTTAATACATACTGTGGTATTGGTTTTGAATTAAACGAACTTGAATAGAAATGGAAAGATATGTCTACGTTACAGGAAGACATAATGTTTATTGCTGGGTTAGCGGTTATTGTCATAATGGCAAATGCAATGAAAGAAACGGAAGATGAGTAAACGCAAATGTTGTCCCGAATGTAAATCAGAAAACGTAACAGTTACGGTTGAATACAAGATATCTTATGAAGAGGAAAAATACTTGCCGTATGATTTCTTTTTCACAGGTGAATGCAATTCATGTGGATACCAACAGATTACTGCAACATCTTTTACAGAACACAATGCATTGATTGAGCGATGGTCTGAAAGATGTGAAGAAAACGGTGTGTTTGAATGTCCGAATTGCCACGGGAATAATATCTATGTTACTTATGAAATGCACAAATACTTAGGTCCTGAATTTACTGCATATTGTGAAAATTGCGAAGCATCGTGTAACGACTGGTTTGTATTTAAAGACAGATGGGTTTACTTTACAGGACAAGGAATCGATGACATGAAATAAAAATTTGACATTTATAGTGCGTTTGTGATATAATACAACCAATTAAACAGGAGACAGCAAAAAATATGAGTTTTGATATTGCTTACAGCAGATCAATGAAATTGGAAGATCCATTTACTGAAGGAGCAAAAATAAAATACGGAATACCTGTAAACGTTTGGGTAAAGTTTAATGACGGGAAACCTCCTTATAGTATACAGAATATTACAGTGCATGATTCAAAACGTGTGTGCAGATTTATTTACTGGTTAAATCCGAAACTTAACCTTATAGATGAAACAATGCCTAATCTTGCAATGCATATGTTTGATGCATGCTTGAAACATGGCAGTGAAAACGCAATTAAGTTTCTGCAACAGGCATGCAACTTCCTTGGATCGGACATAAAAGTTACCGGTGAAATTAACGCTGAAACACTTACGCAGACAAGGTTGTATGAACGGTCCGAAAGTGTTATAATAGCTGCATACATGTTTATGCGTGCAAAAAAAATTGAATCAATGGCTGAAAATCAGACACAAAAGAAAACAATCAAGAAATTAATGAAGCGTCTTGTTTAGCCCACTAGCGGAGGGTTTTCTTCCTTTCCCCTCCGTTGCCTCCTCAGGGTGGAGCCGTGCAATGGTTTTCCCATGTTTCCCATTGCTTAATGCGGCTCCACCCTCCATAAAATTGCTCAGCCGTAGTGAGTTGGGTATAACCCATTTGCTTGCTCGTAGAAAGTCTCACATTTTGATGTGGGGCTAACGCCCCACATCAATACGAGGAAAATAAGGATTTCTGCAATGAAACTGCTTTCAATCATAAAATGCATTCTTGTATTTATTAAAAAGGTTACCAGATTAAACGGGATATTCCAATCGAATACGACGGCAAGTCAATATAAAGTAGCATTGCCACTGTCTATTTTATTTGCTGCGCTTGGTTTTGTAATTCCTGAATATGCGGAACCGCAGATGGCAGCTGCTATCATGACTGTAATAGCCCCTATAATCGCCAGAATTGCGTTGTGGCGCGATAATTCGCATGCACCCGTAGATTTACCCGACGTAATGATTGTAAAGGCACAGCGGGCAAAAGAGACGGTCTGGCGCGAATTGCACGGGACACTGCTTGATGCGCGTGAAGAGGGGTATAGTTTAGCGTCCACTGATGACGGCACAGTATACGATGTTGCTACTGGTAAACCCAACGGTGTAAAATTGCGCGTTCCTAATCCTGCTCCAGATGGCATGGTAAAGGATTTTGTAGATAAACTCAAACAGAACAAGGAGAATAAAACAAATGAGTAAACTTCAGGAAATCTATGACGTAAAACTTCAAGAGTTGAACAGCATTAAAAAACTGTCTGTTATCAACGCAAACATTAGGCGTATCAATAAAATCCTTGAGATAGTAGGGGACAGGTACACAAAACTGGTTGAAGAAAAAGAAAGAATTGAAACTGAACTTGGGCTAAACGTTGAAGAACAAGAAAAAACAGAGTAATCAGGAGAAGTGCATTATATGCAGGGCACTGAAAGCAGACACAGATGCAGATGTATCGATAACAGTGAAGGGTGATATTTTGCATATGTGTCAGAAATGTGTGGATGGCGTAGTCTTACTTGGGATAGACTGCGCCATCCCTCATTTTAGGGGATGGTACAGGAAACTTAAAAGTAATGAAACTGTCATTTAACAGATATGAAGTATTGCAAATACTGTTCAGTGGGATTGATCCATACCAAGAGTTACGCCTTGATTTCAATGGACATGAATTGAAAATACATGCGTCTTGGGGCGATTATGTTGTAAGCGCATATGGCAAAGGTAATGGCAGATTAATTATAGAAAACTATGAATTAAGAAAATTGTTACAGTCTGTAGACACGCAAATTATAGAATTAACGTGTTCAGACTCCATAACTGTAAGAGGAATAAAGGAATGAAACCTGACTTCGGATATTACAGATCATGTGAAGATTATGTGAATGGTCTTAAGGACTGGTATAAAGCTGCCGGCAATCCGAAAATACTTCTTGAGATCGGATCTGCAACAGGAGATTCAATAGAGATATTCCACGAATGTAATAACGATATCGTTATAGTAAGTATAGACCCATGGGATTGGGCGACGCCAATGCTCAATCTTAGTAAAGAGGAAACGTATGAGTTTTTCCTGAACAGGACAAAAGACTGGAATGTAATTCCAATAAAAGAACACTCGCACAATATTGTCAATTTATTTCCGGATAACTTTTTTGATGCTATATATATTGATGCAGATCATTCATATTATGGCGTTAAAAAAGATATTGAAATGTCATTACCTAAAACAAAAGGATGGTTAGGCGGACACGATTACAGTGAAGAATACGGGACCGTCAGAGCCGTTCATGAGACGACAAATAATGTTCAGGTGTTTAGTGATACAAGTTGGTTGATTCATAAGGATAATTTATAATGATTCGACTTAGCATGCCTTGTCCGCAACGCGAATTTTCTTTATATCCTGAATGCAAGGTGCATAATCCTGTTCAGGAGGAAGACAGGACAAGGACAGCAGTTGTAACCATAGCAATGGGAGAACCATTAAAATGGATGTTCGATATAACGCTACCGTCTATTGAAGCATATGCGAAAAAATATGGTCATGACTATGTTCTTATAGATGATGCATGGAGAAAAAATAACGGGCATCCGTGCAAATATAAGGCGAACGTCTGGTATCTGCTCCAGATGGAACGATATGATAGAATCCTGTATGTTGATTCTGATATTTTTATTCAGGACTCAGCACCCAATATATTTGATTATGTGCCTGAAGGAACACTCGGTGTATACGAAGAGGGGTGGCACTGGAACGGATCACCAGACAGATTTCTGCATAATGATTTTATAGATTATGTGAAACATTACAATACTCTGATGCAATCGAATAACGATTATCCCGTCGCAAAAGAATGGGACGGCAAGTATTATAATGCCGGAATGTTCGTCTGCGATAAATGGACCTGTCCACATATACCTCCTGCGCACGGGATTATGCACATACAGGATCGTATAACAATAAGTGAGGGCGGTGACTTTTATGATCAGCATTATTTTAATCTTATGCGAATAAAATATGACATTCCTGTTACGTCATTGGATATAAAATGGGATTTCTTCAGAACGATGAAGAATCAATCATTAAGGATTGAAGACGCATATTTCATTCATTACTGTGCCCACAGTAAAGAGTATCTTAAATCAGATATTGCATCAGGACTGCTTACTTATCCGTCAGGTGAACCTCAAAAAAAAAATAGAATCATGATGTATACCGTAGTAAGCGGGAGTGATTATGAGGCGGTGTTTTCACTTATAAGACCTTATCATGAAGCATATGCCGCAAAACACGACTACGACTATACAGTAATTAAATCATCAGACAGCAATATAAAGAACCCTGCATGGTGGAAACTGGACGGGAAAAAGTTTTTTGATGATTATGATTGCATAGTATATCTTGATGCTGATGCCATGCCATGGCTTAACGCAAAAGATATAGTAAGCGTGGTTCCAAAAGGGAAATTTGGTGCATTTAATTCATATACACTGAATTACATGCAACCACCATCATCAAACGTATACAGATCGTTTGTAGATTGGCAGAAGAAGAACGGATATGCGCATGAAAATGTGAATACATTCTACATAAATTCCGGTGTATTCGTGTGCTGGAAAGATTCAGCTAAAATACTCGATTGTAAATATGAAGATGTGCGTATGTATTTTGAACAGCATGCGATCAATCAGAACCTGTATGATAACCCGCATTTGTATTATGAAATAGGGCGAGAGTGGAATTGCGGACATCTGCACATGTACAGTGCAAAAAGGATTGGTCATAAATCAAATATCATTCATTTGAATGGAATAAATGTACGCAACAGATATTCATTTCTCAAATCATATATTGAAGATCACAAGGCTTATCAGTAGTTTTACTGTTTAACGCCTTCCGTTCTTCAGTAAGATTTTGGGATACAACACCAGCGTTTCTTATTGTCTCCCAATACCAGTATCTTGTTTTATCTATAATTACGTCTGGTTTCGGAAGATGCCCATCCTTTAACCATATTTCAATTTTGTTTTTATTGACACTGAAGTAATACTCAAGGTCATTCATAGTAACAAGTTTGTTGTCATGCATAAACGACTCCATAAGTCTTTTCACTGCTACATTAAGCTGGATGGTTGCGCTTAACGCATCTATCTGTGTTTTAGTCCACGTTGTATAATTCGTTGCGGGTTTTCTGTGACCCTCGGTGAGAATACCTTTTCTGATCCATCTGTCTATAACAGACAATGGCAGATTAAGATAATTAGCAACATCTTTTTTATTAAGCCTTTTTTTTCTTATCCCTTTTGCCGGTGCATAAATAGGCTTTACATTATCTTCTTTAGTTTCAATAACATAACTGTCATATCGCTTAAGGAGATCTTTTAGTATAGATTCATTGTCCATTTTTAATCTTCTGCTCAATTAAAGTTAATCTGTTCTGTATGTCACGCACATCTTTGGATAATCCATTTGATGTTATCTTTTCAATCCTGCCTACAGCATCTTTCAAAGATGGCGTTATAAGCTCTATTTCCCTTATTCTGTTAAACATCTCTGACTCATGATCATGAATATGTTTCATGTCATTTTCAACATGGTTAACGCGCTGTTGAAGTATCCCGTAGCCATAAGCGATAGCCACCGCATTTAATAAAAATGAGACTGCAAGTTCTATTGTTAAATCCATCAAAGGCTCCTTAACTCAAGCACGTTAATAGGCGATTTAGGTCTTATTTTCCCGGCACACATATTATACCAAACACCACCATGAAAATAACACAATTCAAAAACAACAAGATTTTTTGTGTGTTCTGGTGTTACGCTGTCATTTGTTATTATTTCAATTATTTCTTCCTCAGACATAAGCCCGTAATGATAAAGATGCGCTGCAAAGATTGACGGATATCCTGTTGTAACTGTTTTCAGTCTTTCTTTTACAGGTTCAAGAAATTCCGGATAAGCCTCGAAAAATTCTTTATAGCACCAAGAAGGGCTGTATCCACGGCTGATACATTTATATTTCATCAGTATATTTTTCAACACCCATGGCATGGTCAGATGATTAGGCAGATCTATTTCATTCCAGTTAATTTCAGGTAATGCATCACTCATAATGATTTCTCCACTCGTAATTGTTCACGACATCTTAAAGGACCTGCTGATAACACAACATCTATACAATTAGCAGGGAATGTTGCATATTTATGATGCGGTTTAGGAGACTGAGCAACTATATATCTATCTGTAGCATCCGGGGTCTCCCACGGCATTGTTGTCCATATGGGATAATCACTGTACATTTGATTATTAGACCGTATTGTAAACTTACCGGAACATATATTCAATGCTTCTTTCAACGATAATCCAACAAGATTAGGAACCGGATAGTCTGCTAATCGTGGAAGTGAATCAGTTCCATATAAAATCACCTGTCTTGTCTGTCCAGTCGGGATAATTCTTTTATCAGGTATCAGCTGATCTACTATAAGGCCTGCTTTGCCGCGCTTGCCGTTCCAATACAATCTTGCAACAAGAGACACAGGATTTTCAAGATTTAATAATCTTTCTTCTTCAGCGTCACATATGTCATCTCCATAATAATGCCCGACAAGATTATTCATCATAGCCATGCCATCAGTCAATTCATCGTTAATACATACTCTTAATTTATACCGTTGAGCTGGGAATATCGGACGATGCCTTTGTCTCCAATCAGGCATTTGAGCACATATTGTTCCCGGTTGAGTATAATTGCATAACTGTCTGTATATCAAAGAGTGAAACACATTTCCTGTTGCCTGACCGCCAGATGGCAAATCAATTACTTCTGATACATATGTTCCTTCAATAATACTCCAATCAGGATATTGTGCCTGAAGATATTCTTTAGCCTGCTGCAGAGTCATTCCTTCAACACATGGTATTCTGTAATCAGGATATTTGTTCTCTTTTTCTGTGCCATTCGCAACGCAAACAGACAAGCAGAACTCATCTGATATTCCTTTATTAGGATTATTATATACATGTGCTTTTACTGCGCCCTGTAATGGCAGCTGATTAATAAATCTTCCCGGTGCAACATAATGTTCGTGCGTATTAACAAGCAATGTTTCATTGTTTGCAGTGTTCAGCTTAGGACATTTAAAGTCTATCTGATTGCACATTCTCTCGACTTCATCAGTGTGTGGTTGTTTCAATCCATGCTCATCTTCATTTCCTTTATCCATTATGTCAGCACCCCTTAAATCAGGTATATATTGACATGCAAGCGGGGCTTCAAATGGAGTAGTTGCCACAACAACAACGCATGCCCTGAAGAATTGATATGTAACGAATGTATATGCATCCTTAATCTTTATTTCTTCAGGAGTAACAGTTACATCAGGTCCTGTTGTTCCGGCTGTGTTCATATTATATTTATATGCGCTGGTCCACCAGTTCCTGTAGATAGTTGCTTCATTGATATCTATTGCATGTTTACAATGTGACGGCATGGATGCATTAATGCTGTTAAGATTAAAACTGTATTCAAAATCATGCATCCGTTTTGATATTTCATTGCTGTCCTGTATCCAGTATCCAAGATGCTCAACTGAACGTCCACGCCTGAATTCTTTTGCAGGAGATATTCTATACTGTATTGTTCTGCCGCCAAGAGATTCCGGGAGCTTTAGCGTAAATGGAATAGTTCCAACGTCTCTATCATATGGTCCGAACTCTTCAGCTGCATTAAAATGATTAACTGGCTTATCTCTATTAAATGTCCATTCCATCTGATTCAACCAAAGCATATCCGTATATAAATAATGATACACATCAAATCTGACTGGATGCATTTCCCAGTCCCAATATTCGGAGCATAATATTGCTCCATTGAGATATGAAATGTCACGTTTAACCGGATAATCCCATACTTGCTCAACTAGTCCTTCGGCAAGACCATATGTCCCGAATTCTCTTCCCCATGTAACATCATTACTTGCCTTTCCGGGCGGTTCTGTTTTATAATAAAACCCTGCTGGGACAATATTGTTATCAACATAATTATCAGTATAATCAACATGTGTAGTGGTTGGTGTGTCCCAAGTTGCCCATCCCACAGAAGGCACTTTGCAAAATTTAAATCCAATATCAAATTTAGACATATTTTCTATTGGACCTACAGGCTGAATAGTGCTCCACACTTTTTCTACCGTGTATGGATTCATCGAAGCGTCTAATCTGTAAAAAGCGCCTCCAGTATATATATATTCACCATCAGGTTTATTCGGAACATCAGGTCCCTCATCTACCATTTGACTGTTTACTGGAACGCTGAAATTTACTGTGCTATGTGTTATGCCACCTACACTTCCCGGGAT
>Ga0208824_1001810_pt1 | contig 17979 bp, 10 predicted proteins | sample AD_JPNTR3_MetaG_FD_184447 | JGI IMG/M metagenome (GOLD analysis project Ga0208824, IMG submission 184447) | Active sludge microbial communities of municipal wastewater-treating anaerobic digesters from Japan - AD_JPNTR3_MetaG (SPAdes) (version 2) | ecosystem: Engineered > Bioreactor > Anaerobic...
ACGATTATTTTTTATTATTCTTAAATGTCATAACTTTTATTAATTTATTTTCTTTTTTTAACTCTCCCACAATATTGTCGAGGATACCATTAATAAATTTGCCACTTTTTTCAGTGCTATACATTTTGGAAATTTCAATGTATTCATTTAAAGTGACATTCACCGGAATGGTTGGGAATTCCATTAATTCTGCCAGAGCTGCTTGCATAATAACAATATCCATAAAAGCGATTCGATCCAATTCCCAATTTTTGGTGTTTTTGTTAACTAGATTTCTAAATTCATTACAGTTATTAATAGAACTTCTTAAAAGTTTTCGAGCAAACTCTTCATCTTCTTCATCTTTAAACATTGGCAAAAGTTCTTGGTGAACACCATTTTCTAATTTGAATTTTTTTATTGTTTTAATAATGAAACTCACTACCAATTCTATATCAGCCGTCCAATAAATATTTTGATCTTCTATTGAATTATCGAGTTCTTCATTCTCAAGAATAATTTTTTTATAAATTTTCTTCCATAGATTTTTATCTTCTTCATAATCATCGAGAGGACTTTCCATATATTCCTTATAAAAATCTGCTGTCGTGATTTCTTCAAATAAATTTTTAATGATTTCAGGATAATTTGTCCAAGATAGTTTATGCTGGTTTAAATAACTGTTAAATTGGAGGTTATCTGATAACTGCTGAACGAATTTATTTTCAACAAATTTCATATTAGGATGCAAGTCTTCTGCTGTGGGACGCAGTTTGTTTTTTCTCGCATCGACACGCAAAGCAGCATAATGAGTAATTTCAATAGCAAGTTGCAATAAATGATAGTAAAGATCGTAAGTTTTTTCTATGCTGTGAAGAAGCTCTTTTTCAGCTAATTGTACGGATTTACCTTCATTCTTATAATAAGAATACAAAATTTGAATAATTTTAATCCGAATTAAAACGCGATTAATCATATCAACAGTTAATCTTCAATGGTCACTTTATAAATTAAAAGGCAAAGTTAAATATTTTTTCTTCTTTTTCATACGACCATTTGTTAAAATTACTATCACATTTCACATCAAAAATGAAGTAGTGTAATCTAAAAATGAAAAAATAGATAAATAATTTGATAAAGTAAAAAAAAATATAGAAATTTGAACTTTAAATTTTGAAGGTATTTTCTCTATTTTATTTAAAATCTAACTGAAAAAGATGGAAAACATGGAAGAAGAAAAAAGAAAAATTGATTTGGGGAAAAAGAATAATGAAATTATTTATTCAAAATCTATCAAAGCAGGCAATCGTATTTATTATTTAGATGTAAAAAAAAGCAGACGAGATGAATTGTATTTAGCCATCACTGAAAGCAAGAAAAAGAAAGTTGGTTTTGACGAAAATGCTCAGGTTACTTACGAAAAGCACAAAATATTTCTTTATCGTGAAGATTTTGATAAGTTTCGTGAAGGATTAGAGGATGTAATGAATTTCATCAAAAATCAAGGTGAAGACGAGAAAAAAACAGAAAGTAACCTTGAAGAAGATCAAAAATCCAATGAAATAAGCGAAGAGCCAAGTGAAGATGATCCTGTGAGTGATGAGTTGGATAAAGAAAATAATGATCCCAAATCCGAGAAAAATTTTTTTGATAAATTCAAATTTTAAATTCTCACTTCTCTACCAATGTCTGTTTTTATTCTCTTAATACACTGCTGTTCAAAAAGATGAATAGCAGTGTTTTTTATCTTAACAGTATTTTCACTATCTCCATAATAAGCACTTATCTCTCTATAAATTTATTTGTTTTGCAAACACTCTTTTCATAATATTCTGGGATCCAATCAATTCCTTTCTCAAAATAACTTTCCATATAACGGATTTTTCTTTCAGAATTTTGAGAAATTGTTATAAAAGTCCTTCTCAATGGGGGGAATGTAAAATGAACGTTTCATATATGTGACGATAGATAAAGAGAGATTAGACATGGTTTTTTCTTTTGGAGAACACAAAAGTGAGAAGAAAAAAATTAGAAAGTAGTTAATTGAATTATTTTAAAAAGCTTACAACGGTGCCAACGAGCCCAATCAACATAATGATGCTTCCAGTAATTTGATTTACAGCTTTTAACTGATGAATACTGACTTTTGAACGAAAATGACTTACAAGAAAAGTTAATGCCAGCCACCAAATCATTGCACCAGCAAAAATAGAAAGGAAACCGCATAAGATAAGGAAAGAATTAGTTGCTCGAGTAATAAAATTCAAACGAGCAAATAAAGCAATCAAAACAAAAATGATCAAAGGGTTGGAAAAAGTAAGTACAAAAGAACTAATAAAATCTTTGAAAAGATTATCGTGGGCAGGTTCGTTAGGTTTGGGTTGAAGAGCAGGATTGCTTTTAAAAATGAAATATCCAAAAAAAATTACTATTATACTGCCAATAAGTTCAATGATGAGTTGATTTTTTTCAATAAAGCCTATAACAAAATTCAGGCAAAATAAAGTAATAACAGTATATATTAAATCAGAAAAAGTAGCACCTACTCCCGTTGCAATGCCATATTTGACACCCCTATTCATAGTACGTTGAATAACCAGCATACCAATGGGACCAATGGGTCCTGAAATAAACCAACCAATAATAATACCTTTGAGGATAATTTTTAACATTTATCTTAACTTTCTCGGTTTGAAGGGGCAAAGATAAATCATTCTTTTTCATTAAAAAAACAGCATAAAAAAAATCAACACTTTTTAGAGCTTCTTTGGATTTTTGCAGAAAGCTTTTTATTTTTCTATAAAAATTGAAAATAAAAGATGATGGATTTTTGATTCATGATATGTTGTGTCTAATTAAGTGAATGGCTTGTAATGGTATAATGTAGTATAAAAAATTAGAAATATTATATTTTCATATTGATTACCAGCCTGGTACAAAATTAATGCCAAAGGTTCCGTGATGAAATCCTCCATTTTGGAAGGGGAATGCATAATAAGGTTCAATTACCAGATAACCAAAAAGATTGATTCGTAAGGAAACTCCTGCACTGCAAACCGGAATTCGTTCATCAAAATTAGAAGGCTGCCAATGAAATTTAACTGTTTCTCCTTTGTTCCAAGCTACACCAGCATCAAAAAATAAGTTCAGATCGGTAAGAAAAATATCTGATTTGATGGGAGCTAATACTTCTGGACCAGTAAATGGAAACCTCAGTTCCACATTGCCTACCACCATTCTCGAACCTGCAAGATTAGAGACATTGAGAGAATAATTGGAATAATTCGACGAACTATAAAAAGAAATATCTTCATAACCTCTAATGAGCCATGGATAAGCAATATATAACGGAGAAGCTAGTTGAATTTGAGAACTGCTTCCATACAATCCTTCATGCATAATTCTGAAAGCTAAACCAATGGGCTTTGAGAAAAAATATTTACGATAATCTAATGTAACGTTGAATAAATTGATATTTCCAAAATATTTATCTATCTGATATCTACTTCTTTTTCCTTGAAGCGGTGAAGTCATTCCAAAATAGGAATTATCTTCTACATAAGCCAAGCTTGCTATTTGAAAGTTGGTTCCTGATGGTGCTGGAAGTTTTTCTCTTTTTCCTCCTATGTAGTCACCCCATGCATCATAATAATTATGATACCTATCTATTCGATATGAATACCACGAAGCCGATAAGGCAGTTTCTATTCTTCTGGTTTGCGAAAAAGGATAATAAGAAAACAAACTAATATTATCTTCAAACAAGCGGATATAATCTAAAACCAAATTATCTACGAGGTAATCTTTTTGGTTGATAGTTAAAGTGTCTATTGTCCAAAACATATTGCCACTTCGGTAAGGAATATGCGAAAGAGAAGCTCCCCATTTTACTTTATTGGTTTGATTGATATAGGCAACTTCTCCGCCAAAATCATAAATTTCACCATTCAATGACAAGGAAGTATAAAGTTGATGGTTGCTCAACATATCACTGAAAATCATAAAAATACTGCCTCCCATTTCTGTTGTATTGACAGGTCCAGTTGAAATTCCAATTCCTGCCGTATTGGAGATATAGTCTAATTTAAATTTTGGGCGATAAGGTACTTTGCTAACAGAATCAACTGGTAATGCTAAAAGTGATGGTCGATGATAAAGCAATGAATCTACTACATTTGGTCCTACATGTTTTAATATAGGGAGCGTTGAAGCATCAAAATTCACACTATGCTTATCTACTTCATTCGCAATAAAATCATGATCACTTGCAATATAAATTTCATAGTTTTTATTGAAATAATAAGTATAGGCTATTAAATTATTTTCTCTATCGGTTGTAATAGCAGGTGAAAATAAGGTTATTCCACTGATGCCTGTCATGAATTCTGTCAAGCGATATACTTTGTCGGTTTGTAAATCATATTTGTACAAATTTCTAAATCCATCAGCATCAGATAAGAAATAAATAAAACGACCGTCATTTGAAAAGCGAGGATTTAAATTATCAGCCATAGGAAAAATATCCAGATTTTTGCTTTTTTTGGTTTTCATATCCAGCAAGCTTAATGCAAAACTAAATTTTTTTGAGCCACTACGGTTAATTTTTTCAGTCGCATAAACGATATAATTGCCATCAGGCGACCAGGAAGGATGAATGTTGGAGAACACATCATTAGTTAATCTTTCTATTTCTCCAGTTTCAAAATTATAAAGATACAGATCACCAATTCCTTCTATTAAACCTGTAAAAACGATATATTTACCATCAGGTGACCATTCAGGATTTGAGAAAGATTCTATTCCCTTCATTTCAATAAGTTTTACTTTATTTTTAGCAATGTCAACAACTGCTAATTTGTTTCGTCCTTTACTAAAGACAACGAAAGCAAATTTTTTGCTATCAGGTGACCATGTCCCTCCTGATTCAATAAAACTAAAATCATCAATTTCATGCTGATGGTTTATGCTTGAAATTTTTTTAATGATTTTTCCTGTTTTGGCATCTGCTAAAAATAAATCGAGAGTAAATATGTTTTTTTCGGAAAAAAAAGCCAGATATTTCCCATCATGGCTTAAAGAAGGACAAACATTCATAGAACCTGCATTGGTTTTAGAAATGATTTTATTTCCAATAGTCTTGTAAGTAGTATCTTTCATGTATTGTTTATAATGATTTTCAGTAGCCATTTTCCACATGCCCGATAAAGTTTTTGAATTAAAGTGAAAAACAGAATCAATGGCAGGCTCTAAACCATATAAGGCAGTTTTTTCAAAAAAAGGCATAATGATAGTATCACCCCATGTTTTCCCAATAAAAGCCCACAATGCCTGTCCATAACGGTAAGGAAAATATTTGGAAGTATTCATCAAATCTTTTATACTTGGGAAATCTTTATTAATAATAGCATCCCTCATCCACATTGAAGTATTGGCATCAACACTTCCAATCGAAAAATATTCAGCCATTCCTTCCACCATCCAGAGGGGTATATTACTCAGTGAATAACGTACACTATCAGAACCTAACATTTTATGATATTGAAAAGCATGAACCAATTCATGTCCTAACACATGGTCAGTTTGATACAAACTTGGCGCAAAAGGTAAAATAACTCTATTTTTTAAACTTTCTGTCACACCACCAGTTCCTTCGCTAATGATGTCGCTTATAATATTGGTTTGTTGAAAATCAGCATGATTGGAATAGAGTATAATAGGATTCCGAAGTTTAAAAGTATCTTTAAATTGGATTTGATGGATACGATACCATTCTTCAGCCCAGGCAGCAAAATAATTGAGGATGGTATCATTTTTCAGGTAATGATATATTTCAAAATGAGGTGTTTGCAGCACTTCAAATTTGAAGGTCTTGTAACTTGGTTTATTTCGACCGAAAGATGACTGTGCCGTTGCATTAAAAATTATGCCTGCTGAACTCATCAAACAAGCTAAAATTACATATTTTATTTTCTTCATTTTTATTGCTATTAAAGAATTTTATAATGACAATAATAGAATAAAGATAGAAAAATAAATACTTCTTTTTTTATTACCTTGATTTAAATAATAAAAAAACTTAATTATTTAAAGATGAGACAAAAAAAGTGCCATTTTTGATGAATAAAAATAAACAAACGTTGAAAAATTATCATAGCACAGGATTTGAAATTCACAAATTATAAAAGCACGGGCTATAATTTTGACAAAGCAAGGTTTAAAGAAAATACTCAAAAACTAAAAAGATAACAAATCCAAACAACCTTTTAAGTATATTTGTCAAATAATTAAAGAAATATGAGAACATTTTTTATCACTGATCAACAAGAGATTGAAAATATCATTCAGCAATGTGATGTTTGCTTTGTAGGCATTACCGATGAAGATGGAAGTCCCTATGTCATTCCAATGAATTTTGCTTACCGTAAAGGTGAAATCATTTTGCATTCTGCTCCCGATGGGAAACATTTACGGTTACTCCAGCAGCATCCAATGGTTTGCATTACTTTCTGTTCAGAGAGAAAATTAATGTATCAACATCCCGATGTGGCTTGTAGTTACAGTATGAATTCAAAAAGTGTTCTCTGCAAAGGTGAAGTAAGCTTTATTGAAGAACTTTCTGAAAAAGAGAAAGCAATGAATCTCTTTATGATCAAATATACAGGACGAACTTTCAAATATTCGCTTCCTGCTTTACGAAATGTAAAAGTTTGGAAAGTACCCATCCAAGAAATAACAGCAAAAGCATTTGGCCAAAATTTTAAAAACAAAGGATAAACATTTTTTGTTATTTTCTGATAAATACAATAAAAGCAGAGCCAAAGAGAATGACAAATTGTTGATTTTTGGCATAACTATTGAGAAATAAAGAACTGCTGTGAAATATCAAGAAATCTAAGTTTTTTACAATAAAATTTTGATAGTGTAAAACACAGAGGAAATAATTGTGTCATTTTGTCATATAAAAATTAAAACGATAAGATAAGAAATGAATTATATATTTGATGATTTTGAAGAATTAGAAAATTCATCAGAAGTTTTTCCAATTATGAGTATTCAAGAAGATCATCCTTCCGATAATAAATTAAATTCAGGAGAAGTACTGTATATTCTTCCGTTGAGAAACATGGTACTTTTTCCGGGGGTTTTATTACCTGTTTCAGTAGGACGGGCTAAATCTTTACGATTAGTCAAAAAAGCCAGGGAAAACGACTTGCTAATTGGCGTATGTGCTCAAAAAGATAAAAATATTGAAGATCCTACTTCTGAACAACTTTATAAGGTAGGAACGGTAGCAAAAATTGTTAAAATTTTCGAAATGAATGACAACACCACTACCGTTATTTTGGAAGGAGGACCACGTTTTCGGATTACCGAATTTCAGACAGAAAAACCTTTTTTCAAAGCAAAAATTGAGATAGCAGAAGAAAAAATACCTGAAACTGATGATACTGTTTTTTTGGCATTGATTTCCAACATAAAAGAGGTAGCAACAAAAATAATCTCTAGCTCGGGCGTAATGCCACCTGAAAATATTTTTGCTATTCGCAATATTGATAATCCAGTATTTTTAATCAATTATATTTGTGTCAATTTTGGATTAAATATGGAAGATAAGCAAAGATTGCTTGAAATTGATGATATTAAGGAAAGAGGTTATCAATTGCTGGATTTGTTAAATAAGGAATTACAATTGCTTGAAATAAAAATTTCTATTCAAAATAAAGCAAAAGAAGGGATTGATAAACAACAAAGAGAATATTTTCTTCAACAACAGTTAAAAACTATTCAAGATGAGTTAGGAGGTACTTCACCAGAAGAAGATATTGTTGAATTCAGAGAACGGGCAAAGCAGAAAAAATGGAACGAATCGGTGGCTAAAGTTTTTAATAAAGAACTCAATAAGTTAGAACGAATGAGTACTTATTCTCCTGATTATTCCATTCAGTTGAATTATGTGGAAATGATGCTCGATTTGCCGTGGAATGAATATACTAAAGATAATTTTAATTTGAAAAATGCTCGTAAAATTCTTGATAAAGATCATTTTGGACTGGAAACTGTGAAAGAACGAATTTTAGAACATCTTGCAGTATTGAAGCTGAAAGGTGATATGAAAGCTCCCATTCTTTGTTTATATGGACCACCGGGAACAGGGAAAACTTCATTAGCAAAGTCAATTGCAGTAGCTTTGAATAGAAAATATGTCCGTGTTTCATTGGGCGGATTACACGACGAAGCCGAAATAAGAGGCCATCGCCGAACTTATATTGGAGCACTGCCTGGACGTATTATTCAAAATATTCAAAAAGCACAATCTGCTAATCCTGTGTTTGTGTTGGATGAAATTGATAAAGTTTCAGCCGATTATAAGGGTGATCCTTCTTCGGCTTTGTTAGAAGTGCTCGACCCTGAACAAAATAGTGCTTTCCACGATAATTACCTGGATGTTGATTTTGATTTGTCAAAAGTTCTATTTATTGCTACTGCCAACAACATTAATACTATTCCGCTTCCATTGTTGGATAGAATGGAACTGATTGAAGTAAGTGGATACACGCAGGAAGAAAAAATAGAAATTGCTCGACGCCATCTGATTCCAAAAGAACTTGAAAATCATGGTTTGACAAAAGAACAATTTATTTTGCCTAATCCAGTGATTGGAAAATTAATTGAAAATTATACCAGAGAATCGGGCGTGCGAGAACTGGACAGGCAAATTGCGAGCCTTATGCGAAAAATAGCTAAAAAAGTGGCTGCCAATGAGCCTTACAACCCTCAATTGTCAAAGGAAGATCTGATAACATATTTGGGGGCTCCACGTTACACCAAAGATAAATATGAAGGGAATGAATATGCGGGTGTTGTAACAGGTTTAGCATGGACGCAGGTAGGCGGTGAAATCTTATATATCGAATGTAGCTTGAGTAAAAGTAAATCTCCCCATTTGACGTTAACGGGAAATTTGGGCGAAGTGATGAAAGAATCAGCTATTATTGCTTTACAGTATATTAAAGCACATGCTGAAAAATTAGGTATCCCAAACGAAATTTTCGACGAATGGGATGTACATGTTCATGTACCAGAAGGAGCCATTCCAAAAGATGGACCTTCAGCAGGAATTACAATGGTAACGGCTATGGTTTCGGCATTTACAAAAAGAAAAGTAAGAAAAAATATTGCCATGACGGGTGAAATTACCCTGCGGGGCAAAGTTCTTCCTGTTGGCGGCATCAAGGAAAAAATTCTGGCTGCTAAACGAGCTGGTATAACAGACATTATTTTAAGTGTTGAAAATCAAAAAGATATTGATGAAATAAAAACCAACTATCTGAAAGGTCTTCATTTTCATTATGTGAGTGATATTATGGAGGTAATTGATTTTGCTTTGTTGAAAGAGAAAGTTATTTCTCAATGAAAAGTTAGACAAAGTAATGAGTGATGAGATTGGATTTGTGCCTTCTGAGTTTGTGAGTTATGAATTGCGAAAGGTAATTGCTTAAAAACAGCCAATATTTTTTAAACATTTATATGAATCTGATCAAAATTACTAATTTGAAAACTCGCAAACTCGCAACCCACACGATAATCCTCACAAACTTTTAACTCGTTAATTCCAAACTTCAAACTCCAAACCACCGATTACAAATCGGCGAGAGCAAAGTGAGTAAACCTGACAGCTACCCATTATTTGCTGATTTGCGGATTACTTTTTATGGAATAATAATGATTTTTTTAATTTGTTTTGAATAATTGAAATCATTGTATAACTTTGTCAAGATTATGGTAAAGTAAACCCAAAATTGATGGAAAGAAACAAGGTAATGAAACAATGGCCTTAAAAAAAAAAGGACAATAGTTTATGCTATTGATATCATGTAATTTATCATTCGATATCAAGCATAAGCTCGAAAGTGGTTTACGTATGTTTAAATTTTGTATTTACGAATGTAGTATGTTTATTGCGTAAATAAGACGTTATCGGCAATATTAAAAACAAACAACACGACCAATGCAGGATTTATTTAAACATATTGCCGTAAAAGAAAAGCTTGACAAATATTTTCTTTTGGTTGATGAATCTAAAGGATTTCGTCCTGCAAAGCAGATAATTGAAGAGATTGCAAGTGAATTTGAAGATAAAGATGGAAACTTTATTCAACAATTTCAAACAACTGGATTTGATTCGAGATTATGGGAACTGTTTTTATTCTCTTTGTTTAACGAAAATGGATTTGAAATACTGAATGATTATGATAGACCAGATTTTCATTTAAAAAAGAGTGAGACTGAATTATTTGTTGAAGCCAGTATTTCGAATGAAAAAACCGATGACATCTACACAGAAGAATTTATAAAAGAAGCGATAGAACTTAAAGATATTAATATACAAAATGAATTAACTGATTATTATACTATCCGATTAGGTAGTGTATTATATTCAAAACTAAATAAAAAATATTGGGAACTTAATTGGGTTAAAGGGAAACCACTTATTCTAGCAATTACTCCATTTCATAATTACATTGCGGATTTTTTACCTGATTCAAAAATCATAGAGTATTTATACGGCATTGCTTATAAAACCGAGATTAAAGAAAGTAGATTAGAATTAAAAGAAATAAAAAAACTAGATACTCATAGATATAAGAAAAAAGAAATTCCATCAAATTTCTTCAATCAGGAAAATGTAGAAAATATTAGTGCAGTTATATTTACGAACAATTGTAATGTTCACAAATTTAATAGAATGGGATTTCAAAAGGGCTATGGTGACAATGATATAATAATAGTTAGGTCGGGTTTAGCATTTGATTCTACGCCAGGGTCAACTGGAAAAAAATTTGATACAATAGTAAAACAAGGAGAAGTCAATGAAGACTGGAAAGAAAGTGTTTCAATTTTTCATAATCCTAATGCTATTCACAAAATTGATAAGGAACTTTTCCATGGAATGCGACAGTTATGGTTAAATAATGAAGGAAAATTTGATGGAGAAATTCCAAACTTTTTTGTTTATAACTCATTGACAATCTCAGGAATAAATGAATAAAAAATACTGACGGTAACATGCAATATACAAAATTGGGGTTTAATAGGTTATTCAAAGTTTGTGGCTCGCATCAAGTGCCGTGTATCTTGAAAGTAAATCGCCCGCAATCCCTTACTGCATATAGCCCATCCGTTAGTGCGTAAACCCCCTTTTTCAGGCTGTAGAAAAATGATTTATGAGGGAAAGGATTATTAAATGCTGATATGATTGCTTTAACAAGCAAACCACTGATTACAAATCGGCAGGAGCAAAGGAAGAATATAATCGTTTGATTAAAAGCATATTACATAAAAATTTACCAAACTATTGAAATAGATTATCACCTTTAAAATTGAATAATATGGAAAATATGTTTATGAAATTTGTTAATAAAAACAAATGGTTTGTGGTTTTCTTCCTTGTTTGGACATTCTTGCATGTAATTTTTTTGTTCAATGGTAATAGTGAATTTTACATAGAGGAATTTTGGCCATTTGGTGATAATGGCTTAAGGGATTATGGATGGTTTGAGTTTTTTGTTTATGAAGCTTTACCACTCCTAATTTTCGTAATTGTTAAACTTGTTGGCAAAGACATTAAAAGGAAAATAAAAGACATTAAAAGGAAAATAGGCGATATTTATCAATTTACAATTTTAAATCATTTATTTCTCACTGCAATGAATAAAACGATGCAAACCATTATGCCACATGTGGTGGCTGTGATTTTGTTTCTGATAATTTCTTTCTGGTATTTCAGCCCTGTATTGGAGGGAAAACAATTGATCGGTCATGACACCAAAAGCTGGATGTGCATGGCAAAAGAAACGATTGACTACAACAAAACTCATAAAGATAAAACGCTTTGGACCAACTCCATGTTTAGTGGCATGCCCACCTATCAAATTTCCATGACACAGCCAAATAATTTCAGCAAGTATGTGGATCAATTTTTCAGATTATTTCCCGCTCCTGTTTTTTATCTAATTCTATATTTATTGGGTGCTTATGTTCTTTTATTAGCATTTGGTTTGAATCCCTGGCTTGCCATTATTGGCTCGTTTGCTTTTTCTTTCCTTTCCTATAATTTTATAATTATTGCTGTAGGTCATAATTCAAAAGCCATTACGCTGGCTTATATTGTCCCGCTCATTGGTAGCGTTTATCTGGCTTTTCGTTCCAAACCTTTGCTGGGAAGTTTATTAACGGCTTTTTTCGCCAGTTTAGCTATTTATGCTAATCATATTCAAATTTTGTATTATGCTCTTTTAATTATTATTATACTGAGCATTGTGGAATTTGTTTACAGCATCAAAGAAAAACAACTTGCTTCATTTTTTAAAACAGTTGGTTTATTGCTTGTTGCTGCTGCTATTGGAATAGGAATGAATGCTACCAGTTTGCTCACCACTTATGAATATAGTCAATATACCATGCGAGGAAAATCCACAGGATTAACTATGGAAGGACAAAATTCTCAGCATGGCTTGAGTAAGGATTATATTACCCAATGGAGTTACGGCATTGATGAAACTCTCACTTTATTAATTCCTAATTTTAAAGGGGGAGCCAGTGTAGGAACTCTTTCATCCAAAAGTGAAACAGCAAAAAAGCTTCAAAGCTATGGTGTTCCAAACGTTGAAAGGATTATGAAAGATATGGAGTTGCCACTTTACTGGGGCACACAACCTTTTACTTCTGGTCCTGTTTATGCAGGAGCAATTGTCTGTTTCTTGTTTGTATTGGGGATATTTCTGGGAGATAAACGGACAAAATGGTGGCTTTTACCAATGATTATTCTCACAGTGATGCTTTCGTGGGGAAAAAATTTTATGCCGTTGACTGACTTTTTCATCGATTATGTTCCTTTTTATAATAAGTTCCGTACTGTTTCGATGATTCTGGTGGCTACTACTTTTGGAATGGCTTTAATGGCAGCACTCGCATTGAAAGAAGTTTTCAATCCAAATGTAGATGCTAAAAAGGTAATTAAAGCTGTAAAAATCAGTGCCATTATAGTAGGTGGAATTGCGTTATTATTTGCTTTGTTCCCTTCGCTGGCTGGCGATTTTGTTTCTCCCACAGATCAGCAATTTCAAGGCGATTATGCTTTCTTGAAAGAAACACTACCAATCGATCGTGCTGCTTTGCTTCGTTCGGATGCCTTCCGTTCACTTGCTTTTGTGGTTTTGGCAGCTTTTATGATCTGGCTATATATGAAAAAATATCTCAAAAAGAATGTGGCTTATGTTTTGTTTGGCTTTTTCATTCTGGCGGATATGGTGCCCATTGCCAAACGTTATTTAAATGAGAAAAATTTTGAGAAAAAACAACAAATTGAAAATTTGATACTTCCTTCAACAGCTGATAAATTCATTTTAGAGGATAAATCTTATTATAGAGTAGTAGACGCTACTGTGAATATTTTTAATGACGCTACCCCTTCTTATTTTCATAAGAATATTGGCGGTTATCATGCAGCAAAATTACGCCGTTATCAGGATTTGATTGATATTCATCTGACGAAAGAATTGGGTCAACTTTTTTCTGCTTTTGGAAGAGTAAATTCAGTGGAACAAATTGTTTCCACATTTGATTCTTTGCAAGTGCTGAATATGTTGAATTTGAAATATTTAATTTTCAATAAAGAGTATCAGCCTATTATCAATCCTTATGCTAATGGCAATGCGTGGTTTGTACAGAAAATTCATTTGGCACCGAATGCGGATGAAGAGATGCGTTTATTAGGTAACATTGATACCAAAACCGAACTGGTAGCTGATCAATCTTATGCTTCGCTACTACCCACTGCTATTCAGCCAGATAGTACAGCAAGGATTGAACTGATTCATTACGCACCTAACCATCTGATTTACAGTTTCAACTCCAATACTGATCAGGTAGCAATATTTTCAGAAATTTACTACGACAAAGGGTGGAATGCTTACATCAATGGACAAAAAGTACCGTATATACGGGCTAATTATTTATTACGAGCTATGCCGCTCAAAGCAGGTATGTATAACATTGATTTTAAGTTTGAACCCCGTAGCTATGCAGTAGGGAATGTAATTGCTCTTATTTCTTCAATAATATTGATTTTATGTATGGCAAGTTTTATTTTTTATTCGGTAAAGGTTAAAAAATAAACAGAAAAAAGCAAAAGCTGATAATTTTAGAAATTTTCTAATTTATTTATGATTTCGATAAAAAAATAAAAAATAAAATGTCAAGAAAAAAAAATAATTCTGTTCCTCGTTTCAAAAATATTCATTTTACCTCTATTTTTAGTATGTCGCTGGTATTATTTCTTGTAGGATTGGTATGTCTGCTGCTTTTTACAGCTCGTGACTTGAGTATTCGAGTAAGAGAAAATATTAATTTATCTATCATTCTAGATAATGATGTTACCAATACTGAAATAGTAAGGATAAAAAATTATTTGAATGCTGCCCCTTTTACCAAGTCAGTAAAATATATTTCGAAAGATGACGCACTAAAAGAACTCATTGAAAGTTTAGGCGAAGATCCCCAAGAATTTTTGGGTTACAACCCGCTGATGGAATCGTTTGAAGTAAAGCTGCATGCCAATTATGCCAACAACGACAGTGTCGCAAAAATTGAATCGAAATTAAAAACATTTCCTCATATCAATCGTGTAGCTTATCAGAAAGATGTAGTAGATTTGGTCAATGAAAACATAAAAAAACTAAGTTATATTTTGCTGGGGCTGGCAGTTATTTTATTACTCATTTCGTTAGCTCTTATCAACAGTACTATTCGACTACAGATTTATTCAAATCGTTTTTTAATCAATACAATGAAACTGGTAGGAGCTACTTCATGGTTCATTCGCTGGCCTTACGTCAGACGAAGCATTATCAATGGATTAATAGCAGCTTTTTTGGCATTGATTTATCTGGCGGGAACAATTGCTTATGTGCAATACGAATTTGGCTTTAAAGGGATGTTCATTCCAGCGGTTACGGCTTTTTCTGTCGCAGCTATTGTTTTGTTTCTAGGTATATTGCTTAGTGGCATTTCCTCTTATTTTGCTGTGGGACGTTATTTACGAATGCATACGAATGATATGTATTTTGTGTAAATTTTTTTAGTTTTTATATTTAAGAGCTTTTCCAGTAAAGTGAATATTAATTTTTTCAGTATTTCTTATTTTTTATTAGATAAAAGTTAAAAACAAACTCAATATGAATCATGGTTTTATACGTGTGGCTGCTGCCGTTCCTGAAGTCAGGGTGGTAGATTGTGCTTTTAATTTTTCCAGCATTGCTAACTTGATTCATCAAGCTGAAAAAGAACACGTGCAAGTTGTTTGTTTTCCTGAATTATGCCTTACCGGTTATACTTGTGGCGATCTTTTCTTTCAGACTCAATTGCTGGAAGATGCGGAAAAATCATTGAACGACTTGCAATTACTTACTGCTTCTACAAAAGCAACAATAATTGTTGGTATGCCATTGCGTTGTGAAAATCGACTTTTAAATGCAGCCGTTGTATTACAGCAAGGGAAAATACTGGGAATCGTACCCAAAACTTTTTTACCCAATTATAATGAATTTTACGAAAAACGCTGGTTCACTTCTGCAATGGACATATCTTCTACCACTATTTTTATTCGTGGACAAGAAATTCCATTGGGAACCAATCTTTTATTTTCGGATGGCAACTTTACTTTCGGAATTGAAATTTGCGAAGATTTGTGGTCACCTCTTCCACCCAGCACGCAACTGTGTCTTCAAGGTGCAGAAATTATTTTCAACCTTTCTGCAAGTAATGAACTCGTTGAAAAACAAGCTTATCGTCTTCAACTTATTCAGCAACAATCAGCACGCTGTTACGCAGGTTATGTTTATACCTCTGCTGGAGCAGGAGAATCAACAACCGATCTGGTTTTTATCGGACATGGTATCATTGCTGAGGATGGAAAAATACTGGAAAATGTAGGGCAATTTACTTTCGAACCGCAATTGATAGTTACAGAAATCGATGTAGAATGTTTGCGAAGCGAACGAATGCGAAATAACTATTTCCATGAACGACCGACATTGCCTACCCCAAGAAAAGTAATGATTGAACCAACTTCTTTTCCCATCGAAGAACTAAAAAGAGCGGTTGAACCTTATCCTTTTATTCCATCACCAGAAAAACATAAGGAAAGCTGTCGGGAAATTTTTTCTATTCAGATGGCAGGTTTGGCAAAACGCTGGCTGCATACACAATCACAACATTTGCTGGTAGGAATTTCTGGTGGACTGGATTCTACACTTGCTTTGCTGGTTTGCGTAAAAACAGCCGACCAATTGCATTTTGACCGAAAACGCATTATGGGAGTAACGATGCCAGGATTTGGAACTTCAAAACAAACTTATACCAATGCTTACCGTTTGATGAAATCTTTAGGAATCACAATTTTGGAAATTCCCATTAAGGATGCCTGTTTGCAACATTTTAAAGATATTGGACATGATCCTGCTGTTCACGATACAACTTACGAAAATGCTCAAGCTCGTGAACGTACGCAGATATTGATGGATTTGGCAAACAAATATCAAGGTTTGGTGATTGGTACAGGAAATTTATCGGAATTGGCTCTGGGTTGGACTACTTACAATGGCGACCACATGTCGATGTACGCAGTGAATAGCGGAATCCCAAAGACATTAGTACGTTGTCTGGTTGATTGGACTGCTCAGCAACTGGACGAAAGTTCAAGAAAAATTCTAAAAGATATTCTTGAAACGCCTGTAAGTCCTGAATTACTTCCTGCTAATGGAAATGGTGAAATCGCTCAAAAAACCGAAGAAGTTATTGGTCCGTATGAATTGCATGATTTCTTTTTGTATTATTTTGTACGTTTTGGTTTTTCTCCCAATAAAATACTTTTTTTAGCCAAAAATGCCTTTAAAAATCAATATTCGGAAGAAACATTGCGGAAATGGCTAAAAATATTTTTGCGTCGTTTTTTTGCCCAGCAATATAAACGTTCTTGTATGCCCGATGGACCAAAAGTCGGTTCTATTAACCTTTCGCCACGAGGTGATTGGCGAATGCCCAGTGATGTCAATTTTCCGTGGGAGGAACTTTTATAAATTAGAAACAAAATCGATTTTAAACAAAAATTTTTAATAATATGTTTCTTGCAAAAACCATTTTTGGAAATTCACTTTTAGACTGGGGAATTTCTTTGCTTATCCTGGTAGGAGCTTTTCTTTTGAACAAGGGAATTGTATTATTAAATCGAAAAGTAATTTTTAAAATTACAGGCAAGACAAAGAATAGACTGGATGATATTTTATTCAGATCGCTGGAATCTCCTATTTTACTGGCAATAGCTTTATTGGCTATCTGGATTGCTTTCCGCCGATTAGATTTGAGTGCTACCGTGGATAAGATTTTTGATAAAGCCTATCAATTTTTGATTGTCATCAACATTACGTGGTTTATTGCAAAACTGGTTAATGCCCTCATAAAAGAATATTTGCTTCCTGCTACCAAGGAAGGGTCAGGTAATAAGCGTTTAGATGAGAGCATGATTATGATTATACGCCGTCTCTCGGTGGGAATTGTTTGGACTATTGGTATCATTATGGCACTAAATAATACCGGTGTAAATGTGGGTGCTCTTCTTGCCAGCTTGGGAATTGGTGGTTTAGCTGTTGCTCTAGCTGCCCAGGATACTCTAAAAAATTTTTTTGGTGGATTGACTATTTTTATGGATCATCCTTTTCGTATTGGGGATCGTATCATCGTAAATGGAGTAGATGGTAATGTAGAGGATGTTGGTATTCGCAGTACTAAAATCCGAACTTTCGATCGTAGGATCGTTACTATTCCCAACTATAAAATTGTGGACGCTTCTATTGAAAATGTTACTATTGAACCTATGCGACGAGTAGTAATGAAAATTGGCTTAACTTATGATACTGCCCCTAATAAAATGGAAGAAGCTCT
>Ga0208824_1001811_pt1 | contig 17968 bp, 16 predicted proteins | sample AD_JPNTR3_MetaG_FD_184447 | JGI IMG/M metagenome (GOLD analysis project Ga0208824, IMG submission 184447) | Active sludge microbial communities of municipal wastewater-treating anaerobic digesters from Japan - AD_JPNTR3_MetaG (SPAdes) (version 2) | ecosystem: Engineered > Bioreactor > Anaerobic...
CAACGATGGATTCTTCGTAGGCGGACAGGATCGGCGCCACGGTGCGGTTTTCATAGACAATTTCCCGATAGGGCTCATCGGCAATGAGGTAGGGGTAACGGCCGGTCTTTGCGCCCTGTCTGCGGAGGACCTCCGCCAGGGCTTGTATGGTTTCAGCGGGGTAGATACGGCCCGTAGGATTATGGGGCGAATTGATGATGACCGCCGCGGTTTTTTCGGTGAGGGCTGCTTCGATGGCAGCCACATCCAGGTCAAAATCTGCTTTGGAGGGGACGAGCACCATGCGGCCCCCGTGATTTGCAATATAGGAGTTGTATTCCACAAAATAGGGCTTGCTTACCACTACCTCGTCGCCGCTATTCAGTATTGCCTTAAGAACCACATTGAGCCCCCCTGCGGCTCCCACACACATGACCACCCGGGATCCATCAATCTGTACCCTATGATCCCGGCTTGCCTTTTTCGCCATCGCTTCCCGCACCTCTAAAAAGCCCGGATTTGGCATATAGCCATGGGAACCGGGAGCATCCTCGGTCGCCAGGGCAACAAGGGCCTTGTGAAAGGCGGGAGGAGGCTCTATATCGGGATTGCCAATGGAAAAATCAAAGACCTTATCCTGGCCATACTGTTTTTTTAAGGCCGCCCCTTCTTCGAACATTTTCCGGATCCAGGAACCGGATTCCTGTGCTTTTTTTATCGATTCCGCTATGGGCATGCTGCTCCTCCTTGTTTTATACACCTACACCAGGGTCCGGGCAATCCGGACGATGTCCGCAAAGACCCCGCCGGCAGTTACCTGGGCACCCGCGCCGGGGCCCTTTATGACCATGGGCAGGACGCTGTACCGGTCGCTCGTAATAACCACAATATTATCCGCATCCACCAGGGAGCGGAAGGGGCTGCCAGCCGGTTCTTCCCGGAGGGCGAGTTTCGCACTCCCCTGCTCAATAACCGCCACATAGCGGAGGGCCTTGCCAGCCGCTGCGGCCTTTTTTTGCTTTTCTTCGAAGAGGCTGTCCGCTTTTTCAAGTTCCTTAAAGAAGTCTTCTACCGTGGGGGCCGCAAGACAGGCCGGCGGCAGGATCGGATCGATATGAATCTGATCGAACTCTAAGGGCATACCGCATTCCCTGGCGAGGATCAGGGCCTTTCGGGCCGCATCCATGGCGTTCAGGTCGTCCCGGGGATCGGGCTCGGTATAGCCCTTTTCTTTTGCCTGGCGGACCAGGGCAGAAAATGGAACGGAGCCATCAAAGTTATTAAAAATATAACTTAAGGTTCCGGAAAGGACCGCCTCGATACGGCGAATCCTGTCGCCGGAGAGAGCCAGATCATGGATGGTGGAGATGACCGGAAGCCCGGCGCAGACCGTGGTCTCATACAGGTAGGGAATACCCCGTTCACGGGAATAATCGGTCAGGGCCTGATAGTATGAAAGGGCCCCAGAATTGGCCCGTTTATTGGGGGTTACCACCGGGATGGCACTCTGCAGCAGTTCCAGATACCGCGATGGGACCTGATCTGCGGCGGTACAGTCGCAGAAGGCCGAGTTCGGCAGGTTCAAAGAACGCATTCTGTTGATGAACTGGTCCAGGTTCATGGGTTCCCCCTGCTCCAGCAGGGCCAGGGCCTGGCTGGGGTCGATGCCATTGGGGTCAAAGCGCATCTTTTTAGAGTTTGCCAGGCCAATCAGGTTGATGCGGATCTTGTGTTCATCGGCGAGGATTTCCTGCTGGGTGGCGATCTGCTGGAGCAGGGTGCCCCCGATAAGACCGGTGCCCACAAGGAAGAGGTTGACGGTTCGCAGGCCCGCGAGGAAGAACGCATCGTGAATCGCATTCAGGGCCTTCCCTTCATCGGTGCGGGAAATGACCGTGGAGATATTGAGTTCCGAAGAGCCCTGGGCTATGGCCACAATATTGATGCCGTTCCGGCCGAGGGCGTGGAATACCTTGCCTGAGATGCCGGGTGTGCTTTTCATTCGCTCTCCGACGACCGCAACGATAGAAAGGTCCCGTTCTATCACCGGAGCTTCTATGGCACCGTGGGCGATTTCTGCCTCAAACTCTTCTTTTATAGCCGAGGCGGCCAGGAGGGCATCCTTTGGAAGGACCGCAAAACAGATGGAATATTCGCTCGATGCCTGGGTAATAAGGATGATATTGATTTTTTTACGGGCCAGACAGCCAAAGAGCCGGGATGAGAAACCCGCCACACCGACCATGCCGGAGCCCTGGATCCGGATGAGGGCTATATCCTTCATGGAGCTGATGCCCCGCACGGGGTATGGGCTGGGGGGTACCTGGTTTGCAATCAGGGTTCCCTGGCAGGAGGGGTTAAAGGTGTTTCGGATCCGAATGGGGATGCCCTTTTCCAGAGCAGGTTTTACCGTTGGTGGATGGAGCACCTTGGCGCCAAAATGGGATAGCTCCATCGCTTCCTGGTAGGAAATGGAATCGATTCGGAAGGCGTTGGGAACCAGTTTTGGGTCGCTCGTGAGGATGCCATCCACATCGGTCCAGATCTCAATCTCTCGAGCACCGATGGCGGCGCCGAAAATAGCCGCTGACAGGTCTGAACCGCCCCGGCCGAGGGTGGTGGTTTTGCCATCCTCGGCAGAGCCGATAAAGCCCGTAGCAATTTGCAGAATTTGATGGTTTGCCAGGTAGGCCTGGATACGGGGATAGGTTTCTTCGGGCAAGAAGCGGGCCGATCCGAACTGGTCATCGGTACGAATCACCTGCCGGGCATCAAGGTATTCGGCCTGGTGGCCGCCTGAAGTAAAGACCTGGGCGATAATGAAGGCAGAAAGCCGTTCCCCAAAGCTCATCACTAGGTCCAGGGTTTTTGCCGAAAGCTCCCCAATGGCGGCGACCCCATCCAGAATTCGCTCCAGATGGGTGCACTGGTCATCAATATAACTTTGAACCAGACTTTGATCCCGGGATGGAATAAGGGCTGAAACGGTTTCCAGGTGCCGCGTTTTAAGGGCCGCCACCATGGCTGCGTAGGACTGATCCCCCGCTTCCGCCTTCTTTGCCATCTCTATGAGGGTGTCGGTAACCTTGGAAAAGGCAGAAACAACAACGAGCCGAACCTGCCCTGCGTGTTCTGCATCCTGAACGATAGAAACCAGACTGCGGATCGCCTGGGGAGATCCGACCGATGTGCCGCCAAATTTCAGTACCAACATACCCTGCTCCGTATATTTATGCAAAATAGTTATTATTTAATAGTTTTTTTTGCAAGTTTTTGCAAGAGGGGTATGGTGAACAGGCTGTGTACCGCTGACCGGGGTTCGCAGCACAGGCACCGCCACCGCTGACCGGGTCTCGCAGCACAGGCGCCGCCACCGCTGACCGGGGTTCGCAGCACAGGCGCCTCACCTGCGGATTTATTCTTTCTTTTGATCTACTATCTTTGTTACCAGATTCAGAATAAAGGGGTCGACAATGGTATAAATCCGTTTATTACCTTGCACTGTTGAATCCACAATATGATTTTCTTTAAGCACCGCCAGGTGCTGACTGATAACGGGCTGGCTTTCTCCCAGACAGGTCCAGAGGTTCGTTACACAGGGCTCTCCCTGGTGATGGATCAGACAGAGCAGCTTAAGCCGGACCGGGTGGCCGCAGACCTTTAATTTCCGGGAAATTTCTTCGATCATGTCGTCTGCACATACTTTTTCGTCGCTCATAGTGGGATTATCATGACATAAAGGAATTACTTCGTCAAGCGTTTTTTCTATATAGTATTTTTTATAAGGCGGGCAGTGGCGGCCACGGCGGGCAATGCCGGCCTCGACCTGGCGCCTTTTGGTACCAGCCGACACTGCCAAGTATGGGCGGGCAATGGCGGGCAATGGCTGACCTAGTGCGGCAGGGGCTAGTGCAGCGGGCGCTAGTGTGGCGTACCCCGCTTGGAGTCAGAGCCAGCCGGGACCTTGTTCGAGACGCGGCCTTTGGGTACTATGCAAAAGATGAAGCGAACCTATTTTGATTGGGCAGCCACTACTCCGCCCTTTCCTGAAATTAAAGATATCATAGCTCAAGCCCCCTTTGGTAACCCCTCATCCAGGCACCGGGAAGGGAAGGAAGCCCGGCAAGAGCTGGAAACGGCCCGGCGGCGCTGTGCCGCAGTGCTTGGAGTACGACCGGAACAGCTTATTTTTACCTCTGGCGGAACCGAATCAAACGCAAGTGTGTTGCAATCCCTTATTGTTCGGAATGGTACAGCGGCGCACAGCGCCGCCGGCTTGCTATACGGGGCTGCGGAGCATCCTTCGGTACGGGAAAATGCGGAGATCCTAAAGCGATTGAATATACCGTGCCTTCCCATCTTACCGGAACGGGACGGCACGGTCAGCCTGGAGGCGGTCCTTAATACCCTGGAACAGGCCCGGGAGCGGAATATTTCAGTCCGGATGCTGGCTCTTATGGCGGTAAATAACGAAACCGGGGCTGTGACGGACCTGAGCGCTATAACACAGGCGGTACGAAAGCTGCCGGGGCCGGCGATCCATATCCATGCGGACCTGGTACAGACCATCGGTAAAGTACCCTTCTCTATCAAAGACTCCGGTGTCGATTCCGCTGCCATAAGTGCCCATAAACTGGGAGGTCCCCGGGGGATTGGACTTTTATATCTGAAACGGCCCATACCACTCCTTACCAGGGGTGGCGAACAGGAATGGGCCTTACGGCCGGGGACCGAAAACGTGGCGGGGGCCCTGGCGCTGGCCTATTGTCTTGAATGGCTTGCTGCTAAGGATGCCCTCGAAGCCCATTATGAACAGGCGGCCCGCCGGATGGAACGGCTTATTTCGGAGCTACATCAACTTGGGGGCTGTACCCTGATTCCTCAGGACAGGGAGCCAAGGGACCGGCGTTTTTCGCCCTATATTCTGCAGGCCGCCTTTCCCGGGATTCCCGGGGAGGTCATGGTCCGTAGTCTCGATGATTCAGGCATTGCCATTTCTACCGGGTCTGCCTGCTCAACCGGAAAAACCGAACGGCCGGTCCTGAAAGCCATGGGCATCGATGCAGATACGGCCTTTTGTGCGGTCCGCTTCTCCCAGGGTTGGAATACCACCGATGAGGATATTGAAACCCTGCTTGGTGCACTCAAAACCATAAGGAATTCCCTATGACTACCTATCTTTTAAAACTGGGGGAATTAACCCTTAAGGGGGGGAACCGCCAGGAATTTGAACAAATCTTAAAACGGAACCTGACCACCATGCTCAAGGGAACCAGGGCTGTCATCAACTGTACCCAGGGACGCTTCTTTGTACATTGCGAAATGGACCGGGAAAGCCAGGTGGAGGCGGTGCTGGATCGGCTCATCGGCATTGCAGGCTGGGCTAAGGCCCGCCCCTGCGATAAAACCGTGGAGGCCGTACTGGAAGCCTGTACGGCAGAAGCCAGGACTCTTGCCGCTGCGGGAATAAGGACCTTTAAAATCGAAGCCCGCCGGGCTGACAAGAGTTTCCCCCTGGATTCCTATGGCATCATGCGGGCCGCAGGGGATGCGGTCTGTGAAGCTGTTCCGGAATTACAGGTTGATGTACAGAATCCCCAGCAGATCATTTCTGTGGAAATTAGAGAACGGGCCTATGTGTATGGGCTCTCTCACCGGGGACGGCGGGGACTGCCCGTGGGGAGCGCCGGCCGGGGCCTTTTGCTGCTCTCAGGCGGTATCGATTCACCGGTGGCGGGCTATCTTATGGCAAACCGGGGCATGCGCCTTGAGGCTATCTATTTTCATGCCTACCCCTACACTTCCGAAGAGGCCCAGAAAAAGGTACATAAACTGGCCAGCATCATAAGCCAATATGCCCTGCCCGTCCGGCTCCACACCATTCCCTTTACCCAGATACAGGTCCGGATTAAACAGCGCTCGCCCGAACAGTGGTCAACGGTATTACTGAGGATGGCCATGATGGATGCGGCGGGCAGGCTTGCCCGGCGGAACCGAATTCATTGTCTTGTAACAGGGGAAAGCCTGAGCCAGGTGGCAAGCCAGACCGTAGAAAACATTCAGTGCACCGAAAGCACCGCCCGGCTTCCCGTGTTCAGGCCCCTCATCGGGACTGATAAGGAAGAAACCATACGGATTGCCCGGGAAATTGGGACCTATGAGACATCAATCTTGCCCTATGAGGATTGTTGTGTGCTTTTCAGCCCCGCCCACCCGATTCTGCATGGTCATATTGATGAAGCGAAAGCCCTGTATGAAAGCCTGGAACTGGAGGACCTCCTGGAGGAGGCCCTGCGGAATGAAAAAATAGAAAAATGTACCGGTGAGGATGCGGATCTTACGATTTAGGCAGACTTTTTTACGCCAAGCACATCATTGATAGCCTTTTCCAGGGCAGCCTTGGGCAGGGCTCCCATAGCGGCCTGGGGCTGGCCTTCCTTGGGGATAAAGAGAATAGTCGGAATACTCTGAATGCCAAAGACTGCGGAGAGTTCCTGTTCTTCGTCGGTATTAACCTTGTAAACCCTTATCTTCCCTTCATATTCTTTGGAAAGCTGGTCCAGAAGGGGGCTTACCATTTTACAGGGGCCGCACCAGTCGGCATAAAAGTCGACAATAGCAGGCAGATCTCCTGCATACTTCCATTCCGTATTGGTTTCGTAATTAAACACTTTTTCTTTAAATTGTTCCGTATTTATTTTCTCGGACATTGTTTGCTCCTTGAGTTGGTGTATACTTTTAATATATGGATTTCTTTATATAAAGTCAAGCTAATTTTCAGCGGCCCTGCTTGGGCAGCGCTGTTTCTGGTTTTACTCCAGGGGTGCAAAGTAGCCCAGGGCATCCCTGCCGGACCGTTCAAGAAGGTAGACCTCCGCTTCTACGGGGAGGAAGGCCCGGCCGAAATCGGTGGGCAGCTGGGAGCGGTACTGAAGCGTGTAGGAACCGGAGGGATTCTGCCGGATTGTCTTTAGGGCAGCGCCGATACCCTGGCTCTGGTACAGCTGGAGGACCGCTCCGCCGGTCTGCTCACAGAGGTATTGAAGTTCCTTATCTGCGGTTCCGGATCCAACAAGAACGGTATAGAAATAAATGCCATTATTTGCCATATAGGATGCCAGTTCTGAAAGGCCGTAGCTGTCAAAGGCTTTCTGTCCCAGCCGGCCGGAACCAACAAAGACGAGGGCCCGTTTTTTTTCTACCGGCAGGAGGTCCGTGGCTGCAAGACGGATGGCAAGATCAAAACGCCAGCGGGGGCTATAGGATGAAGCGGCCCCGCGGGCAGCCTGTTCAAGGGCCGACGCTGAATCGATCCGTTCCTTAACGGGAAGTTCCCCCGCTGAAACGAGAGAGACAAGCCGATCCACCGCGGAGACCGAGTCTTTTACAGCGGTCCTCAGCGGGGTGAAAAGCGGGGCAGTTTCCGGCGATCGTTCTATAACGAGGGATATGGCGGATTGGGTAGATAGATAGGCTGCGCCGCCGAAGGTCTGGTCCAGAACAGGTTTCCCCCCCTCGGTAATGAGAAAATTCCGGGAGTCCAGCCCCACGATGGGCCTGCGGTGCCGGTCCTGCACCTGGATCTCCAGACTCACCAGGGGGAACTTATCCGCCACCACCCGTTCAATCTGTACAAAGAGGCCCGAGGCCATATCCTCGGTCCGGTTCAGGATGCTGACTTCTTCGGCCTGGAAGTTGGCCGCCGCGATGGAGCCGTTCTGGTCAAAATCGGCGGTCAGGATCCGGCCCCCCGCATTTCCGAGGGATGCAATTGGTTGAACAAAGCCTGTTTCAGGGGAAGCGAGCAGTATTCGACTCCCATCGGCCACGAGGAGTTTTCCATCCCTGGCAGGCCGCAGTCCTTCGGGGGTGTTAAGTCCCTCCTGGATCACAGGCCCCAGATAGTTGCCGCTTTTATCAAAACTATAAATAAGTCGGTCCACCTGGTCGGCAACGAAAATTCGGTCCTCTATGGCCGCTATGCCCGTGGGAGCCCGGAAACCGGGGAAATCTGCACCCTTGGTGCCAAAGGTAAACAGGAATTTCCCGTCGGGGGCAAATTTAGAGATCCGCAGGGTACCGAAGTCTACCACATAGAGGTAATCTTCCCTGTCTACGCAGATATTCTGGGGACCGATAAATTGGCCGGCCCCCCTGCCCTTGCTCCCGATGTAGGATTTCCAGTTTCCCCGTGCATCGAGAACGCTGATCCGACCACCCCGGTACTCGGACACAAAGAGCCGCCCATCGGAGGCCTGGGCTATGTCGTAGGGCCGGTCAAAGCCGTTTAATGGGCCCCGAAGCCGTTCTTTTATAATACCGTTTACATCGATGCGGAGTATTTCATTGGAACCGTAGGCAACAACCCAGACTGAACCATCCGGCAGGGGGAGCACCGAGCTGGGCTGCCGGTACAGATACTGTCCCGATTGTTTCGCCTGGTACCGGCCCGATTCTACAAAACGGACCTGGTCATCGGCCATGAAAAAGAGGGCCCGGCGGTTTCGTATTGTTTCGAGATAACTGGTGAGGAGCAGGGACTGGCTCGAAGCGGCGGGATAGAGCCGCAGGGCCTCCTGCCATTGCCGGAGGGCGGTTTCTTCCAGACCTGAGCGATAGTATGAGCGGCCAAGCCATTCAAGGATCAGGGGCTCGGCAGGTTTATAGGAAAGAGCCTTTTCAAAGGAGAGGATGGCCTCATTAAAGCCGAAGCGGTTATAGGCCTGTATACCCCGGCGGAATTCATCCCGGGCCATCACCGCATCCCGATCCGTGGTGGTTCCCAGCGTTTGGCTGAACAGGACCGTATTGGCGGCGTATGCAAAAAGTAAAAAGGAAATAACAAGGGCTCTTTTCATCAATCTGCTCCCAGAACTGTTCGCATATGGGCAATAATTTCGGGATGCCGGGGGAGTAAATCCAGGGCTCGCCGAATCCAGGTCCGGGCTTCGAGGATTTCTCCGTTTTTAAAGTAAGCCCACCCAAGGGAGTCCATATAGGCAGGATTTTGGGGCTTCTTTTCAACCGCCTTTTTGCAGAGGCTTAAGCCCTTTCGTACATCCTTTTCCGTATCTGCAAGAATGTATCCAAGGCCGTTCAGCGCCGTCGGGTTGTCCCGTTCCAGTTCCAGTGCTTTCTGGTACAGTTCTATAGCATCATCATACCGTTTCTGACTATATGCGGCGTAGGCCATGGCGGCATAAATCTGGACCGATTCAAAGCCCTTTTCCAAAAGATGTTTCAGTTCAAATTCGGCCAGCTTTGAGCGGCCTGTTACGGAGTAAATATACGCCAGGGTCATCCGGCACTGATAGGCCCGCAGAGGATCCGAACCTCCGGTCACCACCTGTTCCAGGTACAGGAGGGCATTATCAAACTGTTCAAGCTTTGTATAGCAAAGACCGAGATAATAGGCCAGTTCAGCATTGTCTTCTGCATCAAACGTGGTGGTATCCACCTGTAAGAGCTCTTTTAACGCCATCTCCCAGCGCTTTGAACGATACAAGCGAATCCCGGTTTGTAGACTGCCTGCCATATCCTATTCCGTTATGGATTGCAAGGGTTCAGCATGAACCACCATCGCGGGTCCTGACTCGGTAACTTCATGAACTATGGGCTTAAAACCGAAGATCCGTTCATAGTCTTCCAGGCGGCGGTTGTATTCCTCTACCCCGTCGTGTTTGATAATGGTATAGGTGCAGCCCCCAAAACCCTGTCCGGTCATGCGGGAACAGAGCACACCAGGATTTTCAGTAGTTCGCTTGATGAGCCAGTCTATCTCCGGACAGGAAACTTCCAGGAGGTCCCGGAGACTTTCGTGGGAGTGGTAAACTGCTTTTGCAAAACCAGTAAGATCGCCCTTTTTAAGGGCTTCCTCGGCTTCATTGATTCGTCGGAGTTCCTTTACCACATGGAGTGAACGGCGCCGAATCTCTTCCGGCAGGGCTCCCATGGATTCCATGAGGTCCTCGGTTACATAATCGCGGAAGGTTGCCCCTTCCCGTTTATGGGACAGCAGTTCCAGCCCTTTGCGGATGTCCCGGTTTCGTTGTTTCAGTTCTGATTCGACGGAGAATCGGGGGACCCGGGAATCGGTAATGAGAATTTTGTAGTCCTTAAATGGCAGGGGAATGGGGCGAACCGTCATGGTAAGTTCATCGACCACGAGGAAATGGTTCTGCTGGGATCTCAGCGCAATCAGGTGGTCCAGGGGATGTTCATTCCGGCCGAAGAAGGAAAAGGAGGCGTCGGACAGGAGATTTAAAAGGTCCTGGTCTGACATATCCGGGGCCAGGAGGGCCCGCAGGGCCAGAGCGCTGGCCATTTCTATGGCCGAAGAGGAAGCTAGGCCCACCTGCTGGGGAATATTTCCTGTCAGGGTGCAGTTCAGCCCCTTTATCGGGTAGCCCCACTCGGAAAACCCATGGATAGCCATCTTGATAAAATTGGCCCACCGGTCTTCCCGTTTATATTTCAGGTTGATGAGGGTAGTCCGCTTTCGTTCACCTAAGTCGGCGGCAAAAAAACGGAGGGAGCTGTCTTTCCGATGACTGACGGCTACCCGGACATAACGATTGATACCTGTAGTAAGGAGCAGGGCTGCCCCAGGTTCCCCATGCTCGCCAAGCAGATGGAGACGTCCGGGGGACTCGGCGATCATCACCGGTTCAGAATGGTCAATATCGGCTTCGTATTCCTTAAGATGTATAGAACCGATGTCCTTCATAACGCAGGCCCCCGATAGTTTTCTTTTATCCCATAATATATGAATTTTGCCTATTATTCAATCAAAATCTTTTTTCTTCTGTTAAAAGTCTCTTTCTTTTGATAAGATAGGGCCATGAACGTGCTTGCGACCATCCTTTCAGCCCTGCTTGTTGCCTTTGCAGTTCCCAATGAACTTATGCCCTATGGGAATGCCCTGGCAGCTCTTATCTGTCTCGCTCCCTATTTTCTGGCCCTGAGGCGCAGCCCCTCGTACATGCGGGCGGCTCTGCTCGGTTTTGTTTTTGGAAGCCTTTCCCATGGGGTTTCCAGTTACTGGCTCTATTATTTTAAGGACTTTGCCATCTGGACCATCGGTTCTACGAGCCTTGCCTATGGTTTTTTACACATGCTGGTGGCAGGGTTTCTCCGCTGGGCCAGTGTCACCAATGTTGAAGACCTATTTTGGAAAACCCGCAGGACTATCCTGAAGCCAGCCCCGCATACTGAATTTTCACTCCTGCGGCCCTTTGTGCTTGCCCTGGGCTGGACCGCCTGGGAATGGGCCAAATCTATCGGTTTTCTTGCCTACCCCTGGGGACTTGTAGCCTATGGACTGAATAATTACCCCCGGATGATACAGATTGTGGATTCTCTGGGGGTCTATGGCCTCAGTTTCATTCTGGCCCTTGCTTCGGCATTGCTGGCGGAACTGGTGCCCCTGCTCTCACCGGCAGGGGGCTATCGCAGACAGGTTTTGATCGGTTGGGGCCGTGCAGCGGCAGTATGGCTTATCATGTTCGCCTGGTTCTCTATCTATGGGATGTATAAACTGGCTAATCCGACCCCTGTTGTGGACCGGCTACCCCTGCTCCTTATCCAGCATAATGCCGACTCCTGGATGGGGGGCGAACTTACTGCGCTGGAAACAGCGGTACGGCTCAGCCGGGAAGGGATGGAAGCCTATGAAAGCAAAACGGGATTACAAAAACCTGCCATGATCGTCTGGTCCGAAACGGTGCTCCGGCGCCCCTTTGCGGACTATCTGGGCTTTTATAAACGAAATCCCAAACAGGACCCCCTGGTTCCATTTCTTGCCGAGCAGAATGTCCCCCTCCTTACGGGAGCTCCCGTCGTCCTGAACTGGGAAACCTACGATGCAACCAACTCAGTTATTTATATTAACAGCGACAGCAATATCCTCTACTCCTACGCCAAACGGCATCCAGTGCCTTTTGCTGAGGCTATCCCGTTCTGGGAATACAAGTGGATGCGGGACTTTATGGCCAAAATAGTCGGTGTGGATGGCACCTGGACCATGGGAACCGAGGCGGTGGTCATGTCCGTACCGACAGCGGAGGGAAAGAAAGTCCGGTTCGGAACGCCCATCTGTTTTGAAGATGCCTTTGCGGATGTGTGCCGGGACTTCTTTAAAAACGGTGCGGACCTGCTCATCAATTTAACAAACGATTCCTGGTCCCAGACCGTATCCTCCGAAACCCAGCACCTGGTGGCAGCCCGATTCAGGACTATAGAGAACCGGCGGGTTCTGGTCCGTTCTACCAATGGGGGTATTACCGCAGTGATTGATGCGGAGGGCCGGATTATTGAGAGCCTCCCCCCCTTTACCCAGCAGTACCTGGCAACGGTGGTACCCATACAGAAAGGGGCCGGCTTTACTACCTATTATCTTCTGGGGGACTGGTTTGCCGCTTTTGTTACCCTTCTCTTTTTCAGCCTGATTTTTGTACACTTTTTCCGGTCGTTCCGTCCCTTTTTTCGCCACCGATCTGCTTGACCGTAAATAGTGTGCCGGCGACCGCCAAACCTCTCTTGACCTTCATCCCCTGCTCATGTTAACTATGCATATATCATGGTTAACACAATGCCGGGGCGGCCATCCACAAAAGCTATTGTTCTCATGCTCCTGAGAAATGCCCGGGGACAGCTCATATCCGGGGAGTCCATAGCCCATGAAGCCCAGGTTTCCCGGGTGGCGGTGTGGAAGGCCATTGAAGCACTTAAACATTCCGGGTACCCAATCGAGAGTATCGAAAATGAGGGATACCGGCTGAGCGAAACCTGGTCCGATGACTTTCTGTATCCCTGGGAATTCCCCGGCAGGGAAGACCGTTTTTTCTATTATGACAGTATCGACAGCACCATGCATCGGGGCCGTCAATTAGCCCAGGGGGGCAGCCCCGGTGGAGCGGTTATTGTAGCAGGGACCCAGACCGGTCCTGTAGCTCGCCACGGCGGTCGTTGGGAATCCGGTACGGGGGGACTGTTTTTTACCCTCCTGGAGCGGCCCCTGTGTCCCCTTTCAGAATACCAGGGGTTCATCCGTTACGCCCAGCAATGTGTAGGGAAGACCCTGGAACAGGAGCTCGGAACCGTAATCCAGTATGACCGGTATCCGGACCTTTATGTGGGACAAAAAAAAGTTGCTGGAATTGTCTCAGAATTACATGCCCTGGATGAACGGATCGAGTGGATGTCGATTGGCATAGGGGTTCATGTAAATGACCGAGTCCAGGATGACAAGAGTACAAGCTGCCAGAACATTGCAGGCAGGCCCCTTTCTCGGAAAAAACTGCTTAAGGATTTTCTCACCGCCTGGGATACTCAGAGCGGTGACTAAAAACATACATAACAAGGAGTAATCTGATGGAAAACCGAACGAGAATTTTATTGTCCCTTACTCTCATAGCTCTCTTTGCAGCCCTCACCGCTGCAGGGGCCTTTATCAGTATTCCATTGCCTTTTTCGCCGGTCCCGGTGGTGCTGCAAAACATGTTCACCTTTCTTTCAGGGATGCTTCTGGGGCCGATTATGGGCGGAGCTGCCACAGCGGTCTATCTCATCATAGGAGCCCTGGGAGCCCCCGTTTTTGCGGGCGCTAAGGGTGGTTTTGCAGTCCTTTTAGGTCCCACCGGTGGGTACCTTCTGGGATACCTGCTTGCAGCAATCACTGCGGGGCTTATCGCCGGGTCCCCCCGCAAAGAAGAGGGGACACATTGGGTACGCATCATTCTGGCCGCACTGGCGGGTATCCTGGTCATCTATATTCCAGGGCTTTTAAGACTTAATATGGTAATGAACGGAAACTGGGCAAAGACCCTGTCAGCTGGTTTCATTCCCTTTATCATGGGTGACCTGGTTAAGGGCGCCGTAGCCTGTCTTATCACTCCCCGGCTAAGACTCCTGATTTCCGACCTGTACCATGCCTGAACCATTATACAGAGTACACAAGCTCTGGAAACGTTTTCCCGATGGCACCGAAGCCCTTAAGGACATAAACCTGGAAATCACCGAAGGGACCTGCATCCTCATTGCGGGTTCCAACGGTTCCGGCAAAACCCTCCTCATGAAGACCCTGGTGGGTCTTGTGGAACCCTCCGAGGGGCTAATCCTGTATCGGGGGCAACCGCTTAAGGAAGTTATCACCCAGGTCCGCCAATCGGTGGGTCTCGTGTTCCAGGATGCGGATGCCCAGATAATCGGTGAAACCGTGGCGGACGACGTAGCCTTCGGGCCTAAAAACAAGGGAGTACGGGGAAGGGTCCTTTCAGATCAGGTTGATGAAATTCTGCGCCGGCTGGAGCTTTATACAAAAAAGGATGTACCCCCACGGCGGCTTTCGGGGGGAGAAAAACGCCGGCTGGCGGTGGCGGGGATCCTTGCCATGGGGGGCACTACGGTCATTATGGATGAACCCTTTGCCAATCTGGACTATCCGGGGGTTGTCCAGGTGCTCCAGCTCATTCATCAACTTAAAAAAGAAAAAAAGACCATCCTGGTCCTTACCCACGAATTAGAAAAGGTTCTTGGTCTGGCCGACCGGCTGGTTATTCTGCACCGGGGCTCCATCTGCGATGATGGGGAGCCCGAGCTGGTTCTTAACAGACTAAAACCTGAATATGGTATCCGGGATCCAAGACAACATTACGATTCTGTAGAGGATTGCACATGGCTCAGGAGTTAGCCTTTGAATATACACCTGGTGCAGGTCCCCTGCACCGGCTCCATCCTTTTATCAAACTCCTTCTCATGGCCGCCGTAAGCATCGGAGCCTTGCAGGCAGACCTGACAGGCCAGGCTTTGATGAGTATAGCCATAATTGTATCTGCCCGGATCGGCGGGATATCCCTACGGAAACTGCTGGCAGGGGCACGGCCTATTCTTATCACCACTGTATTCATCGTAGGCTTAGCCGCTCTCCATGTTAATCCTATCGGGTTTAATCCGGAGGCCCTTACATCGGGCCTGCAGTTTCTTTGGGCCATTGGAATATCCTTTTCCATGGCCTCCCTCTTTTTTTACACCACAAAACTTACCGAACTCAGGGATGCCATCGAGTCGGTGGAAACGAGAATTCCCTGGTTCCACTCTCCCTACCTGCGTTTTTCCCTCCTGTTCTCACTCACCCTGGGCTTTATTCCCCGAGTTTTTTATGAATGGTCAGAAGCGGAGGACGCCTGGCTTGCCAGGGGCGGGAAAAGGGGCATCTCGATGATGATTCATGTGATACCATCGGTTCTGGAGCGGCTTATTATGTCTGCCAAGGAGACCGCCCATGCCCTGGAACTCAGGCTTGGTCGGTAAAGGTATTAGCCAGGTAGGCAAACATACGGGCTTCCACCTCCGCATGGGCAGGAGAACTGTACAGCCGTTCTTCCCGGGAAAGCCGTATTGGTTCATCCCAGACCGGGCGAACCGGTTTTCCCTGTAAAATAAGGCACCGATCGGCCAGGTAAATTGCTTCCCGTGGATCGTGGGTTACGGCCAGCACCAGCCGGGGCTCTTCCTGCAGGAGCCGCAAGAAGAGATCCATAAGCTGAATACGGAGAGGTAAATCCAGGGCCTGAAAGGGCTCATCCATCAACATGACCTTTGCAGGAAATACAAAGGCCCGGGCCAGGGAGACCCGCTGCTGCTGCCCTCCGGAGAGGTGTGCAGGCTTTACATGGGCCTTATCAGCGAGGCCAACCAGTTCGAGCATTCGTAATGCCCTGTCTTCCGCATCTTTTTTGGGGAGCCATTCCAGCAGAGGGAGACTGACATTCTGCAGGATGCTCAGCCAGGGAAAGAGGCGGCTTTCCTGAAATACATAGGATATGGGCCCCGCTACGGATACGGTGCCGGATTGGGGACTTAAAAAACCCGCAATAAGCCTGAGAAGCGTCGTCTTGCCGCAGCCCGAGGGCCCCAGAATGGCGGTAAGGCCAGGGCCATCCACATGGAGCGAAAGGTCCCGGAAAAGTTCGGTTCCGGGATAGGAGGTTCCGGGATAGGAAAATGTGAGGCCCCTCAGATCAACGGTCATGGACCTTTCCTTTATACATGAGAAATATCGATTCTGTGAGTGCAGCCATAAGGACCGTTGCGGTGGTCCAGGCTAAAAGTTCTGTAGTTTCAAGCTGCGCCTTGGCCATCTGCATGCCCGTTCCGAGCCCATACCGGGGCTGCACAATAACCTCAGCGGCTACAACCACCTTCCAGCAGAGGGAAAGGGCGCTGTGGAGGCCCGCCAAAAGATAGGGCAGCAAACTGGGAATATAAAGGTACCGGAGTTTTTTAAATTCCGAGAGCTTATATAGATCCAGAACCTCCCGGAGTTTCGGGTCCGCCGACTGGATACCTGCCATAATGTTCGAGGTAAGAATCGGGAACATCATGAGAAAAGCCGAAAAAACAGGGGTCCGTTCCTGTCCAAACCATATAAAGGCAATGAGGATAATAGAAAGCACCGGCGTAGCAGCGATAACCAGAAAGAGGGGCCGCATAAAAGCCCTGATCCGCCAATTAAGGGCTGCGGGTATACCGACAATCAGGGATAGTGGAATGGCAACAGCCATACTGAGTAGAATACGGAAAAGGCTCATACCCAGAGCCTGCATAAAACCCCTGGTACTCATGAGTTTGAAGAGTGCCAACAGGGTCTTCCTGGGGCTGGGGAGGAGCAGGTCGCTTGCAAGGAGGATGCTCCCCAGTTCCCAGAGGGCCAGAAGAGCCAGCACCCCGAGGAGCATCCAGAGGGTATCCCGTTTATTTGCCAAGGTTTTCTACATCAAGATAAAAGGAGTCTGCGGGGAGTTTGCCGCCGATAGACTGGGGCGCATATTCCAGAAAGGCCTTGTAAAGAGATTCCAGGGCAGGCCGGGCCTGGACTGCCGGGATAAATACGTAGGAACTCTTTGGAATAGCCGCAGCGGCAATAGGAGCTTTTAGACCAAGATTGTATTGTTCCACAAGGGCTCCCGCCTCTGATGGGTGGGCGGTCACCCAGCTGATTGATTCACGGATCGAATCATAGATAGCCCGTACCGCAGCGGGATGCTTCTGAGCCAGGTCCCGGGAAACAACCAGCACCGTCATGGGGTAGTTGCTATTACCGCCGGCCTTAACCCATTCCGCTTGAATATCCCCCACCACCTGCAGCTTTTTCTTGCCCCCCAGGGCCATGGTTGCAAAGGGTTCAGGCAGTAAGGCCAGGGTGATTTTACCCGCAATCAGGGACTGGGCAATTTCAGGATAGGCCAGGGCATAACCCAGCTGCACATCCTTATCGGGGTCAAGTTTATAAAAACGAAGGATCCGGCGGAACACATAGTCCGGAGTGGCTCCCTGGCCGGCGACTTCCACAGTTTTGCCTTTCAGGTCTTCGATACGGGTGACTGCTGGGTCCGCCGAAATCAGTTTAAGCATGCCCTGGCCGATGACCGCAGCCACAGCGATACCTTTGCCGGAACTGGCAATTTTTGCCGCCACATTGGGGGGCAGAATCCCCACCTGGGCTTCGCCGCTTAAAAACTTTGCGGCCATAAGGTCCGCCTGGGCCAGGGCTTCTATCGAAATAACATACCCCTTTGCCTGGGGGGCTGTCTCAAAGAGCTTTACCATGCCGACGCCGGAGGGACCCTTAAGGGTAAACAGGGTAATGTTTGTATCCTGGGCAGAAAGGCCTGCGAGAACTAAGACCGATGTTATAAGAAATGCAGCAAATCGTTTCATACCTAACCTCTTAATTTTTATAATATAAAAGAAACGGGACCAGGACAACGGTCCCAGCCCCCGTTTTAAACAGGTGAAAACCATCCCAGCAGAAGCCGGGACGGTCTAACACCCCTTACAGATTTAAGTTTTTTGCAAAAGCAACAGACTTTTGCAAAAACCTCATTTTTTGGTATTTTTAAGCACCGCCTGTGCAGCAGCCAGCCGGGCTATCGGTACCCGGAAGGGTGAACAGGACACATAGTTAAGACCGGTGCGGAAACAGAAGTCG
>Ga0208824_1001814_pt1 | contig 17951 bp, 8 predicted proteins | sample AD_JPNTR3_MetaG_FD_184447 | JGI IMG/M metagenome (GOLD analysis project Ga0208824, IMG submission 184447) | Active sludge microbial communities of municipal wastewater-treating anaerobic digesters from Japan - AD_JPNTR3_MetaG (SPAdes) (version 2) | ecosystem: Engineered > Bioreactor > Anaerobic >...
CCAAAGGTTCTGGCGGGCCCACACACCGGTTCGACATGCATGGGGGACGTGCCATCCTTCGCGGGGTGGGCTGCCGCAATCTATGACCCAATCGCTCGAATTCACGAGTTCTTCAACGGGCTGCTAGAACCAATCCCCTCGAAGATTTTGACGCCATCGGCCCAACTGCACATTGAATCTTTCCTTGCTTCCCTGTCGGATCGGCCCACGAACGACGTGTTGGACATCAAGGCCGAGGAACTGGCACTGGTGGAAGCCGTTGCCTCGGACTATCCAGATCGTGTCGAGTCGCTGTGTCTGCTGGCCTCCGTGCACCAAGGCCATGGGAACATCCCGCAGGCGGAGGAACACTGGAGGCAGGCCCTGCGGATCGATCCATCCAGGGCTCAGGTATATGAAGAGCTGGGTCTGATGGCTCAGGGACAGGACCGGCTTGAGGAGGCGATCGCCTACTGGCGTCAAGGCATCGAGGCCGATCCGCGGGCCGCGAACCTGCGGTGGCATCTGGCCAACGCGCTTGTGTTGCAGGGACAACTCGAAGGCACGGTTGCACTTCTTGAGACCGAGTGTACACTGACACCGGGAGCTGCCAGGAACTATTTCCTGCTCGGTCAGATTCACTTCAAGCAGGAGGCGTTCGAGCAGGCCGGAGTGTGCTACGAAAAGGCGATGAAACTGCAGTCGGACTATTTCAATGCCTACTATGGCCTGGGGAAAGTCCACGCTCGCTTGGGGCAAGCGGAGAAGGCGGAGGCGTGCATGCAAGAGTTCCTTCGCCGCAAGAAAGCACAGGAAGCCGAGAGTGAGCGAATCGCACTGGACGAGACGCCGTTCGTGCGCCGGCGGGCGACCGGTTTCTACCGCCAGGCGTACCGCCTGTACGGCTCCGCAGGGCAGGACACTATCTGCCGGCAACTCCTGGAGCGCGCCGTCCATCTGGATCCGAACGATGCCCGGAATTGGGAGATGCTGGCGAGTTATCATTATCAACACAATCGATTCCCAGAAGCATTGGCGGGCTTCGAAAAGGCTCGCGAACTGGATCCGAACAACCCGTTGTTCTACATCAACATCGCCGCACTCAACCATGGGATGAAGCGTCCCGAGCGGGCGGAGAGTCTTCTGAAGGAGGCAGTGGGACGCTTTCAGGAGAATGCCCTGGTCCACGCGGAGTTGGCCCGCTTCTATCTGCACACTCGTACGAATTTGCCCGCCTCCCAGTTGCTCGCGCAGCGCGCGGTTGCCCTCGACCCCAGCGCCGCCCATCTGTTCATCCTGAGCAGGGCCTGCGCCGCCAACGGCAATCTGGACGGAGCGGCCAAGGCCATCGAGTACGCGATTGCCCTGGACCCGAACAACCCCCAGTACAAGGACTTCCATGCACAAGTTCGCTCCAGGAAATAGGTGGATGGCCCGTCTCCTCGTCGCCCTGTTCCTTCTCTTCGGCGTGCCGGCACGGCTCGACGCCTCGTCGCTGCTGTTCACCGACGTCACCGATCAGACCGGCATCACGTTCAAGCACGACAACGGCTTCTCGGGCAAGTACCATCTCATCGAGACGGTCACCGCGGGTCTGGCGCTGTTCGACTACGACAACGACGGCGACATCGACATCTACTTCGTCAACGGCGCCTACCACGACGGGACGGCGATCCAGCCGCCGCCCCGCAATGCCCTCTATCGCAACGACGGCAATTGGCGGTTCACCGACGTGACGTCGCAGGCGGGCGTGGGCGATACCGGATTCGGCCTGGGCGTGGCGGTGGCCGACTACGACAACGACGGTTACCTGGACATCTACCTCAACAATCATGGACCCAACGTGCTCTACCGCAACAACGGCGACGGCACATTCACCGATGTGACCGCCCAGGCGGGCGTGGCCAACGGATCGAAGATGGGAGCAGGCGCCAATTTCCTGGATATCGACGGCGACGGCCATCTGGATCTGTACGTCTCCAACTACGTCGATTGCCTTGCGGAGGGAAATCAAGGCACGACGCGAGGAGGTCATCGCGCCTACCTGGGGCCCGCGGCGAGCGTCTATCGCAATACCTCGGACGTACTGTACCGCAACAACGGCGACGGGACGTTCACCGATGTGAGCCGGGAGTCCGGCATCGCCTCCCGCCTCGGGGCCGGCATGGGGACCATCTGCGGCGATATCGACAATGACGGGGATACCGACATCGTCGTGGCCAATGACATGAGCGGCAATTTCCTGTTCCTCAACAACGGCCGGGGGCGCTTCGAGGAGATCGGCCTGCTCGCGGGCATCGCCTTCGACGACAACGGCGAAGCGCAGGGGAGCATGGGAACCGAACTGGGCGACTTCGACAACGACGGCCTGCTCGATCTGTACGTCACTTCCTACCAGGGCCAGTTGGCCACGCTCTATCGCAACCTGGGTGGAGGCCAGTTCCAGGACGTTACCACCCAGACCGGCGCCGGAAGCGGAACGGTGTCCTATGTGACGTGGGGCACGGGACTGGTGGATTTCGACAATGACGGCGACCGGGACCTATTCGTCGCCTGCGGGCATCTGCAGCCCAACGTTGAGGCCTACGACAAGCGAACGACCTACCATCAGCCCAACAAGCTCTACGTCAACGACGGCCGGGGCCGCTTCATCGATGTCTCCGATCGCAGCGGCGACGGGCTGAAGGTCGTCTTGAGCAGCCGCGGCGCCGCCTTCGACGATCTGGACAACGACGGCGACGTAGACATCGTAATCCTCAATTCGCGGGAAAGACCCACGGTCCTGAAGAATGATACCCCGAAACAGGGGCATTGGTTGCAGGTGCATCTGAGAGGCATGCGAACCAACCGAGACGGCATCGGAGCCCAGGTCCGTGTGTTCGCAGGCGACCTCGTGCTTCTGGACGAAGTGCACAGCGGGCGGGGCTACCAGAGCCACTATGGCAACCGCCTGTACTTCGGGTTGGGGGCCCGCGAGAAAGTCGACCGGATTGAAGTCTCCTGGATCGGCGGCAAAACCGATGTGTATCGCGAGATCCCGGTGGACCGCCGGATCGTGCTGGTGGAGGGACAATCGACGCCGGCTCCACCGATCCGCTGAGGAAGGACGGGCACAATATCGTTGTACTCTTTTGACAGGATGGACCCCATGGCGAAATCATGGCATCGGATAGCTCACGAGTGTGGCCGGAGGTTGGCAGCGGTGTGCCTGACGGCATTTCTCGCTTCGACCGCGTGCACGCCGGTACGGGCCCCAGACACGACCGCTGCCGAAATCTCGACCACGTTCGAAACCCTCGCGCAGTTCAATCGCGGCGCCGCCCTCCTGGAGCAGTACCGATATGCCGAGGCGGCAGAGGTATTCGCGCAGGTGGTCAAAACCGCGCCGTCCTGGACCGCCGCACGATTCAACCTCGGACTGGCCCTTCTGAACATGCAGGAAGAGGCCGAGGCCGTGGAGAGTCTGACCCGGTCGACGGAGTTCTTCCAATCGATCCTACAGGAGGACCCGGCGCACCTTGCCTCGCAATTCTGCCTGGGGCTCATCCATCAGCACCGCGGCGACAACGTCCGGGCGATGGAGTGCTTCCGGGCCGTCCATCAGGCAGATCCGAAAGACCCGTACGTGGCCTATAAGTACGCGGAGACGTTGATCGCCCTGGAGCAGAGGGAGCTTGCTGTGGAGTTGCTCCGACACGTAATCGGCCTAGATCCGGGCTTCATCTCCGCGATTTATCGCCTGGCCATGCTCTATCAGCGCGGCGGCCAGAGAGACGAGGCCCAAGCCCTCTTCGTCCGCTTTCGGGAACTCAGAGACGCGGAGTTGACGGGAGGCACGTTCGCTGTCGCGAACACCTATGGGACCTTGGGAAAATACTATATGGCCCTCGGGGCCGACAGCCTGCCTTTGCATCGGCCCGAGCTCGCGGATCGGCGAATCCTTCTGTCTCCTGAACTGAAGCGGTTGTCGGATCGTTCGGCTACGGGGACCAACGCGGGGGTCGCCGTGAACGTGCCGGGGGTCGCAGCCGGCGACCTCGATGGCGACGGGGACATCGACCTGTGCCTGACCGGCCTCGGCGCCGACGGCGTCACGACTGTCTGGCTCAACAACGGGACCGGTGCGTTCACAAGAAGCTCAGTGCTTGCCACGCAAGGCATCTGCCCTTCGCTGGGGGACGTGGACAACGACGGGGATCTCGACCTTTGGCTCGGCCGCTCGGCCCGCGATCTGTATTTCGTCAACGACGGTACGGGGCGATTCACATCGGTTGACTTGAACGGCATCGCCCCGCCAGAGGTCGCCACGCACGTCTCGCGGCTGCTCGACATCGACAGCGACGGCGACCTCGACGTGCTCGCGTACCATCTGACCGAGGGTTCGGTCCCCGCGGGCAAACCGGCCAAGGCCATGGCCGGGGCACTCTACAACAACAATCGGGACGACTCGTTTACCGATCTCAGCGAGAAGCTGGGCCTGGCACTCGCGGGTATGGCAGTCGCTGCCTTCGTGTGTGACGACTTTGACGGGGACCGCGATCTCGATCTGATCGTCTTTCCCCAGGATGGCCCCCCGATCGCGTGGATCAACGACCGGGTCTGGCAGCACCATCTGGTCCCGGCGGATCGGACGGGATTGTCCGATGTGAAGCACGTATTGAGCGCAACGTCGGGCGATCCGGATGGGGACGGCGATCGGGATCTGCTGATCTTCACCCGGGATGCGATCCACCTGTATGTAAACACAGGCGATTTCCGCTTCGTGCGCCACGAGGATTTTACGCAACGCCTTGGGCGTATGGGGGCCTCCGGCGGGCAGTTTGTCGACATCGACAACGACGGCGACCTCGATATCCTCATAGCCGATCGCGCTCGCCCCGATGGGACACGCCGCCCCGCGCTCTTGCTCAACGAATGGCCGCGGGACCGCTTTACGGACGCAGCGGAGATCGATCCCGGGAATCTGCTGGCGGCGGTAAGCTTCGAAGGATACGCCAGCGGCATCGCAGCCGACTTCACCGGCAACGGCCGCTGCGACATCTTCCTGGCGCCCGCGGGATCGGAGCCCTTCCTGATCGAGAACGTCACGAAAGGCGGACACTGGATTGGGGTCGACCTTCAGGGCACGCGGGAGCAGGATGGCAAGTCCCGCTCGAACAACTCGGCCATTGGGGCCCGCGTCGATGTCCGGACCGGCCTGATTTCCCAGCAACATGTGGTCGGCGTTCCCTCAGGCCCCGTCGCCTCCGGCCCGCTACGCGTCCATGCGGGTCTGGGGACATACGCCACGGTGGACTGGCTTCGCATCACCTGGCCGGACGCGGTCATGCAGGCGGAGTTGGAACTGCCGGCCGATCAGGTCGTGAAAATCGTCGAGATCCAGCGAAAAGTTTCCTCCTGTCCACACCTGTTCGCGTGGAACGGCAGCCATGTCGAGTTTGTGTCGGACTTCGGCGGCATGGGCGGGCTCGGCTATCTTGCGGCGCCGGGCGTGTATCCCCAGCCCGATCCGACGGAGTACGTCCCGGTACCAAACCTTCAGCCCCGAGGCAACCAGTACGTCCTGCATGTGGTCGAACCCATCGAAGAGATTGTCTATCTGGATGAGGCCAAGCTGCTGGCGGTCGATCATCCCAAGGGCACGCGGATCTATCCCAACGAGATGATGGCGGTGAATGCCCCACCGGCCAACTTCGAGATCTTCTGCATCGAAGACGCCATCCACCCTGTCCTGGCCCTGGACCATCGGGGTGTAGATGTCACGAACGCCCTCCGCACAGTGGACCGCGTCTACGCCGGTCCCACGCGGATCGACCTGCGTTTCGTGGGCTATGCCCAGGAACACTTCATCGACCTGGACTTCGGGCCGCGTCTGTCGGAATTGGATGCCGAGGCCCGGCTTGTTCTGTTTCTGAATGGCTGGGTGCACTACGCCTACTCCTCGACGAACTTCGCCGCTCACCAAGCGGGGGTTCGGCTGCAAGCCCCGAGCTTTTACGTCCAGCGCGAGGGACAGTGGGTGGAGCTGTTCCACGAGGTGGGATACCCCGCAGGAATCCGGCACACGATGACCCTCGATGTCACCGGCAAGCTGCTTGCCACCGACCGGCGTGTTCGCGTCGCGACCAACATGGAGTTGTACTGGGACCAGATCTTCGTCGCGTCCGTTCGGACGCAGGTCCCTCTGAAGATACAGACGATCCCCGTCGAAAGTGCGGAACTGCGGTTTCTCGGCTATCCGCGGGAGTACTCGCCCGACGGCAGGCAACCCGACCTGTACGACTACAGCCAGGTGGACCGCGCGGTGCCCTGGAAGACCATGCGGGGGTCCTATACGCGCTATGGCGACGTGACGACGCTGCTCCATGAGCCCGACGACTGCTACGTGATCATGGGACCGGGCGAGGAGGTGACGCTCCGTTTCGCGGCCGACCGCCTGGAGCCTCCGGCCCCCGGGTACGAGCGGTCGTTCCTCCTCAAGACCGACAGCTACTGCAAGGACATGGACCTGTACACGGCCTTTCCGGAAACCGTCGAACCCCTGCCCTTCCACGGCATGAGCGGCTATCCATACGGTCCCGACGAGGCCTACCCGCAGGATGAGAAGCACCAGGAGTACCAAAGGACGTTCAATACCCGCATCATTCACTGAACCGGAAGGAAGGAGCCTTCAGCGAGGCGCCGGGGGGTCGAGCGGAAGGATATGTCCGTCCCGCACAATGCCGAGGGAGACCGGCCGGGAGTTGGCCCCGAACGAGTTCCAGCGGATCTCACCGCTGACGCCCTGCCAGGGGGCCATCTCCTTGAGAGCGGCTATGATCCCGGCACGATCCAGACCGCCCCGGTGGATCGCGGCGATGGTGACGGCAGTCGCATCGTAGGCGTGGGCCGCCAGGTAGTCGGGGGATCTCTCAAAACGCTTGGTGAAGGCCTGCTCAAACGACGACCAAGTCGCCGACAAAGCCAGGAGATTCGGGAAGATGACGCCCTCGGCCGCCTTGCCCGCCCGTTCCAGGAACGCCCGAGACCCCATCCAGGGGCCGCCGAACACGGTGGCTTTGCAGCCTCTGTCCCGCAGGTGGCGAAGGCATTGCGCGCCGGCTTCGGCCTGTGCGATGAGGACAACCGCGTTGGGATCCGCACGTTTTGCCTGCTCCATCACCTCCCGATGTGTCTGCTCCCGAGGATCAAACTGGAAATGGTAGGCCGGTGTCAGCTGGCAGATCGCGAGCGCCTTGATCAGTTCGACAGTGAAAAGATGGGAATCGTGATCCGTAGCCGAGACGATCACGATGGGCCGCTTCCGTGCATCGGCCGCGATGGCCCCGGCCAGCACTCTGGCCTGCGCATCGTCCGGCGGCGCGCAGGAGAATACCCAGGGGATGGGTGCCAAGTTCACCGTCTTGTCGGTCGCCACAGGGTTCACCAGCGCCAGCCGGGCCTTGGTTATGACTTGCTCCGCCAGGTGCGTCGAAGGGCCGTCCACCCCGCCCACCAGCGCCCAGACCCTGTGCACAAACGCCAGGCGAACGACATCCGTGACACCCGCGGCCCACGGGCTCTCCGACCACGCCGGGATCAACTGAAACGGGATTCCCTTATATCCGCCGGCCTCGTTGGCCTGCTCGACAGCCAGCGACGCGGCCCGCCACATGTCTGCGGCTTCTGGGTGCAGCGGATCGGACGGACCGAAATACCCGATGAGGACCGCATCGAAGCTCATGGCCTCCGACGCGTCCGCCGTCGGACTCGGACATTCATTCGTCACGAGGAGCCCCGCGCCTGCCGCGATCAGGCAGACAACCAGCACTGTCGAGATCGGATCGCGTGTGTTCAGCATCGGGCGCCTACCTGAGATCCTGTTGACTGGCGTTCAGGCTCACGGATGGGGTAGCCCCCCGGTCTGGCGGCGGGGCATCCTGCCTGGGGATGCCTAATTCTTCGCGTGAGTAGTAGTTCCAGCGTCCGCCTTCACGCCGGGCCAGGTACACGTCTCCCACGTCGTCCAGGGCGGCGCTGAGGACGATGTCGCCGGTCACGCCCTTCCACGGGGTGGTGCGATGCGCCAGCACATCACGAATCCTGGCCCGGTTCAGGCCTGCGACCTGAATCGCCCAGATCAGCATGTTCATCCCGTCGTAGGCGTGGGCGGCGAAGGTCTCTGCTTCCTCGCCGAAGCGCCGACGAAACGCAGCCCGAAACGCCAAGTACGGCGGATCGGTGCGTGTTGGGTCCCAGGGAGAGGTGCAGATCACGCCATCGGCATTGGCCCCCGCCAGTTCGATGAACTCCTCGGAGATGCAACGATCACAGGCGAAGTACGGATGTTCCATGCCCATGCGGCGCATCTGGTTGAGGATCAGGGCCCCCTCCCTCGCGTCGCCCCAGTGCACGATGGCTTGGACGTTGGCCTCGCGCAGCCGCTCCAGTTGGAGAGAGAAATCCTCGATCCCGAGGCTGTAGGCCATCTCTAGAACAATGGGGCGTCCCAAACGTCGGCTGCTGTCGTTGATCTCTCGCACGCCGAACCGGCCATAGCGGTTGCTCGCGCGGATGATCCCCACGCGCTTCAGGTCCAGCTTGCGGTACAGGTAATCGGCCAGCAGGTAGCTCTGTTGGCGGTCGTCACCGATGCAACGCATAACCCAGGGGATGTTGGTCTCGATGAAGGTTGGGTCCGTGTCGCCGGTGTTCATCATGGGGATCTCGGCCTTGAGACCCACACGAATGGCGATATGGCTGTTGGCGCCGTCGATCGTGCCCAAGATGGCCCAGACCTGGTCCTTGTAGGCCAGTTTGATGATCTCGTTCCCGGACGAACCCCACAGACCGTTGTCGTTGCTGACGATCAGTTCGAATGGGATGCCCCTCTTGACGTATCCACCCCGTGCATTGGCCTGTTCGATGGCCAGTTGGCTGCCCTGGAGCATCTTGATTCCGAGGGCCTCCGCGTGGCTCTTGCCGCCGGTGGCGACCGAAACGGTGGATGTGATCGGGCCGATGAAGCCGATCTTGACGGTGTTGATGTCCAGCGGTTCCGGGATCGTTCGACCGGCGCCGGTGTATTCCATCTGGACGAGGAAATGCCTCTTGTGCGGCTCCACGTGCCGGAAGGGCTCCAGGTCCTGCGAGGTGTTCGCGTATTTCTCATCCACGCGCAGTCTGAAATTGGGCACTTGGTAGGCGTTGACCGCATCGATCTTGGCAAGCACCTCGGCGGTCTCGGGCGGCACCTCGAAGATGGCCGGCTGCACGTCTTGAGCCTTCGGCTCCGTCCGGCTCGGCCCGGCACAGGAGATCATCACAAACGCCGATGCGGCACACAGTGCAATCACAAGCTGCTTCATATCCATTCTCCTCACACGCCTGAACGTGTCGTGTCTTGCCGGGGGCTTCACTGCTTCTTGCGGGCGAGCCAGGCGGGGTTCTCGCGGACGCCGGGATAGTAACCGTTGCCGATCCCCCAGCCCAGGCCTTTCCCCGTGCCCACCCAGATGTCATTGCCGTCCACGTCGAGGGCGATCGTGAAGTTGTGCGGCGTGCCCGTCTCCATGTCCACCGTGTTCAGAAGTTTGCCGGCTTGGAAAACCTGGGCTTTGCCACGGAGCGTGTTGGGATCGCGGGTGTAGGTGACCACGCTCTCGCGGGGGAAATCCGCTACGACGCCCAGCCCCTTGTCGGTGGCGAAATAGCACTCGTTTGCACTGTGGGCCTTGACGTTGTTGGTGAAGTCGCTGGGCAGGCCCGTCTCGTGGGCATAGAAGCCGCGCCAGTGTCGGCCGTCGTAGCGGCACGTGCCGAAGTAGGTCGACAACCACAGAACGTCCTCGACGGGACTGACGCCCGTCACGATTACGTGGATGATGCCGTCGTCGCGGTAGAGATCAATCTCCATCTCGCCGTCCGGGTCGAGGTAGACCTTCCAGTTCTCCTTGCGGATATCGAATTCGAGACAGCCGCTGCCCCAGACGGCCAGATACACCTTCTCTTTGCCGTCGTAGGCGACACCATAGTTCCAGATCTCCTCCATGGGGGAGTTTTTCTCGGTGTAGGTGGTCCACTCGCCCGTGACGATGTTGTATCGACTGGCGCCCGCCGTCGTGGCGGCCCATACATGGTTGTTCTCAATCGCAACGCCATACACGACGTCGTTGACCAGGCCGCTGTTGAGTTGGTGCCAGTGGTCGAAGCGCCCGCCGCTGAGGCGCGCCAGGCCGCCCCCGAACAGGCCAATCCACAAATCGCCCGTCTTCGGGCAGACCTCCAAGGCAGTCACCGCCCGCCAGGGCAGGCCATCCTTTTCCAGCCAGACCTTCTCCACCTTGCCGGCCGCCTTGTCGATCCGCGCCAGGCCGTTCTCCGTGCCCACCCACACCTTGGGCCCGTCGGCCTTGACTGCGAAGATGTGGTCGTTCGGCAGACCGTTCTCGACAGTGAAATGCCGCCAATCGGTGTAGACATAGGGCAGACGGATCGGTCCTGCCGCGACGTTTGACGCCGCAGACAATAGGGACATCAGTAGACACATTGCATGAGCCATAAGCACCTCTTTGAAGTTGGAAGTGGGAAGTGTGAAGCGAAGTGACTGTCTGTGCCTTCAAACATCAAGCTTCCCACTTTTTCTATAACGTCTTGAGGTATTCGATCAAATCGTTGAGCTGATCCTTGGTCATGTCGTTGGTGACCCCGTGCCGATCGTCGGGGTTGTACACCGTCCAGATCTCCTCCAGCGTCGCGGCGATCCCGTTGTGCAGATAGGGCGCCGAGTCGTAAATATTGTTCAGGTGGGGCACGTCGAATTCGGACTCGCGGTCATACTGCATCTTCGTGCCCACGTCGTGACGCTGTCGATCCGTGTACAGAGGCGGGCTGTGACACGTGATGCAGCGATTTTCCTTCGGTATCACGCGGCCGTCATTGGTCCGGGTCCGCTCGAACATGGCCTTGCCGCGTCGCTGGGCGTCGGTCAGTGGGGCGCCCAGGGGGCGGTAGCGGTTCGGCGGCCGCGGGATCGTGCAAATGTAGGTGTCCAGAGCCGTGAGCTGCTCCGGCGTAAACGGCTGGATCCGCGTGAAGAACACTGCCAGGCGCGGCCCGCACTGCCTCTGCAGGCTCGGATTGGTCCCCTCCCATTTGAAGGGGGCCGTGTCGAGGATACCGCGCAACGTGCGGTTGTCGACAGGGCTAACCCCGATTCCATCGGGCTCGATGTCGTAGGTCAGACCGTCGATGTGCCCGTCGGGATGGCACGTATGACACGAGAACTGCCGTTGGAACGTGTTGTCGGCGCTGTGGAAGATCCGCTCGCCCAGGCGCACTGTCGTGATCTCCTTCGGGCCGCCCAGGTCGATGCGCGCGACCGGCTCCCAGCGGTCCAGGTCGATGGCCGTCAGGGAATCGTCCAGTGCATTGGCGACGAAGGCGGTCTTGCCGTCCGGCGTGATAAGAAGACCTCGCGGGCTGTGTTCCAATGGGATGTGCCGGACCACGAACTCGGTCGATTTGCCCAAATGGTTGGGGAACACATGCTCGCGGTCGTGGGCCGAGGCGGCCTCCAGCATGGCGATCATCTTCCGCACGTCCACGACGCCCAGGCGATTCGATCCGGAACTGGTCACAAGGGCCCATCGCCCGTCCGGCGTAACCGCCACGTCCGTCGGATCGGGGAACGCCATGTGCGGGTCATCCAGCAGGACCTGATCGACACGGCCATCCTTCCAGAGGATGCCCAGTCCGTTGGTGATGGTCCATCCCTGGAGCAGGCGGGTCATCGGAACGAGGTTCTTCGTTCGGTTGAGTGTAATCAGGGCGAACTCGCCGCTCGGGTGCCAGGCCACGCCCTGCAGGAGATTGGCTCCTGGGATGCTGCGCCGATCCTCGATCATATTGCGTCGCGTGTCGAGGATGGTCACCTCCGACACCGAGGGAGAGCGGAACGGGACGAAACGAGACAAAGTGTTTGTGATATAGACCTGCGAGCCGTCGGGGGACAATGACAGTGACCAGGGACCCCGGCTGGCGGCCAGCCGTTTGATTTCCTGGTGTGTCGCCAAATCGATCACCGAGATGCTGTCCGACGAGGTGTTGAGCACGTAAAGGACTTTGCCCGCAAGGTCGGTCAATACGCCGTGAGGTTCGTCGCCGACCGGGATTGTTCCGATCTGCCTGCGTGCAGCCACGTCGACGATCGACACGGTGTCGTCGAGGCGGTTGCTCACATAGGCCCGCCGGCCGTCGGGCGTGAAGGCCACGTCGGTTGGATGCCCGCCTACGGCGATCTCGGCCACCTTCTGCCGGCGCGCAAGGTCCACCACGATCACGGTATGCGAAGCCTCGCAGGCAACGTACAACTCGCTTCCGTCCGGCGAGAGCGCCAGGTTCAACGGCGTCTTATAGCGGGGCTTCTCCGCAGTCTGAGCGGCCTTCGTCGGATGGGCAATTCGGGCAAGCGACTGCTCATATTCGAACGGCTTGCCGTGAGCATCCTGATGACAGCGCAGGCATGTCTGCTTCGTGACGTCCTTAAGGCCGCCCACCGGCGCCCTTGGCGAATCCGCCCTGCGGGCCTGTTCGGTATGCTGGCTACCGGCCCCGTGACAGGCTTCGCACCCGACCCCCTCATAGATCGAATACGTGTCTTCCTGCCCACCGGCCGGATCGTGGTGGGCCGTCGCGTGGCATTTCAGGCAGAATTCGCTCCGCGACGGGGCCTCACCGATGCCCTGCTCTTTCGCGATCTGGTAGGCCTTCTCTGTCGCCAGGACCGCGAAGGCCCGCTGGTGGGCGCTCATCCGCCACTTGCTGAACGGGTAGCCCTTGTCCGGTCCCTTGTGGCATTCCGCGCAGGCGAAGACCCCGACGTGGGCCGCCAGATCGCCCTGCGATCCCCCCTGCGGCAACCTCCGGGGCTGCGGGAGCCTCGATTGGGCCGGCGTTGGATGGGCGATCTTCTTGAGCCCGTCAAAGACATCGAACCGGGTTCGATCGTGCAACGCCACATGCGATCCCTTGACCTCGTGGCAGATCATACAGTCCCGCGCGGTGGGCATGATCAGGCCGGCGGCCATGGCCCGCTTCCGGTCGCGCATGACCGACTCCGTCATGTACTCGCTGCCGGGACCATGGCAATGCTCGCATTGGACCCCTTCCTCGACGCGGAACGTCTCGTCCTTCTCCCAATCTTCCGCATGCGCACCCGTCGCATGACATCCCAGACACATCGGGCTGCTCTGCGGCTCCTGGGGAATCCCGCTCAATTCGGCAATGGTCTTGGCCTCCGGCCGGGCGAGAACTGCATAGGCCCGCGCGTGCTTGGACTTCTGCCAGAGGCTGCACTGATAGCCCATGCCGGCACCGTCGTGGCAGGCGGCGCAGGCACGCACCCCGACGTAGACGGGCTGGCGGCGCGTCGACTCATAGGCTCCGAACACCAGTCCGGCCAAAAGACCAATCGCTACGATAGCCAGAACGTTGCGGGACAACTCTTATGGCTCCTTCGACTTGGATGGCTGCACCACCTTCAGTACCTGATTGGTTTTGACATCCTCCAGGACGATGACACTTCTATCGGGCCAGCGGATCTCAACCCTGTCGGCCCGGGCGGCCTGTCCCAAACCAAAATGACAGCGAGAATCGGTCTGCGAGAGGTAGCCACGCACCGGGACTGCGTCCTGGATCTGGACGAGCGAGCCCGTCGTCACCGTGACCCTCGCTCCGATGGGGTGGCTCTTGCCGCCCGTCCGGCGGACATCGACCATCAGCCAGCGATTTCTGTTGCCGCCATCGTTCCGCAGCAATCTCGGAGCGGCGTTGAGATTGACCACCAGCAGATCGAGATCGCCGTCGTTGTCGTAGTCGCCGAACGTGGCCCCGCGTCCGACGTGCTTCTGGCGGAAGTACGAGCCGGACTGGGTCGCCACATCGACGAACTTGCCCGTCCCGTCGTTGCGCAGGAGCACGTCCTCTTGGGTGTATTCATGGTGAGCATCCCCGTTGGCGACGAAGACGTCGAGATACCCATCGCTGTCGTAGTCGAACAGGATACCGCCCCATCCGGTATACTGCCCGCAGACTACCGCCAGATTCGTCGCGGCCGTGCGGTCCTCGAAGAATTCCCTGCGGTTCATCAACAGGCAGCCATACCCCATGTCCGGCACGTAGATGTCCAGCCAGCCGTCGCGATCCACGTCGCCCACCGCCGGGCCCATCGAAGAGACGCCCTGGCCGCCCTCGCCGAAGGCCAGGCCCATCTCAAGCCCCTCGTTGGCGAACGTCCCGTCGCCGCGATTGCGGAAGTAGTAATTCTCCATGGCGTCGTTGCAGACGTAGAGGTCCGCAAACCCGTCGTTGTTCAGATCGGCCACCGTGACGCTCATCGCCCGGCCGTTGGGCTGGAAGAGCCCGGCCTCCTTCATTACGTCGGTGAAGGTCCCGTCGCCGTTGTTGCGGTACAGGGCATCGGGCTGGCCGCTGTAACTCAGCGGCCCCGGGTACCCCGCGGCGGCATAGAATGAGCGGAATCTGCCGCTGTCGTATTCGAGGTAGTTTGCGACGTAGACGTCGAGGTCGCCGTCACCGTCATAGTCGAACCAGGGCGCCGCCAGGCTCCACCGCGGATCGGCCAGCCCCGACGTCTTGGAGATGTCGGTGAAGGTCCCGTCGCCATTGTTGCGATAGAAGACATTGGGACCATAATTGCAGACGTAGAGATCGAGGTCCCCGTCGCCGTCGAAATCCGCGGCCGAGCAGCCATGGCCGAATCCCTGGTCACCCACCCCGGCCCGCTCCGTCACGTCGGTGAAAGTCCCGTCTCCGTTGTTGCGATAGAGGGTGTTGCGGAGCTTGCCCCGAAGACTGCGGCCCCGATTGTCGCTGACGTCCTTGTGCCAGCAGCCGTTGGGGAGATAGATGTCCAGCCAGCCGTCTCCGTCGTAGTCGAAGAACATGGCCCCGGACCCGGTGCCTTCCACGATGTTGCTCAGGTCGAAATCGCCGAAGCTGTGTCTGGCGCAAATCCCGGCTTTCTCTGTGACGTCGCTGAATGTCGGCAGATCCTCAGCGACCGCCGCGGCAGCCAGCAGCGGCAACAGAATGGACATCGCGATCAGCCGGAAAACACTCACTTCGACGCTCCTTCCCTGTGGTCTTCCAAGACGGACGCTGCCCCGGGAGGAACACCGTCCCAGAGCGCTCCCAAGTCGATCCACTCTACAAATGTGCGTTTTTCCTGATCCGTCAGGGTCGGCGCTCCCTTCGGGGGCATGCGAGAGGGCGGTCTTGCAGGCCCCGGCTTGTCCCAAGGCCTGGAGGTGTTTCGACCGTAGAGACGCCAGATGAGAGAACTGGTCCGCGCCCGGCCGGGATGGACGTACTTGCCCGATGTCAGGAGGCTCTCGTACGCGCGATTGAAATGGGCCGGACCGTCGGTTCCCGTCGCCGGCGACAATTCCTGGGTCAGTTGCAGCGGGGTTCTGGTCCCGGCGTGGCAGTCGGCGCACTTGGCCACGACGATGGGCATGACATCCCGGCGGAAATCCACGGTCCTTCGTTCGGCCGGTGCAGGGGTCAACAACACCGATGGGTGCTGGAGCGCCTCGACCATGATATTCTCCGGCGTCAACTCCGGATCTTCGTGGCAGCCGATGCACCCCTGCCTCGCGTAGTCCTTGGCCCAGATCCATCCGCAACTGCGCAGGGCCATGCCATCCGAGTCGAGGACCTGCAATTCGATGGGCGTGTTGGCGGGGATTTCGATGTTGAACGAGCCGTCGGCTCGGATGGGGACCTCTCCCAGAATCCGCCTCTGTGCCAAAGCTGGAATCCCGGCCGGCGGATTCTCCAGGCTGCCCGGCGGCCCAACCCCCTCCAGGACGCGAAGCTGCTTCACCGAGCCGGGCAAAAACCATGACGGGTCCAAGTCCGTCGTGTACACGTTCAGGCAGTAGAATTTGGCGGTCTGCGACGAGGCTCCTGCCTCTTCCGGGACCGCGGTGGCCCGTCCATCGGGTTCGGGCCGCGCATAGACCGCCTTGGCCTGAATGTCGTGCCATTTTGGATCGTCGAAGAACGACTCGATCCGTCCCAGTTCGGGATCGAAGATGTAAACCCCATGGGTATCGTCGCCATCGCCGGAGCGACGGGAGACCAGCAGACGTCCGTCGGGCAGGGGAGACGGCGAATGGAACAGTCCCTGATCGGTGGCCGTCAGGGCTCGGTACGAATGCCGCGGCCGCCGCAACTTCACGGAAGCCAGGCTTCCGGCGCCATCCCAGAGAGCCGCATCGGCCTCCACGAAAACGACCAGCCCCCCCGCCGTCACGCACGGCATCCGCTGGATCCGTTTGCCTTGCCCGGTTGTGAAGCCAGCGTAGTCGGAGCCGTCGATATTGAGGCTGAAGAGTCCGACGATCCCGTCCGATCCGTGATCCAGACGCGACCGGTGCCAACCGGGGAAGACCAGCCGTCCGTCCGGCAGGATGCACGGTTCCAGATCGCTGGAGAGATTGAACGTCAACTGGCGCACGGCGGTTCCGTCGAACTTGCAGGAGAACAGGCTGGTCGCGGCCGAACCGCCGGACTCGTTCCTCGTGCCGATGCCCGCTACGAAGGTCAGATGGTATTCCGGCTCCGACGGCACTCCCACCGGTTTGAGCGTGTAGAGCGACCCCTGATAGCTCGGACTGCGGCAGTCGCCTAGACCCCGCGTGATCCGACGCACCGAAAGGCTGTCGAGCGTCAGCTCGTAGATGTCCCAGGAATCCGTCGGAACCCTCTTGCCGGCAAACAGCAGACGAGTCCCGTCAAATGAGACGATCGGATCGAGTGCACCGTAGAAGTCTTCGCTCAGGATCCTCGTGGTTCCATCCTCCTGGATCATCAGAAGCCGAGTCCCTGCGCCGGCATCCACAGGAGGCACGAGCTCCCCCATTCTCGGCTTCTCCGGTCGGATTGGCTCTGGGGAAAGCTGAGTCACAATCACCGGATATCCCAAACGAGATTCTGGGGATTTGGGCCGTTTCGCCCATGCGACGGAGGGATCGGCAACCGGATCTGCCGGCGCCGGGCAGGCCCCGAAGAACAACATGCATGTCAGCCAGAAGAAATGACGAACACTCCCATATTGGGACCTAAGTCCTGCAGACTTGATGTGACGACCATGTTGAGGACACCACACCATACTTGGCACTTCCCATCAAGCAGAGGGTTCACGTCAACAAGACAGCTTCGGGACCACCAGCCAACGCGTACGATTATAACCGACCGTATGCCAATCGGCAATCCCAACTGCCAGGGATACATGATCAGACGATTCTTGTGGAGTTGATTTTCGAGGCTCCATCCGAGCCAGCGAAAGCGGATCATACGCGTTCGTTCGAAAATGTTCCCTACACGGATCATAGCGATCACCGCCATTCGCAGCGGGGTAGTTGATTGATCGTCTGTCCCACCGACGGCTCCACGGGGGGGGGGGGACGTTGTTCATAAGCTGTGGGTTCGAGTGCTCCAGCAACCCTCTGGCCCACTTCCTCGGTCACGGCGTGGGCTTGCAGATCGACGAGTTGCCGGTCCTAGCCGGGGCGGATTCGACGAGCCGCCGTCGTAGACGTACTTGACCTGCGTGGCCCCGTCGACCTTCTTCTCGATCCTGCGGCCTGCGGCATCGTACGCGTACTCGATCCGGTCCCAGCCTTCGCCGTCGGGCATCGCGCCCGTCCAGCGGATGCGGTCGATCCACAGGCAGTCCGAACCCGACGAGCCGCTGCTGTCCTTGATGAACTTCCACTGGATCGTGTGCGTGCCCGCGCCCGTAATCGTCCAGGGACCCGACTCTGTCCAATCCTGGCTGCCGGCGCGGCCGGAGCGGTACTGACCGTCGATGGAGAACGCGTACTCGTCCCCGGCGTCGCACGAGAGCTTGTAGTCGAAGGTCAGCGTGCCCGGACCGGTCACCGTCGTCTGCAGCCAGGTCTCCT
>Ga0208824_1001825_pt1 | contig 17914 bp, 14 predicted proteins | sample AD_JPNTR3_MetaG_FD_184447 | JGI IMG/M metagenome (GOLD analysis project Ga0208824, IMG submission 184447) | Active sludge microbial communities of municipal wastewater-treating anaerobic digesters from Japan - AD_JPNTR3_MetaG (SPAdes) (version 2) | ecosystem: Engineered > Bioreactor > Anaerobic...
GCGCACATCAGCCCGGCTGCTGCCAAAGTTCCGGAGTTGCCCCTCCGTCTTGAACCGCTGGAGCGACTCGAGGAAGACCTTAAGGTCATCAAGTTTCCGGGCAGCATCCTCTTTTCTGCTCTCGTCAAGAACGCTCTGCCCCCATAGCGTCAGAGAACTCTTCAACACCTCCTTAGCCTCAACAACCTCTTCGATCAACCCGGCCACGCGTTCCTGCAACTGCTTCACCGCTTCCCCGTGGGTTGTGGAGTTCCGGACAAGTCCTGGCGATATCTCGAGGAGAGAGAAGAGTTCGGCAAGCACCTCGATCGGCGGTTCTTTTGGCAGTTCAAGGTGTTTAAACGCTGCCAGGTCAGCAACACTCATCCTGGTGAGTTCCTCAAAATTTGCGGCTGTAATCTTCTTCCCCGGATACGCCACCACCACATCCCCATGGTATACCATGGCGGCAATAACAACGACAACAAACTCAGGCTCAAGCCGGAACCGCAGATCATACTCGACACCCCTCTGGCCGCCGATGATCTCGCTCCGGTTCAGCACCTGACCAACCCCCTTGCTCCGGAGGAGATCATTGATGTGGCGGGCATATACGGAATTCTCAGTATTGATAGAACCGTCTTCAAGCAGGTTGAGACCGTCAAGAACTGCAATGCCGCGCTGTACGCGGACACCGCTTATACACTTGATGGCATCCTTCATCGCCTCTTCCCGCTCTTTAGACCGTATAACCTGCGAGAAATGGGGGTAATCCGGGGCGATCTCCTCAAAGTGGGGCGCAAGACAGTAGGCTGAGATGTCATTGATGGTATCCGATATATCCCACGAAGTGTTTATCCCCCCCTCTTTCGCCAGCTCAACCAGGGGCCGGGTCACCCCCTGGTACGTCACGTCGTATGCGGTGATGATGTTCTCCCGCAGCCACTTTGTGATCGTCTTGAGGTGCTCGGACGCCTTGGCTCCGTATATGCTGCGGTTCGACCCCGAAGAGTTAGTGAACATCTCCCTCGCGCCGGCATATAACCTTAGAGCAGTCTCGAAAGTCTCGTTCATCCTGCTTAACCTGAAGAAGACCTCATCCGACCGCAGTTCGTCCGTGAAGAGCGGCGGATCGTATGGCTGGAGGAAGTAGATGTAAAAGTCGCGTGGCGGCTGGGCGGTCGACCGTTCGTTGGGCGCTCCAAAGAAGAGGTAGCCAGACCTCCCGGCTCGCCGCTCCCTCCAGATGACCTCATGCTCCCAGATCCGGTAGCCTGGCACATAGGTCGATCCCGGTGTCTTCATCACCCCGGCCAGGACCTCGAAATAGTAGCGATCCAGTATCCCTTTATCCAGGGAATCGGCCCGCTCTTCGATCTTTGCGTCATAATCAATGTCCTTCCGAACATCGATGTAATACATATCGTTCTCATCATTATGCGATATGAACTGCCCGCTGACGGTCTTTCCGATCTCACGGAGTATCGACTCGATTGTGGTGAGCAGGAACTCCGAATCCTGCTCCGGTATAGGGAGATAGATACAGAGATCATCCCGGATCTCTTCCGGCGTCAACCCAATCGGGGAACTCACATCGCCTGTCGTGAGACGATGGACGCAGAGGGCATGAACAATCCTGATCGCAGATGGGAGGTATTGTTTCCTCTGAAACGATCGGTTCAGGATCCCTTCAAGGATCTGACCTTTTTCGATAACCTCCCGGATATCCTGATTTGTCCGCAACGACGTATCGGTGCTGAGAGGTTCCCAGTAGTGGTCGTAAGAGAGCAGGCCCGGACTGTCTGTTGGGACCTCCTCTTCAATGAGTTTTTTAACATCCCTGCTCAACGTCTTGAGGATCTCCCTTTTCTCAACAACAAAAAGTTTCTCGAAGATCTCCAGGTATGCCGGGTGGATGGGGTAGAGAGCAACGTATTCATCAAGCCGTTCGTTCATATCCCCATACAATGCGGTGAACTTTCCAAGATGATGCCGGATCATTGCCTTTTGTTCTGGCGTCTTCTTCAGCAACCGTTCAGCCACAACATACGAGACATCCGTCCGGACTATCCGCACCGACTCAAACCGCTTCTGGACCCTCCTCATTGACTCAGCAACGAACTCAAACCGCGGGTTGTCAAAGAGCGCCTCCTGGATCCCGGCCATAAACCGGAACCTGCTCAGACGACAGGATTCACCGATCTCACGCATAAAATTGAGATCCAGTATCAACTCCTGCTCCTGCCGTGAACGCAGATAGTCAAGGAGTTCGTCAACGACGAGAAGCAACCCTTTGTCGGGGTATTTCTCGTTGAATGCATTCATCATCGCGATAAAGGCATCCTTGTGGTTCACCAATCTGTCTGCAGGAGGAAACGAGTAGTCCACACCAATCTTTGCCAGGTTTCTCTCGAGTTCACCACAGACGATATCACGAAGCGATTGCCGAACAGCTCCGATCTCTGTCCTGATAACCTTAAACTGACCTGCAATCTTCTTTACAGGCTCCTTTATGTCATCGCTCTGGAGATGCTCCACAAGATCCGCGTGCTCTGCAACGGCACTGACAACCGACATCAGGTGCGACTTACCGGTACCATAATTCCCAACAACCAGCAGCCCTTTCTTGTCGAGCGTTGTGTTCAGTTCAAGGTGAGGTATAAGAACCTCGATGAGATTCTTCGCCATCCCATCCGAGATGACATATGTCTCCACAAGGCGCCGGGCCTCATCCTTTTTATCCGCCTCTCGCAACTGAACTACATCTTCAATAGGATCAAACCGAACGAGATCGCCGTATTTCATGCCACAACACACCCCCTCCCATTTGATGATACCGATAGGATCGGGGTATCACCAAGATGATTCCTGCCATACCTCCGGTAGTCATCATGGCCGGTATAAGCGTACACGAGTTCCGATCCATCATAATCTCCGTTCCATGCGGCGATTACGGTTTTGTAACGCCCGAGATTGCTCAGTAAACGGAATGGATCGAGAGCCAGGTCGCGGGAGAACAACACCTCGGTTCTATCGAGCAGCACTGCCTCACCCTCTACCTTCATGATAATCTCGTGAAGTAAGCGTTCGGCCATAATAGGACGGTCGCAAGGAGGTAAATCAAGGAGTCCTCGACTCAGCTCAGTGTTCACGTTGATGCGTGGAAAGCCAAACTGATCTTCGCAGTTGCGCAACACAGCGGAAATCTCTCTTCCTGACCGACCGGTCAGGATGATTAATCTGGTATTTTTAAGCGAAACCGAGTCGAGAGCCTCCCGAATCATCATACAATGCATGAGAATAAGAACCGATAAATGTATCTTTAAAATTTAAATGTCGATACCCCCCAGGTGAGTTTGTGGCTCTTTGGCCAGTGATCCTGGAATCAAAAACTCTGCTCAGAAAGATCTATTGAACAGATCTCTCCCGACGATGGAGAGGGGGGAAAAGGGGCCAGCCGCAGAACCTCGGCGTAATTCACCCCCATCCCGCAGATGTCTTGCCGCGGGGATCTCCCTGCACTCTCGGCTCCGGGCGTGCACAACCCGTTGAGACCGAACACGGGTTCCGGGCCCGGATCTCCGATCCGGTCTTGAGCGGATCCCCCCCGCCGCCGGAAAAAAAGATCCCTTAATGCCCTCCGGCTATAAATCTCATCTCTCATGGTATTCTCCCTCATCGAGACCGTCATCATACTTGCCATCGGCAGCGGCGCCGGGGTGATGGTCGGGATCATGGGGGGCAGCGGGGTGATGGTGGTGGTGCCCATGCTGACGCTCCTGCTATCTTTCCCCGTCCACACCGCGATCGGCACCAGCCTCCTCATCGACGTCGTAGCAACGGTCGTGACCGCCACCATCTACCACCGCCACCAGAACGTCTACATCCGGCCAGGGCTCTGGATAGCGCTTGGTTCGGTCGGCGGCGCCCTGGCGGGGAGCAGGGTTGCCGATATGATACCGGCGGTCGGGATGAGCGGGCTCTTCGCGCTGATGCTCATCCCGACCGGGGTCTACCTCTGGCTTAAGGGGCTTGGCCGTCCCGGCCTCGCCGCCGCCGGCGGCGAGATCGACTCGCCCCGGCTCCCGGTGCAGACCCGGCGCCAGCAGTTCACCGCGCTTGGCCTCGGTGTCTTCGTCGGCATGATGTGCGGGCTCTTTGGCGCCGGTGGCGGGGGGATGATCCTGCTGATCCTGATATTTGTGCTCCGCTACCCCGTCCACCTGGCGGTCGGGACATCCTCGTTCATAATGATGGTAACCGCCGCATCGGGCACGGCGGGCTACATCATCCACTCCAACATCGATATACAGGCAGCGCTGATTGCAAGCGTCCCCACCGTGCTTGCCGCCGGCATCGGTGCCGGGATAGCAAACAGGGTCAGCGAGAGGACGCTTGGCAGGATCATAGGGGTTGTCCTGGCGGCCCTCGGGGTTGCCATGATCGCAACGCGGGTCGTGGCCGGGGGGTGAGGGAAGACCCACCCGTCAAAAAGATGCCGGCGGCTTATTTAGTGGTGTAACATGAGGCCATCAGATCGATACCCCGCCCGGATGGCATCGCCGTGAGTTCTGATGGACACAAGCATACGCATAACAACTATATGCCATAACTATTACACAGCACATGCGGGGCGGGCAGCCCGACTCCGATGAGCGAGGTTGAAGATGACCGTGGATTTCACCCTCGATGAGATAACTGAGAGCCTCTCCGACCTGGATCTGGCGATCCTCCACCTCCTACATGCAGGAGGCAACTCTGCCGTTCGGGGGGATGTCATATTCCAGAAAGAACTTTTTCTCATCGGGAACTGCATCGAGCGGATCGGAGACGAGGCAGACTTCGTCCCCCACCTGTTTGGGCCGTATAGCGAGTCTGCCGAGGTTGCGCTGGATGGTCTCGTCTCCCTGGGCCTTGTGAGGAGATCGGAAGGGGGCTATACCCTGACTCCCGAAGGGATGAGTGCCTGGGAGAAGGTCTGTTCTGCGTTTCCCCCCGAGGAGTCCGAAGCAATTGACGACTTCAAGGAGTTCCTCAACGACCTCAGCGTGGATGAGGTCCTCCTCTTCGTCTACGTCACCTATCCTGAATATGCCCGGGAGTCTGCAAGACGCCGCAAGATCCTGCAAAGGAGAGCCCCTCTTTCGGCGTCGCTGTACCGGAAGGGGAAGGTAAGTCTTGAGAAAGCCGCGTTTCTTGCCGGGATGAATATAGAGTCATACCTTGATTACCTGAGAGGATGCCCTGATCGGGTATGAGGAGAGCCTTTCAGCGACTGAATTTCGGCAAAAGAGGTTGCTGCAGATAGTCAACATGCAGCAGCAGTGCCTGGAGGCTGAAGTCCTGAAGGGCATTATCGATGAATCAGGGGGTGCGTCGCTGGATTACTTTTCATCGAAGAAGAACGTCGTGCAGAGCGACATCAAGGGTCTTGCAAAACGGAGCGGCAGGTGACCTATCCAGATAGGGATGCAGGTTCTCCTTCCTTCCTGGATCGTCATCACCGTTCAACCCGGGGTTTATCCTGCGGGGGGGTGAAGGGGATGAAGCAGGAAGCCCCGTCCTTTAGGGCGGGGTAGTTCACGGAGGGAAGACCGTTGTACGTGAAGGACGCTCTGGCGCTCCAGCGGCTCAAGGCTGATACGCTCCGGTCATACCTGGATTTCCAGCCGGTGATCGATAGGCACATCTCCAGGATATTCGGCGATTAGAATCTACGAGCGGGAACGATGAGCGATTATAGAGGTGGTGATCTGCGGGCGCAAGGTCACCATCTCCGGCCGAGCGCGGGTCTTTCAAAAAGTGGGGCCGGGGGATGGACGACGCGCCGTCTTTTAGTGCCCGCTCCCGGCCTCATCCGCCTTCTTTGCCTTCGCCGCAGCGCGGCCAATCAGGACGACCGCAATCACAGCGATGATAGTCACAACGACAGCGTAGACAAACATCGCAACAAGCGTGCTCTGCTCCCCAAAGACGATACTGAAGAGTTCCTGAATGGCGCCGTTCCAGGCAAGAGCGGCGATCAGACCGAACGCCGCCGTGATAAGGGCGGCCATCTTATCGATGACCTCAACCTTCAGAGACGTAATAAACCACCGACGAGAGGGTGCACTTTTTGCCTGATAACCCTTTCTGTGTATGCTCGGGGGGTTACGAGCGGGACAACCCGGAGTGACACCCCCGGCACGGTATCGGCGTGTCAGCGGGAACGGTGTTCGCCGAGCCACCCCCGCCGCCCGGCCGCTTTGCGGCCTCCTCCCGCCCCCTTCCCGAGGGGCGGGCAGTATGTGGCGATAGCACCGGATAGCCGTGCACGGGGAGAGGATTCTTCCGGGGATTCTCACCTGAAACCGGGGTGACGCGATGCACACCCCCGGCACTGTATCGGTGGGATATCGCCCCCGCGGGGCGGGGGCGGAACGCCCCTTCCCCTGTCGCTCGCGTCTCACCCGTTGAGCGGTTTACGTAGAGCACGAACGGGATCTCGCTGAGGGTGTTTACATCGACGGTAGAGGGGCGATCACTCCGCCCCGCCAGAATAGAGTAACGATAAAGGAGGGTGGAGCGTGGGGGGCCAAAAACCCCGTTCCTTTTCCCTCTTCTCAGTCCAGCGTCCCGATGCCGTCGGCCCAGGTCTCGACCGTGCTCTTGATGGCCTCATCCTGGTAGGACGAGAGCCTGAGGGTCTTCCGGGTGAAGGTGAGGTAGTAGTCCTCGCCCGAGGTGTGGTGGCACCTGAGCTGGGCGTAGTAGGTCTCGTTCGGGAGGTCGCGGACAGCCTCGCCGCCCATCGCGGTTGCAATGGCGGTGTTCGCAAGCACCTCGGCGGCGTTCGCCTCGAAGGCTGCGATCGTCGGCGAGTTGAGAGAGACCGTCCCGACACGCTTCCCATCATCGTTGATGAAGTTCACCTTCGCGGTGTAGCGCTCGCGGTTCAGGACGATCGGCTCGATATACTCCCCGTCGCGGTTGGTGTAGCCGACACAGTCGAAGGGGTTGTCGGTGATGACCGACTGGACGAGGTTGTTAAACGCCGTTACGCTGGCGATCGGGACCGAAAGTTCCCGGACCGCCGTTCTGTTTACAGTGGTCGGCACAAAGTCTGCCATGGGTTCTGTCTCCTGCCTGCCAGGGTTCCCGGGAATGTGACAGACATATACAGGGTTGGCGGGAGAAGGTATCAGCCTGACTGTATCAAAAACGCTGGATCTGGCCCGGATTCACCAATATAACCTTTACCGTATGGCTTTTCGACTCAGCCGACCTATACTCCCACAGGAGGATACCATGACCGCCGAAAAGACCACCCGGGAGCTTGTCTACGAGACCAACCGGGACGTGAAGTGGATATGCCGGACGCTCCAGCAGATGGAGGCCCGGGACGAGGATTTTGAGGCCCGGGTGAGGGCGCTGGAGGGCTGGCAGGCCGAGAGAGAGGGCGCGGAGCGGCGGCTCTCGACGGTGAGCGCCGGCGCCGGTGGGATTGTCGGCGGGGTGGTGGCGGTGATTTTGCGGGTGATCGGTGGGGGATGAACGAAGGAATGGCTATGGAATGATGGCTTCACAATCTGCGCACATTTTGGATCAGGGTATGTGACAATCACATTCGGGGGTCGCATTCGATTCACCTCGACATACCTGCTTCCCCTTCCTTCCCCCTCAAGACTGATCTGCGGTTCTTCCTCCTGGAGCTGCTGCATCAACCGGACTACCTGATACCTGTCCGGATGAGTGATCTGCCTGTTCTCAGCGTTAGACAGGCCTATCTCTCCACGGTCGCTGTCGCAGCACGCTGAGCACCCGGGTCTTCGCCGCCTCCCGGTCGATCCGCCGATCTCGGTCGGGGTGGCCCGGTGCCATTAGCCGCCGGTGGATGTCCGGGCGAAGGACCCAGTAAGTGCCACGCCCTGTCCAGTCCTGATCCAGGTAGCCACGCACAGTCTCCATCTCGTGTGAGGCGGTCCCGCCCCTCACGTTCGGAACGCTGGATCATATGAGCGTCGTTTAGGCTGTGTGTGTATCTATTCGTTTTTGACCAGAGTGTATAAAGAAAGGCTCATTCCTTTTTGACCACCCATGACCAACCCCCGCACGCAGATGGTGGTTGGGGGGGTGCATCAAGAGGTGTATTCCATGACACGATTCAAAACGATACCCAAAGTCGTATAGTACTTGCCAGAACCACATAGCACAACCTTACGGGGGCGAGCAAGAAGAGGGTCATCCGTCCCCCCTTGACCAGTAGGGGTAGGAGACGGTGGGAAACAGAGGTAGATCCTGGAGGCACTCATGCAGATGATCCCCGCAGGTTGGGTCAAACCGCTCCAGATGGAGGAAGGGTGTGGCATCCGGTTTCGCCCGGTTGAGCAACCGGATTCTGATGGATGGTCACCACAAACCTCCTCTCGCTCTTCTCCTCCTCTCTCCGGTCAGGAAACAGATGATGTCGCGGGGGGCCAGAGACACACCGGATAAAACAGGTCTCACGGGCGTGGCTATCCTTTCAGGCAGAAAGAGGGGAAAGTGACCCGGGAAGGGATTGGGTTTTCACACCCTTCTGTTCGCGGGTCTCAATGCAACACCCTAGTAAGCCTATTATATTGATCGGCTACAGTATGGGGTTTCCATACCCTTCTGCTCGCGGGTCTCAATGCAACACGGGCCAATTACGCCCGCCGAGGGGGCGGTGCTGGCGTTTCCATACCCTTCTGCTCGCGGGTCTCAATGCAACTTGCCCTTATCGGCATTCTTATGGAGGTGGCGGTCGTTTCCATACCCTTCTGCTCGCGGGTCTCAATGCAACGCCTTAACCTTTGAGGAGCTTCCTCAGGTTGAGGAGAGTTTCCATACCCTTCTGCTCGCGGGTCTCAGTGCAACAAAAGTCCACGGGAGAAGGGACCCGTTGGGTTATTCTTGTTTCCATACCCTTCTGCTCGCGGGTCTCAGTGCAACGAGAAGATGTTGATGTTGATATTAGTTGGTATTACACTTTTGTTTCCATACCCTTCTGCTCGCGGGTCTCAGTGCAACAGTAGCACTTTCCTCGATAAAATCCTTTCTATTGGTTCCTGCGTGCCCCAATTCCAGCTAAAACTGCGGGTGTCTTCCGCATCACCCGGAGTATAAGAAGACACCCGCAAATCGATCTCAGGAAATCGAAAATAGGGCCCGAAATGACCTTCGTTTGATCAAAAATTGCGGGTGTCTCATGTAGAATTGAAGTATATAAAGACACCCGCAAATCGATCTCAGGAAATTGAAAATAGAGGCTGGAATGAACCCCATTTGATCAAAAATTGCGGGTGTCTCCACAGGGAGAAAGCGGGGTGTGATGCATAGGGGGAGGTACATGGAGTGCGGTGTATGGGGTGTGATGCATATAGTGCGGTGCACAAAATGTCATAACATGAGAGAGCTCATCCTCCTCCCCGTAAAGCAAGGCCGTGAACGTCCTCATGATCTAACCGATAGAGTAGCTCTCCCATCAACAGTATGAACCGACGGATCCGCCTCGTCCCAACTCACCCCCACAACCTGATCCAGTGCCGCTGCCGGGAATACACCGGGATAGAGACCGAACCGGATCCGATCCCGGAGGATGCCCCGGATCTCATCGGCATCGTAGGGATGGAAGTAGACATCCGATGGACAGAACAGTGAGGTCATCCACCGGCTCAGAGCGCTCACAAGATCGAGGTCAACATCGCTCACCGTTGCAAAGACCGCCGCCCTGGCAGCGCCCGGGCGGCGGGGGTGTGGCTTGACTGCTCGCATGGAAAAACGTCTTCAGTGACACGTCGGGACAGGGGAGGGGATGTTCCATCCCCCTCCCCGTCAGCCCCACCCCAACGGAGGCGATATCCCATAGACACACTGCCAGGGGGGAGACAACCTCTCTGCCGTCGACGCGATCACCCTCACCGAAATCCAGTTCCTGCTCCCCGTGCACCGTATCCGGACTATCGCCACTTACTGCCCGCCCCCTCGGAAGGGGGCGGGAGGAGGCCGCGCGAGCGGCCGGGCGGTGGGGGTGGCTCGACTGCTCGCATGGAAAAACGTCTTCAGTGACACGTCGGGACAGGGGAAGGGGATGTTCCACCCCCCTCCCCGTCAGCCCCTCCCCAGGGGGCGATATCCCATCGATAGAGTGCCAGGGGAGGAGACAACCTCTCTGCCGTCGACGCGATCACCCTCACCGAAATCCCGTCTCCACACCCTGGCACTGTATCCGGACTATCGCCACGCACTGCCCGCCCCCTATCGAGGGGGCGGGAGGAGGCCGCGGCAGCGGCCGGGAGGCGGGGGTGGACCCAGAGGTTAAAACACCGCCACAGGAGACACGAGCGACAGGGGCGGGGGCTGTTCATCCCCCTTCCCCGTCAGCCCCTCCACGGGGGCGATTCTCCATAGATACCGTGTCAGGGAGGAATGCAACCTGCGTGCCGGTGGATCCCTCGCGTCAAGTCGTCGGAGAGACCTCCGCGCTGTACGGAATCCCAGAAGAGTGTGTGGAAGAAGTAGTGGCCGCGGTCCCGACGTAACTACTTCAGCCTCACCCAATGTTTGTTTGGGTATATCGCGACTGTTTCACCATTGTTCTGATAATAGGTCCCTCCAGGGTGCTTGGACCCCCAATCAAGGTTAAGCCAGTACGTTGTTTTTCCTCCCTCATTCGAGGTCCTGTAGGCGATGCCCTTACAGTTATATCTCTGGCAGATGTACTTCGCAATGTTGTCAAGGTCGCTCTTGCTGTCCGCTATGGCAACCTCTGCATAGGCATGCCCGATGCTATCTGTGTTATATGCCAGGATAACCCGTGGAGTGCCACCAATAGCAGATATTGTGGACGCCACAAGGATAGCAAAATCATCACAGTCTCCCTTTAATCCGAGGTTGATTGTTCTGCTTGCGGGAGAGTAGTAATTGAAGCCGTTTGGATCGTTCACGTATGTCCAGCGTTTGTACATCTTCTCCCACATGTCGCATATCTGCGCGATATTGTAATCCCCGCCGTGACCCCTATCAATCATACTCAGAGCAAAATCTCTAGTATCGGGATCAGTGTAATCCATCGCTTCAACGACTTTTGATGCTTGAGCGTCCCAGGATGATGTAACAGACGCAGAGGTAGCCTTTGGGGTCGCCGTCCCTGCCGCGACTACAGACGAGGTAGGTGGATCGAGGTCGAACTTAGTATAACCTAACTCACCCATCACCACCGCCATGACCCCCGCAGCGATGAGGAAGATTAACGCATATGTGAGAATTGACTTTCCTCCTCCTGTTTGCGACGGTGGTTCATACTGTGGATAATCCTGCCCATCATCCGGTTCATCGTCAGGCAAGATCACCGGGTCGCCCAAGAAAGCACCATGCAATTCGTACAACTGGTCTTCAAGCCAGATGTACTCCTGTCCGCCTATCACGCAGTGGGAAGCATTTTCGACATCATACCACTCCCCGTTAATACAGATAGACTCATGCGGTACCACGTAGGGTTCAATATCATCAGACATACAATGAATTGAGAATCAGACTGCACCCTTATAATCATTTATATTTGCGCGCGCACCCCCCGCACCTCCCTTTTTGGTCACCACACCATTAAGACCCTTAACACGGAGAGTTAGGATTCCCGAAAGTATGGCCATCTTTGGCCAAAACTGGCCATAAGAGAAAAGAAAACGGAGAAAAGAGAAAATGGCAAAAGAAGAGAAATCCGAGCAAAACCGCATCACAAGGCACATAACCCTGAGCCGGGAAGCGGATAATTTCCTACGAAGCAACGTTACGAATGCGTCTCGTTTTGTAGACAGACTGATTTTAGGAGCGGAAAAGGGGATTCAGTCCGCGATTGTGACCGCATCCCCGATTGCGAGTGGGCTCGCTGAGATTCGAACTCAGGACCTCCGCCATGTCAAGGCGACGTCATAACCACCTAGACCACGAGCCCGCATCAGCCTGACGATCAACAAGGTTGGTTCTTTTGGTATAAAACCATTCGCCCGGCTCAAAATCGCCCCTTAGAAGAGAGGGCCGAGGGGGATCCCGGCGCGCTCAGATCTCCGCGTACTTTGCCGTATGGATCCCATCGACCCGCTTGATCTCCTCCATCGCCTCAGGCGGCACCGGCGAATCGACGGTCAGAACCATCAGCGCCTCTTCACCCGGCCTGTGGCGGCCGACCTGCATCCCCGCGATGTTCACGTTCACCCGGCCAAGGATCGTCGCAACCTTCCCGATGACGCCCGGCTTATCCGTGTGGCGCGAGATGACCACGTGCCCCGTCGGCGTCAGATCGGTCATGTAGCCCCCGATGCTCACGATCCGCGCCCGGTTCGGGCTCGAGACGCTCCCGCTAACCGTCTCCGTCATCCTGTCAGTCCTCGCCGTTATGGTGATGATGTTCCTGAACCCCTGCGCCTCCTCCGTGGTGGTCTCGCTCAACCGGATACCCCGCTCCTTCGCCACAAACTCCGCGTTCACCAGGTTTACCGGCACCTGCAGGATCGGGTCAAGCATCCCCTTCAGGATCACCCGCGTGATGAACTTCGTGTTCGGCAGGTTTGCAGCCTCCCCGCCGTAGGTGACATCGATCGCCTCAAGCCTGCCCTCGATTAGCTGGATGAGAAGCCTGCCCATCTTCTGCGCAAGCCTCGCGTAGGGCTCTATCAGCGCCTGCTGCTCCATCGGCACAACCGGAGCGTTCACCACGTACTTCGCAGACCCGCCCGAGAGGACGCTGATACACTGGTTTGCGATCGAGATGGCGACATTCTTCTGCGCCTCGACCGTGCTTGCCCCAAGATGCGGCGTGACGATCACCTGCTCAAGACCGATCACCGGCGAATCCGTCGGCGGCTCGCTCTCGAAGACGTCCAGCGCAGCACCGGCAACCTTTCCGCTTGCAATCCCGTCCGCGAGAGCCTTCTCATCGATGATGCCCCCGCGGGCGCAGTTGATCAGCCGAACACCGTCCTTCATCGTCGCGATCGTCCCGGCGTTGATCATGTGGTGCGTCTCCTTTATAAGCGGGGTATGGACGGTGATGACGTCCGCTCTCCTGAAGAGGTCCTCAAGCGTCACCATCTCCACACCAAGGCTTGCAGCCCGCTCGCTGCTGATGAAAGGATCGTAAGCGATGCACTTCATCTCCATCGCCTGCGCACGTTTCGCCACCTCACGGCCTATGCGCCCGAACCCCACGATACCCAGGACCTTCTCGTTCAGCTCGACGCCCATGAACTTCGAGCGCTTCCACTCGCCCTTCTTGACCGAAGCGTTAGCCTGCGGTATATTGCGCGCGAGAGCAAGCATCATCGCCATCGTGTGCTCGGTGGCCGCCAGGGTGTTCCCTTCAGGAGCGTTCGCGACTATGATGCCCTTCCGGGTCGCCGCCTCGGTATCAATATTGTCCACCCCGGCACCGGCGCGACCGATAAACTTGAGCCTCTTCCCCGCCTCGATAACCCGTGCCGTAACCTCGGTTCCCGAGCGCACCAGCAGGGCATCGTAATCACCGATGATATCGACGAGCTGATCCTCAGTCAGCCCCGTTTTGATATCCAGATCACAAAACTCTTTCAGGATATCAAGCCCTTCCTCTGCCAGCGGATCGCTGACCAGTACCCTATATCTCACGGTTCAACCCATACTAATTCAACATCATACGTCTTGATGTTTTTTCCTCCTAAATCTTTTATGCAATGGTGAGCAGTACATGTGTGGTGCGAGCATGAAGGAAATGCCCAACGTTCTCTGGCTTGAAGAGATCAAAAAGGAAGACATAATCTCCGTGGGGGGGAAAGGGGCTTCACTGGGTGAGATGGCAGCCATCGGTCTGCCGGTGCCCCGGGCTTTTGTGGTGACCGCTCAGGCGTTCCGCAGGTTTCTTGTGGAGGCCGGGATCGAGGACGAGATCTTTCGCAGGCTGGAGCGTCTGGACGTCGATGACACCGCTGCGCTGGAATCTGTATCGCGAGAGGTGCAGGATATCGTCCTGAACGCCGCGATGCCCGACTACATCCGCCAGGAGATCGCTGACGCCTACGCCAGGATGGACGGGGGGGAGACGGTCGTCGCCGTCCGGTCGAGCGCCACCGCCGAGGACCTCCCGGACGCCAGTTTTGCCGGCCAGCAGGAGACCTTCCTGAACATCGTCGGTGAGGAAGCGCTCCTTGACGCCGTCCAGCGGTGCTGGGCGTCGCTTTATGGCGCGCGTGCCATCTACTACCGCGCAAAACAGGGATTCGACGATCGCAGCGTGAACATCGCCGTCGTCGTCCAGGAACTCATCCGGTCCGAGAAGTCCGGGGTCATGTTCACCTCCCACCCGGTCACCGGGGAGCCCCTGACCATCATCGAGGCCTCCTGGGGGCTTGGCGAGGCCATCGTCTCCGGCAGCGTCTCCCCCGACAACTACGTCTTTGACCTTCGCACGGAGCGTGTGGTCGACCGCCTGATCGCAGAGAAGGATATCATGATCGTGCCCGACGGCCGGCACGGCACAAAGACCATCAAGACGCCGCCCGAGAAACGGCTCGCCCCCGTCCTTTCCGACGAGGAGGTGGCACGGCTTGCGATGCTCGGCAAGATCGCCGAAGACCACTACGGTGTCCCGCAGGATATCGAGTGGGCGATCGTCGGCGATGAGATCTACATCCTCCAGTCACGGCCGATAACAACGATCAAACAGCCGGGGATAAGACGCACCACCGAGACAGGGAAGAAGAGCGGCCCTCTCGGCGCCGTGATCCTGCAGGGCCAGGGCGCCTCACCCGGGGTCGCGAGCGGCCGGGTGGTGATCGTGCACGACGTCAAGGACACCAGCGCCGTCAAAGAGGGTGACATCCTTGTCACCACCATGACCAACCCCGACATGGTGCCCGCGATGCGGCGTGTCAACGCCATCATCACGGACGAGGGCGGCATGACCTGTCACGCGGCCATCGTGAGCCGTGAACTCGGAACCCCCGCGGTCGTGGGGACGAAGAAGGCAACAAAGACCCTTAAGAACGGACAGATAGTCACCGTCGACGGCGAGAAGGGCCTGGTCTACGAGGGAGCGGTGGAGCCGCCGGCAGTATCCAGGGCCGCACCGGCTACGGCCGCGGCAGCCCCCGTCATCACCGGCACCCTGGTGAAGGTGAACGTCTCCCTGCCGGAGGCCGCAGCGCGTGCCGCCGCCACGGGTGCGGACGGTGTAGGCCTCCTCCGTATAGAGCACCTCATCCTGGGGCTTGGCAAGACACCCTCCTGGTACATCGAGCATGACGCCGAGGAAGAGTTTGTCACCGAACTCTACACCGGCATCAAGACCGTTCTCGACGCGTTCCCCGGAAAACCCGTCTGGGTCAGGACGCTTGATGCCCCGACCGACGAGTTCAGGAACATGGAGGGCGGCGAGGAGGAACCCATCGAGCACAACCCGATGCTTGGCTGGCGCGGCATCCGCCGCGACCTGGAGTCCCCAGACCAGTTCCGCCTCCAGGTGGAGGCCTTCAAGCGGCTCTGGGCCGCCGGGTATGACAACCTTGGCGTGATGTTTCCGATGGTAAACCACCCCGACGAGTTCACCCGCGCCAGGGCTATGATGAAGGACCTGGGGGTCGATGTCGACAACGTCACACTCGGTATAATGATCGAGATCCCGAGCAGCGCCATCCTTGTCGAGGACTTCATCAGGGCCGGGATCAGGTTCGCCTCGTTCGGGACGAACGACCTCATCCAGTACACCCTGGCCATCGACCGGAACAACGAGCACGTCGCCGAGATGTACCAGCCGGAACACCCCGCCGTCCTCCGGCTGATCGACTACGCCATCAGCGCCTGCCGCAGCCACGGGGTCGAGTGCTCCATCTGCGGCCAGGCAGGTTCAGACCCCCGGATGGTCACCTGGCTTGTCGAGCACGGAATATCAAGCGTCTCGGCAAACATCGATGCTGTTCAGCGGATCCGTGAGGCCGTTGCGCGTAAAGAAAAACAGATCCTCCTTGAAGCAGCGAGAAGAAATGCGTGATGCAGGGTGTTCCGAGGAGGAACTATTCTCCTTTCTCTCATCAAAGCGGCAGGATGACCTTGGCTACCGGCGTATCCTGAGTTCGATGTGCACACCGCCCCACCCTGTCGCGGTGCGGGCGCACATGATCTTCATCGAGACGAACCTGGGCGACCCCGGGCTCTTCCCCGGCACATCCGCGCTTGAGGATCTCCTCGTCGAGCGGCTCGGAACTCTGATGCACCTCCCGGATGCCGGGGGATACGCGACAAGCGGCGGGACGGAGTCAAACATCCAGGCGCTCCGGATAGCAAAGAAACTCAAACCGGTGGACTCCCCCAACGTCGTGATGCCGGCATCCGGCCACTTCTCGTTTACAAAGGCCTGCGACATGCTCGGAGTTGAGGCACGGACGGTGCCGCTCGACCCTGAGTTCCGGATGAACGTCGAGATGGCCGAAGACCTGATCGACGCAAACACCGTTGCCCTCGTCGGTGTCGTGGGGACGACCGAGTACGGCATGATCGACCCCATCGCCCGCCTCTCGGAGATCGCCCTTGACCGGGACGTCTTTCTCCACGTCGATGCGGCGTTTGGCGGGATGGTCGCCCCGTTCCTGGACCGGCCGATCCCGTTTGACTTCCGTCTCCCCGGCGTCTCCTCGATATCCGTCGACCCCCACAAGATGGGGATGAGCACCATCCCGGCAGGCTGTATCCTGGTTCGCGACCCGGACTGGTTCTCGCGCCTCAGCGTGGATACCCCCTACCTCACGGTGAAGCGGGAGTTCACCCTTGCCGGCACCCGGCCCGGCGCCCCTGTGGCCGCAGCGGTCGCCGTCCTCGAGTACATGGGGAGGGACGGGATGAAGGCCGTGGTCTCGGGGTGCATGGAGAACTGCCGGCGCCTGATCGAGGGGATGGAGACGCTCGGCTGCCCCCGGGCCGTGACCCCGGACGTCAACGTCGCGACTTTCCGCTGCGAGCGTGCACCACCGGGCTGGCGGGTCTCAATGACCCGGCAGGGCCACATGAGGATAGTCTGCATGCCCCACGTCACACGCGACGTTGTCGAAGAGTTCCTGGCAGATATGTGTGATATGAATGCTTGAACGCCTGATTCATTCCCTGGAGACGTCTCCCGTCATGAAGCGGGGAGACTACAACTACTTCATCCACCCGATCACCGACGGGGTGCCGCTCCTTGAACCCGCACTCCTTCGCGAGATCGGGTGCGCCATGGTGCGCGTCCTTGACCTATCGGGGGCCGACAAGATCGTCGTCTGCGAGGCGATGGGGATCCATATCGGCGTCACCCTCTCGCTTATGACCGATATCCCGCTGGTGGTCGTCCGGAAACGATCTTACGGCCTCCCCGGCGAGGTCGCCGTCCACCAGACCACGGCCTACTCGAAGGGGGAACTCTACCTGAACGGTGTCGGCGCCGGCGACCGGGTTGTGCTAATCGACGACGTCTGCAGCACCGGGGGAACGCTCCGCGCCCTCATCAGCGCTCTCGGGCAGGTGGGTGCCGGGATCGCCGACGTCTGTGTCGTCATCGGCCGGGGCGACGCGGATATAGGCCGGCCGTGCAAGGTGCTGGTCAGGGTCGAGGTATCCCCGGATCGGGTGCGTGTTGTTGATACCTATCTCTGATATAATCGAGCAACTCCGCGGCCGCGGCGCCCGGAGGGTCGCCCTCCAGTTTCCCGCCGGACTTGCCAGAGAGGCGCCGGGGGCATCTGCCGCGCTCCGGGATGCGGGGTTTGAGGTGATCGTCAGCGGGGACCCCTGTTACGGCGGCTGCGACCTCGCGCTCGACGCCCTGGCGTATGCCGATGTCCTGGTCCACTTCGGCCACGCGCCCGTGGAGGAGCGTCCCGACGTGGTCTACGAGCCTGTTCGGATCGATTTCGATCTCAGCGTGCTCGAGAGGGTT
>Ga0208824_1001829_pt1 | contig 17864 bp, 9 predicted proteins | sample AD_JPNTR3_MetaG_FD_184447 | JGI IMG/M metagenome (GOLD analysis project Ga0208824, IMG submission 184447) | Active sludge microbial communities of municipal wastewater-treating anaerobic digesters from Japan - AD_JPNTR3_MetaG (SPAdes) (version 2) | ecosystem: Engineered > Bioreactor > Anaerobic >...
CCACCCCCTGCCCCCTCCCCAACGGCGCAGACGCCGTTGGGGAGGGGGAGAAAAAAATTGGGTTTTTGCAGGCGGGCGTAGCCCGCCTGCAAAAACCCACAAAAAAAAGTTCCCCTTCCCCCCGCGCCGCGCGGGGGGAAGGGGCCAGGGGATAGGGGGTAAAAGTTGACACTCAATCTTCAAAGGTCGCCAGGAAATCTTGCGTTTTTTAGTCAGTGGCTGAACAGTAACCTTTCTTCTTATAACGCACGTATGACCAGATTTGACTGAGAATCTGCGCCGATTCGAGGCGCTGACTGAGCAATGACGAAAAGGACCGAACTTATGCCTTTGTGGCAGCGACGCTGGCAGATCGCGCCTTGTGCCCCCCCGCTGTGGTTTGAGCGTTATCCCGCGCTGCACCCCCGCGTTTTGCAGATCCTTTACAACCGGGGGGTGACCAGCCCCGAAGCGATTCAGGCCTTCCTCGCAGAAGAAGGCGCCTTCGAAAGCCCCTGGCGCATGGCGGGGATGCATGAGGCTGTGTTCCTCATTCGCCAGGCCGTGATGCACCATCGCCCCATCACCGTCTACGGCGACTACGACGTGGATGGCGTGACCGCTACGGCGATTCTGGTGCAGACGCTGCGCGCTCACGGCGCCGACGTGCGTCCCTACATCCCCGACCGCATCGAAGAGGGCTACGGCCTGAACGCGGAGGCGCTGCGCGCGTTGGCGGCGGCGGGTACTCGTCTGCTCATCACGGTGGATTGCGGCATCCGCGCGTTAGAAGAGGTCGTGCTCGCGCGCCGCCTGGGACTGCAGGTCATTGTCACCGATCACCATCACGTGGGGCCGGCGTTGCCTGCCGCCGATGTGATCCTTAATCCCCGCCGTTTTGAGTGCGCCTATCCTTTCAAAGACCTGTCCGGGGCGGGCGTGGCTTTCAAGCTGGCGCAGGCATTGTTGCGTGTCAACCGGCAGACGCCGCTTCCTGCGACCCAGGGCGATTTGCGCGAGGAGGAGCTCCTTGACCTGACGGCTCTGGGAACCATCGCGGACATGGTGTCGCTGTTGGGGGAAAATCATGTCATCGCCCGGCAGGGCTTGCGCGAGATCAACGCGGCGCGCCGTCCAGGGCTGGCGGCTCTCATGCAGACCGCCAACGTCCAGCCGGGCAAGGTCACTGCCGGGACGGTCAGCTTTATCCTCGCGCCGCGCCTCAATGCGGCGGGGCGCATCGGTGAAGCCTCCCTGGCCTTCGACCTCCTCGTGGCGCCGGATCTCTCCTCGGCCCTGCCGCTCGCGCACCAGCTGGAAGCGCTCAACCGCGAGCGTCAGGAGTTGACGCAGCAGGTGCAGGAGGCGAGCCGTCGCATGGTCTTGGAATCCGGCGACGATCCGCCGCTGTTTTTTGCCGCTGCGGAGGACTTTCCCGCCGGGATCATTGGCCTGGCGGCGGGCCGCCTGGTGGAGGAATTCTATCGGCCCGTGGTGGTGGTGGAGCGGGGGGAGCCCTTTAGCAAGGGCTCAGCGCGTTCCATCCCCGAATTCCACATCACCGCCGCGCTCGACTCGATGGCGGAGCTGTTGGAGCGCTATGGCGGGCATGCGGCAGCGGCGGGTTTCACCATCCGCACGGAGCTGCTGCCGGAGTTGCAGGCGCGGCTGACGGCGCTGGCGCGCGAGCAACTCGCCGGCGTCACCCTCATGCCGACGCTGCAGGTGGATGCGGAATTACCGCTTGCGGAGCTCTCCGCGGAACTGCAGCAGGCTCTGGCGATGCTGGCGCCCTTCGGCTATGGCAACCCGGAGCCGTTGCTGGTCAGTCGGGGGCTGCGGGTGCTTGAGGCGCGCGCTGTCGGCGCGGAGGGACGCCATCTCAAGCTCACCGTCGCCGATGCGGGGGAGGGCGGACACCCCTGGAGCGCGATTGCCTTCCGGCAGGGGGATTGGCTCGGACGGCTGCCTTCGCGGGTGGATCTGGCGTACAACCTGACGCTCAATGAGTGGAATGGCCAAACGACGTTGCAGCTCAAAGTGCAGGACCTCCGTCCGGCGGAATAGCGAGGAGCCTTGAACACGACCACCATCACGATCACCGGGGAACATTTAACTATGGAGGACGTCTACGCCATTGCCCAGGGCGCGTCGGCGGTGCTGGCCGGAGAGGCGCTGGCCGCGATGGCGCGTTCCTGGGAGGGCGTGCAGACGCTGTTGGCGCGGGGCGAGATCGCTTACGGCATCACGACGGGTTTTGGCGCCTTCAAGGGGCGCATCATCCCCTTGCATGAGGTCGAGGCCCTGCAGCGCAATCTCGTGCTCAGCCATGCGGTGGGAGTAGGGCCGCTGTTGGATGCGGCCTCGGTGCGCGCCGCTATCGCCGTGCGGGCGAACACGCTGGCGATGGGTTACTCCGGCATCCGCCCGCAGGTGGTGGGGGCGTTGCTGCGTTTGCTCGACCGCGACGTGATCCCCTGCATCCCCGCCTATGGTTCGCTCGGCGCGAGCGGAGATCTGGCGCCGCTCGCACACATCGCCTGCGTCCTGATCGGTGAAGGCGAGGCTTTCTGTGAAGGAGAGCGGCTGCCGGGTGGCGAGGCGTTGCGTCGCGCCGGATTGGCGCCGGTGACACTCGGCGCGAAGGAGGGCCTGGCCCTCATCAACGGCACGGCGGTCACGACGGCGGTGGGGACCCTGGCGACGCTGCGCGCGGAGAATTTGATGGACGCTGCCGACATCACGGCGGCGCTCACCGTCGAAGCGTTGCGGGGGACGGCGGCCGCTTTCGACGCGCGCATTCATCAGGTGCGGCCGCATCCCCGGCAGGTGGACACGGCGGCGACGCTGCGGCGCTTGCTCGCGGGCAGCACCTTCCTGCGTCCGCATGATCCCCGCGACATTCAGGACGCCTACAGCCTGCGCTGCATCCCGCAGGTGCACGGCGCCGTGCGCGACACGATCGCGTATGCGCGGTGGGCGCTGGAAATCGAGCTCAACGCGGTCACCGATAATCCCCTCATCTTTTTCGACGCCGAGGGCAATCCTGAGGTGCTCTCCGGCGGCAATTTCCACGCGGAGCCGGTGGGGCTGGCGATGGATTATCTCAAGCTGGGCCTGACCGATTTGGGCAACATCAGTGAGCGGCGTACGGCGCGCTTGATAGATGAAGCGCTGAACCGTGGGCTGCCGGCCTTCCTCACGCGGCATGGCGGCCTGGAGAGCGGCTTCATGCTGGCGCATTACACAGCGGCGGCGTTGGCTTCGCAGAACAAGGTGCTGGCGCATCCTTCGACCGCCGACACGATCCCCACTTCGGCGAACACCGAGGATCATGTGAGCATGGCGACCAACGCGACGCATCACACCCGGCAGGTGCTCGAAAATGTGGAGCGGATTGTCGCCATCGAGTTGCTCGCGGCGGCGCAGGCGGTGGATTTGCGGCGTGAGCAGGTGGGATCTGCCGCCCAGCTGGGCAAGGGCACGGCGGCGGCGTATGCCTGCGTGCGTGACCATATCCCCTTTCTGGAGCACGACACCTATCTGGCGCCCTACCTTGAGGCGGCGACGCGCCTGGTTGCCGATGGGACGCTGGTCCGCGCCGTGCAGGGGTAATTCCCGGGGGACTTTGGGGTCCCGCAGGGCACGCCTGAGCGCGAAATGGTGCTGTAAAGTTCTGAGGCGACAGGTCTACAAAGATGACACGAGCTTTGGTGACAGGCGCGACCGGTTGTGTGGGCGCCAACATTGTGGAGGCGCTGCTCGCGCGTGGCTATCAGGTGCGGGCGCTGCGGCGTGAGACGTCATCGCTGGCGGCGCTGGCGGGACTCGATCCCGAGCTGGCGACCGGCGACGTGATGGACAAGCCCTCCTTGCTGGCGGCGATGGCCGGCTGCGAGGCGGTCTTCCATGCGGCGGCGATCTCGCAGTACTGGCGCAACGAGCAGGAGACGATCTATCGCATCAACGTTGAGGGGACGCGCAACGTCCTGGAGGCGGCTCAGGCGACGGGCGTGCGCCGGGTCGTCTTCACCAGCTCGGTGGGCGCGTTGGGTGTGCCCGCGCATGACGCCGGGCTGTTGGATGAGACGGCGAGCTTCAATCTACCGCCGGCGCGCTTCCCTTATGGACACAGCAAAGTGCTGGCGGAAGCGGAGGTGCAGCGGGCCGTCGCCGCCGGGCTGGACGCGGTGATCGTCAACCCGGCGACGGTCATTGGGCAGCGGGACGTGGGTTTCGTGGGCGGCGAATTCCTCCGCACGGCGCGACAGGGGAAGGCCGTGGCCGCGCCGCCGGGCGGGGTGGGGGTGATCGCGGCCAGCGACGCCGGGATAGGGCATGTGTTAGCGTTCGAGCGCGGTCGCTGCGGCGAGCGCTACATCCTCAACGGCGAAAACATCCTCTATCGCCATCTCATGCGCCTTGTTGCCGAAGTCGTGGGCGTGCGTCCGCCGCTCTTCGTCATGCCGGCTCCCGCGTTGCAGCTCGCCGCCGGTGGGGTGGATCTCCTCCGGCGGATGCGGCGCCGTCCCTTGTTGGTGGATGGGAATCAGATGCGGTTGAGCGTGCGGCGGCTCTATTTTGACGGTTCCAGGGCGGAACGGGAGCTGGGCCTGACACCGATTTCGGTGCGTCAGGCAGTGGAAGAGGCCTGGACCTGGTATCGGGCGCAGGGGTTGCTGTGAGGTCCCCCATCCAGGAGGGCGGCGGCCAGGGATCTGCGGCCTCGCGTCTGGAGAGGCGGGCTTGTTTGTGTCATCGGTTGACGGATTTGAGTGGCCATGATTATCCGTGAAAGTCGTTATCCCTATCGCCGTCCGCGACGGCGGCGGAATCGCACGGCGCGCCTCTTGTTGCTGCTGCTGGTAGACGCGCTGGGAATTTACATTCTCTACCACCTGCTGTATAACCCGCAGACGGCGATGGTGCTGAGCACGCCGACGCCGGCGCCGACCCCTACGCGGTCGGCGGCCTCTTATGTGGCCGAGGCGACGGACGCCTATTTCGGCGGGGTGATGCCCACCGCGCTCGCCGCGTATCAGCAGGCGTTGGAGCTCGACCCGGCCCAGCCGGAGCTCTACGTGGCCATGGGGCAGATTCTGGTCTACCGGGGCGCCCCGGAGCGCGCTTTGCAGCTGGCGCGCGACGCGCTGCTCTACGATCCAGAGTACCCTCCCGCCTGGGCGTTGCTGTGCGTCTCGTATGACTGGCTCGGCCTGCCGCAGGACGCGATCGCGTTTTGTGAGCACGCGATTACCCTCGACCCCACTTATGCCGAGGCGTATGCGTATCTCGCCGAGGCGCAGATAGACGCCGGCAACTGGTTCGCCGCGAATGACACCATCGCCACGGCGCTGCAGCTCGACAAGGACAACGTCGAGGTGTTGCGCAATTACGGCTATGTCTACGAGGTGCAGGGAAATTACTCCGCGGCCATTGAGGCGTACCGTCAGGCGTTGCAGCGGCAGCCCAATCTCGCGCATCTTTACATTGCCATCGGACGCAATCAGCACGTCTTGGGCAACTTTACGCAGGCGCAGGAAAGCTACACGGCGGCGACGGAAGTGGATCCCACCAATCTCATGGCCCTGGAGCGCGCGGGGCTGCTGCATCTGCTGCAGGGCGATTACGGGCCGGCACAGGTGTTCTTCCAAAAGGCCCTGGAGGTGGATCCCACTTACAGCCGCGCGTTGGGACGCCTGGGCACGTTGTATTTTCAGCGCCGCAATTACGAGGACGCCATTCCCGCGTTGGAAAGCGCGATCCGGTATGGCGAGATGGAATCCCGGCGCCGCGCCGTGTTCTTTGTGATCACCGAGGAACCGCAAGGCGCGGCGTTGACTGCGCCGACGGGCCGGACGGTGGCGCGCGGCGAGTTTGTCTTCCCGGAGGACGCTCGTTCGCCGCTGCGCGCGATGCTCCAGGGGACGACGGGACAGGAAAACGTCAAGGGCTACCTGCGCCTCGACCCGCTGGATGGGCGGTACACGCTGTCCCTGCAGGGGGCGTCGCCTGCGGCGGCCGGGCAGACCTACATTGGGTGGTTCCAGCCGCTTTTAGCGCCGGGAGGGGACGTCATTCACACCGCGCCCTTGCGCGTGGAGGCCGATGGCTCGGTCACGGCGAGCGGGACCACCGGCGTCGTCAAGGGCGCGCCGATCGAGACGTATTACACGCTGAGCCTGTGCTACTACTACCTGAATCGTTGTGAGGACGCCCGTCCCTACATTGCGGTGGCGCTGCGGCTGGATCCGCAGGACGCCAACGCTTTGCAGACCCAGCGGCTGTGTGGTGGACAATGAACGGTCGCTCCTGGAGGCCGCGCCTGGGGGAGGGGCCATGAAGTCCGCGCCGCGCTTCGTGCGGCAGCTGGCGCGGCTGGGGCGGGAAGGGGCAGCGCTGTTGCCGGTGCTCTTGGCGCTGGCATGGCTGTTCCGCCGGCTGCTTGCCGGGCGGGTGCTGGCGGGCGGCGACCTGCAGCTGTATTTCTTTCCCTATTGGGCCGCTGCTTTGCAGGCCGGGCGGCTGCCCCTGTGGAATCCCGACCTCTTTGCCGGGGCGCCGTTGCTGGCCAATTCCCAGGCCGGCGTCTTCTATCCCCTCAACTGGCCTCTGTGGCTGCTCGCCGGGCCGACGTTGCCGGGCGTGACGCAGGCGCTCCATGCGAGCGTGGTGCTGCATGTGTTGCTGGCGGCGGTCGCCGCCTATGCGTTGGCGCGACGTCTGGGCCTCTCGCGGTCGGGCGCTGCGGCTGCGGCGTTGCTCTACGGCGGCGGCGGCTTCGTGGGCGTTCACGTCGAGCATCTCAATCAGCTGCAGGGGCTGGCGTGGCTGCCGCTGACGCTCTTGCCGGATAGGAAATCCGCCGCAGGGCGGGCTTTTCCCTGGCCCTCGCGGCTGAATGTGACGGCGTATGCGCTGATATTGCTGGCCGGGCACACGCAAACCGCCTTCATCGCCGCCGTGGGAATCGTCGTGTTTCGCGTCGTGCTCTGGTTTTGGCCGAAGTCGGCCCCTCATGACCGGCAGCCGTCCGTGGACCCTGGGCCGCGGGCCGTCCATTCCCCCACGCGGGGAGTCGGGAGCTTCCTGCTGTCGCTGACGCCGTTCGCGCTGGCGGGCCTGCTCGCGGCGGTGCAACTCGCGCCGACGTTGGAGCTCTCGCGGTTCTCGCCCCGCGCGGGCGGGTTGCCCTGGCGTGAGGCGGTCTCCTTCTCCTTTGTCCCCTGGGAAGCGCCTCACGTGTTGTTGCCCGCCTATCTCTTTGCGCCGGCGCTGCCGGAGGGAGTGGCCTATGTGGGGGTGCTGGGGCTGCTGCTGGCGGGATGGGGCGCCGTGCAGGCGGTGCGCTCGCGGCAGCGGCACGCGGCTGCGGCGGGGATCCTGGCGGGCGTCGGCCTGTTGCTGGCGTTGGGGGCGTACAATCCGCTGTATCTGCTCGCCGCGCGGCTGGGACTGCCGGGCGTGGCCCAGTTCCGCGCGCCGGCCCGTTTCCTGGCGCTCTACGCGCTGGGCGCGGCGCTGCTCGCGGGCTTTGGCGTCGAAGCGTTGCCATGGCCATGGAAGCGGGGCGCCGTGCTGCACGGCGTGCGCTGGCTGCTTTTGGGGGCGCTGGCGGTGGAGTTGGCGCTCTCTGCGGAATACCTGCCGCACGCGCACGCGACCTCGGCGCGGGCCTACAGCGACCTCCGCCCGGCGACGGCGCATCTTGTGGCGGCCGCCCGTGAGGCGGAGGCGCAGCAGCAACCGCCGGGACGTTTCCTCAGCATCTCCAGGATGCTCTTCGAGCCGGGCGACAAAGGGGAGATCGAAAGCCTCTACGGTTCGACGCTTGACGCCGACGCGCTGTGGGCCTACCTGGTGGCGGCGAAGGCGCGGGAGGTGCTCGCGCCGAACCTGCCGCTGGCGTTTGCCGTTCCCGCCGCCGATGGCTACGACGGGGGAGTGCTGCCGCTGCGCCATTACGCCGACTTCACGACGCTGCTGTTGCCGGAAGGCACGCTCGATGGGCGGCTGCGCGAAAACCTCGAGGCCATTCCCGATGCGCGCTGGCTGGATCTGCTCGACGTGCAGTTTCTCATCACGGACAAGGTGGGCGATCTGTGGGCCGGGGGCGTGTTCTACGACCGGCAGTTTCAGCCGGAGCTGGCGCCCGGCGCGACGTTGATCCTCGCCTGGCTGCCGGAAAACTTTGCGGCGGATGGGGTAGAGCTGTTGTTCAGCGGCGCGGGGACGCTGGAAGTGACGCTAACGGACGGGCGCACGCTGGCGTTGCCGCTTGCCAGCAGCGATGGCGAGACGCCGCAGCAGGTGCGCTGGCCCGACGCCGCCGCGCTGCAGCGCCTCACCGTGCGGGCAGGGGAGGGCGGGCTGCGGCTCACCGGCGCGACGCTCGTCGAGACCGCCGCGGACGTCTTCTATCCGCTCACCCTCTCCGAGCGTTTCCGGCTGGCGCATTCCGGCGACGTGAAAATCTACGAGGCGGTGACGCCCTCCGCGCGGGCCGTTCTGGTGCACGAGGTCACTTGCGCGGCGGACACGGCGGCGGCGTTGGAAGCCCTGCGCGCGCCCGATTTCGACCCGGCGACGCGGGGCGTGCTTGTCGGCTGCCCCGCCGAGGCGTGGCCCGGCGCCGCGTCACCCGCCTCCCCGGCGGAATCGGTGCAGGTGCTCGCGTATGCCGCAGAGCGGGTCGAGCTCGCGGTGCGTGCGGAAACCCCAGGCGTGCTCATCCTGAAAGATGCCTGGTATCCCGGCTGGCAGGTGACGGTCGCGCCGCTGCGTCCCGTGGAGGCGGCTCCCGTATTCGAGGGGGAACCGCTGCGCGCGCAAGTCTTGTTCCGCGCGGCGCCTGTCCCGGCGGGGGAATGGCGCGTGACCTTCGTGTATCGCCCCCGCAGCCTGTGGATCGGCGCGGCGCTGAGCGTCCTGGGCATTTTGGCGATGGGCGGCTATGCGTTCTGGCGGCGGTTAAAATTTGAGCATTTTGTGAGTTCTGGATAGTCTTAAATGTGAGCTGTGAGCAGTGAGTTATGAGTCGTGATCGGAGGCTGCGACAGCTCTCGACTCACGGCTCACTAATCTCTATTCGCTGAGGAGGCGCTGGATCTGAGCACCTGAATCGGGCCTGTCTTCCTCATGGGGAAGAGGCAAGCGGCTATTTGCATCCCTTGAGGGCTCACGGGAATACTTTACCCTGAGATGCGCTTGCTGAACCTGCGAGCGAGGGGGATCCGCTTCATGCGGCAGCGGGCATTGCCCGGAAAATAATCAAATCATGCAAAGGAGAATGTGATGGCAAAAGTTGCCCTGGTGTACAATCTTATCCATTTCGAGGGGCTGAGGGGGCGCCCGTTGGATATGCTTGCGGAGTATGATAGCGAGGAGACGATAGCGGCGCTGCGCACGGCATTGGAGGTGGGCGGGCACGAGGTGTTGCCCCTCGAAGCCGATGAAACGATCATGGAGCAGTTGTGCGAGACGCAGCCGGACATCGTTTTCAACATCGCGGAGGGCCTGCGCGGTGAGAGCCGCGAGGCGCATGTCCCTGCCATTTGCGAGATGCTGGGATTGCACTATACGGGCTCTGGCCCGCTGGCATTGGCGACGTGCCTCAATAAGGCGCGTACCAAAGAGGTGCTACTCCATCATGGGATTCCAACTCCCCGTTTCCAGGTGCTGGCTTCGCCGGATGCCCCTCTTTCGGACGCCCTGCGTTATCCTCTCATCGTCAAATTGCTGCACGAAGGTTCGAGCATGGGACTTTCCGACGCCTCGGTGGTGGATGACGAAGTTGCTTTGCGCGCCCAGGTAACGTATCTCATCGAGACTTACCGGGAGCCGGCGTTGATCGAGGAGTTCATCGAGGGGCGCGAGTTCACGGTGGGACTGTTGGGCAATGATCCCCCGCAGGTTTTGCCGATCATCGAAGTGATCTTTGATTCGCCGCGGGGGATTGTGCTCTTCGAGGTGGATCCTGAAGTCGCAGTGAAGATGGACTCTGCGAACATTGACTACTCGCATCTGCCGTATATCCCTCACCGTTCTGTCTGCCCGGCGCCGGTGGATGCCGGGTTGCAGGCGCGGATCGAGGAGCGGGCCGTGCGCGCTTTCACGGTGCTGGGTTGCCGCGACTGGGGGCGGATGGAGATGCGCCTGGGGCCTGACGGCGAACTGTACATCCTGGAGGTGAATCCTATCGCGGGGATTGATCCCAGCTACTGGCTGCCGTGGGCGGCGGAAGTGGGAGGGTACAGCTACGCCGCCTTTGTGAACGCGATTCTGGATCATGCGCTGCGGCGGAACGGCCATACGCTGGCTTGATTCCCGGCCGGGGTCAGCGGTATGAGGCCCTCTCTATGGCGACGTCGAGTTCTCCTTGTTACACCTTGTTGACGGCTGAAGCGCTTGCCGCGCGTGTCGCGGCGGCGGAGGCGGCGTTGCGCGAATGTCGTCTCTGCGGCAACGCCTGCGGCATTGATCGCACCCGCCATGTGGGTCCCTGCCGCATTGGGGACACGATCTATGTGGCAAGCTACGGGCCGCATCACGGTGAGGAAGACGTGCTCCGGGGACGTTACGGCTCCGGAGCCATCTTCCTTTCCGGCTGCAATTTGCACTGCAGCTACTGCCAGAACTACGACATCAGCCAGCAGGTGGTGGGTGAACCGGTAACCCCCGGCGAACTGGCGCGGATGATGCTGGATCTGCAGGCGTTGGGCTGCCACAACCTCAACCTGGTCTCACCGACGCACGTTGCCGCGCACCTGATCCCGGCCATCGTGCTTGCCTCCAAAGCGGGATTGCGGTTGCCCATCGTCTACAACAGCGGCGGCTACGATGCTCCTCAGGCTCTGGCGTTGATGGACGGCCTGATTGACATCTACATGCCCGACATGAAATACGCCGACGCCGCCATAGCCGAGCGGCTCTCCGGCGTGCGGAATTACCCTGCCGTGAATCAGGCCGCGGTGCGCGAGATGCACCGGCAGGTCGGCGATCTGACGGTGGACGCGCGAGGGCTGGCAGTACGGGGGGTGTTGATCCGCCATCTGGTGCTGCCGGAGGGCCTGGCAGGCACGGCGGAGATCGCGCGTTTTCTGGCGGAAGAGATCTCGCCTGCCACGTACTTCAACCTGATGCCGCAATACCATCCGGCGTATCTTGCTGCGCGCGAACCGGCGCTACGGCGACGGATCACGGCGGCGGAATATGCTGAGGCGGAACGGCAGGCGCGTGCGGCGGGACTGTGGCGCTTTGAACCACGCACACCTCGCTGGGATTGAAGCACCTCAATCCTTGCTACAGAAGAGGGAGGCGGTCGCCTTTCCTCATGGAGGGACTCTGGCGGGGGCGGCGACTTGTCAACCTCAGGAAATGTGGTATAAAGAGCACACGATGCTTTCGCTGGCCCGCTAGCTCAACTGGCAGAGCAGTTGACTCTTAATCAATTGGTTACAGGTTCGAGTCCTGTGCGGGTCACAGAATCACCCCGATCTTGGATCGGGGTGATTTTTGTTTCGTCCGGTGATTCTTCCCCCGCGGCCGCCGATTTTTGACAGTTTCCCCAATCTCACTATACTGAGAGCCGGACGCCCGTGATCTTTCTCAGCGATAGGAGATGAAGATGTCCCCCCTTATGCTGCACCTTGACTTGCATGAAGATGCGCAACAGTCCGCCGAAGCGCTGAGCCGCGACTTGCGCGCGGCGTTGTTGGAACACCCCGAGATCCAGATGGTCGAGACGCGGGAGCTGCTGCCCGAAATGGCCCTCAAGGGCGCTGCCATTGACTGGAACACGATGCTGGTCGCCCTCGCCTCCGGCGGCGCCTTGAGCGCGCTGATCGCGGCGCTCCAGGCCTGGGTGCAGACCCGCCGGCACGTGAGCGTGACCGTCGAACTCGACGGGGATACGCTCACGATTGATGGCCGCGGCCCGTACTCCGAGGAGCAGCGGATGGCCATTGAGCAGTTTCTCGCCCGGTACAGGGGCTTTGTGCTGCCCCATGAGTGAGACCTCGCAGAAGCGCTACGCGCTCCTCATCGCCGCCGACGCCTACACGGACCCGGCGCTCGGCGCTCTCTGCGCGCCCCAACAGGACGTGACCGACCTGGCCCGCGTCCTCGAAGCGCCGGAGATAGGCGGCTTCACGGACGTCGTCCCGCTGGTCAACCCAGACGTGCAGGCGGTGCGCAAAGGCATCAGCGATTTCCTCCGTGACAAGCGCCGCGACGACCTGCTGCTGCTCTACTTCTCCGGCCACGGCGTGATAGATAGAGCCGATGGCCATTTCTACCTGGCCTTCGGCGAGACGGAACAGGAAGATCCCAGCGTGGCCGGCCTCCCTGCTGACTGGATCACCCGACAACTGGACCGGCGCAAGTTGCTGCGGGTCGTCGTCATCCTCGATTGCTGCTACAGCGGGCGCTTCGAGGGGACGAAGGGCGCGGACGATCTCGACCTGGACGCGATCTTCAACACCGGTTATGGCCGGGTGGTGCTCACCGCGTCCCGCGCCTCGGAGCGCTCCTGGGACGGTAATGTCCTGTCCACCCCTGAGGGCGCGCCCATCCCGCACTCGCTCTTCACCCACTACCTCGTCGAGGGCCTGGAGACGGGATTAGGCGGCGCGTCCGCGGAGCCCTTTATCACGGTGGACGCGCTCTACGAGTACGCTTACCGCCGGGTGATGGAGACGGCCAAGTCCAGGCTCCAGACGCCCACTAAATTCGCCCGACAGGAAGGCCTGTCCCTCGTCCTGGCCCGCAATCCCCGACCGGCCCTCGCGCCGGCGCCTCTCCCCGGCACGCTGGGGCGCATTTTCATCAGCTACAGCCCCACCGATGGCGTCGCGCGGGCCGAGGCCCTCTACGACGCGCTTGCCCGTGAGGGCGTGCCGGTGTGGCTGGACCGCCGCGACGTGCGGCCCGGCCTGGCGCCTGAGAGACAGGTCGAGGCCGCGTTGCAGGAGTGCCGCGCGGTGTTGCTGCTGCTGACGCCGGACGCCGCCGCCCCCGGCTGCGATTGTGAGCGCGAATGGCGGCAGGCCCTGCGCTACAAGAAGCCCATCGTCCCGCTGCTGGCCGGCGGCGAGCCGCCCTTCTACTTGCAGAACCGCCACGCGTTCTCGCCGGAGGGCGCGGACTGGCCTGCCGCGCTCCGGCAGTACCTGGACTGGCTCAGCGGCCCGGAAGGCCAGCTCCAGACCCTGCGCGACCGCCGCGGCGACGCCGAACGCGACCTGCGCACCGCCGACCCTCCAGAGGCGGCCCGCATCCGCAGCGAGATGGAGCTGCTGGACCGCCAGATCGGCGACCTGACGGCGCGCCTGGCGCATCCCGAGCAGGCCGCGCAGGAGACCGACCTGCGCATCCGCAGCGGCCTGGAGCGCGAGCGACAGCCCCTCGCCCCCGTTGGCGGGAAGGTCGCGCGCATCATCAACGCGCCGCCCTACGCCCCGCCGGCCCATTTCCAGGACCGTGACACGGAGCTGCGCCTGCTGGCGCGCTACCTGCGCGATCCCGCCTGCCGCCTGGTGACGGTGGTGGGCCGCGCCGGGGTGGGCAAGACCGCGATGGTATTGAAGCTGCTCAAAGCGGCGGAAAATGGCCGTCTGCCCGTCCTGCAAGAAGGAGAGGATGAGCGCTTCCCCGTGGAGGGCATCCTCTACCTGAGCCAGGTGATCGGACGCCCCATCTCCTGGCCCAACCTGCACGCCGACCTGTGCCGTCTGCTGCCCGGCGTCGAGGCTGAGGCCGCGACCGCCGTCTACCGCGACCCGCAGGCCCCACTGACGGCGAAGGTCCAGGCGCTGTTGGCGCATTTCGCCGAACGGCGGGTGCTGGTGTTGTTCGACAATCTCGAGGATTTGGTGGATCCCGCGACGCGAGAGCTCACCGACGCGGAACTGGCGGAGGCGTTGACGGCGTTCCTGCGCGCCCCTCAGCACGGCGTGACGCTGTTGGCGACGACGCGGGTGGCTCCTCGCGCGCTGACCCTGGTGGAGCCGGGCCGTCAGCATACCCTGGAGCTCGATACCGGCCTGGCTTCGCCCCACGCGGAGGCCGTGCTGCGCGCGCTGGACGCCGACGGCAGCGTGGGCCTGCGCGACGCCCCCGACGCGCTGCTCGGACAGGCCCGCGAGGCCACGCGGGGCTATCCCCGCGCCCTGGAGGCGCTCTACGCCATCCTTTCCGCCGACCGCTACACGACGCTGGCAGAGGTGCTGTCGCGCGCGGAGGAGGCCCTGCCGGAAAACGTGGTGGCCGCGCTGGTGGGAGACGCCTACAGCCGCCTCGACCCCGCCGCCCAACAGGTCTTGCAGGCGCTCGCGGTCTACAATCGCCCGGCGACCCCCGCCGCGGTGGATTACCTCCTGCGGCCCTACCTGCCCGGCGTGGACAGCGCGCCCATCCTGCAGCGGCTCACCGTGATGCACTTTGCCCGCCGCGAGGGCGAGCGCTACAGCCTGCACCCCGTTGACCGCGCTTACGCCTTCTCCCGCATCCCCCCCCACACCCAACCTGCCTTCCTCTCCCGCGCCGCCGACTACTACCGCGAAGCCCGTAAGCCCCGCGCCGCGTGGAAGACGCTGGATGACCTGGCCCCGCAGCTGGCGGAATTCGAGCTGCGCTGCGCTGCCGGCGAGTACGACGCCGCGGCGGATGTGCTGACCGATATTGACTTCGATTACCTGCTGCTCTGGGGGCACATCCGCCTGATGGCGCGCCTGCACGAGCAGCTCCAGGGGAAGCTCCGGGATCGCCGACTGGCGTACATCAGCGCCGGCAACCTGGGGATCGCCTACTATTCGCTGGGGCGCATCGCGGAGGCGCTGGATTTCTACGAGCAGGCGCTCGCCATTGAACGCGAGATCGGCGACCGGCGCGGCGAAGGGGCAGACCTGGGCAACCTGGGGGTCGCCTACTATTCGCTGGGGCGCATCGCGGAGGCGATCGCGTATCATGAGCAGGCGTTAACCATCGCCCGCGAGATCGGCGACCGGGGCGACGAAGGCAGTCACTTGGGCAACCTGGGTCTGGCCTACCGCGCCCTGGGGCGCATCGCGGAGGCGCTAGATTGCTACCAGCAGGCGTTAACCATTGACCGCGAGATTGGCGACCGGCGCGGCGAAGGGGCAGACCTGGGCAACCTGGGTCTGGCCTACAGTGACCTGGGGCGCATCGCAGAGGCGATCGCATATTATGAGCAGGCGTTAACCATCGCCCGCGAGATCGGCGACCGGCGCGGCGAAGGCAATCACTTGGGCAACCTGGGGATCGCCTACCGAAACCTGGGGCGCATCGCGGAGGCGCTAGATTGCTATGAGCAGGCGCTCACCATCGCCCGCGAGATCGGCGACCGGCGCGGCGAAGGGGCAGACCTGGGCAACCTGGGGAACGCCTACAGGGGCCTGGGGCGCATCGCGGAGGCGATCGCATATTATGAGCAGGCGCTCGCCATTGACCGCGAGATCGGCGACCGGCGCGGCGAAGGCATTCGTCTGGGCAACCTGGGGAACGCCTACCGAAACCTGGGGCGCATCGCGGAGGCGCTGGATTGCTATGAGCAGGCGCTAACCATCGCCCGCGAGATCGGCGACCGCTATGGGGAGACCAGTCGGCTGGAAGGTCTGGCCTGGACGGCGCTGATGCAGGGCAATTTTGCCCAAGCCCTAACGCATGCCCATGAGAGCGTGCGTATCGCTGAAGAAATTGACGATCCCGACAGAATGAGTTACGCGGGCGTCACTCTCGCGCTCATCCACGCCAGCGCGGGGGATTTCGCCGCCGCGCTCGCCGCCGCCGAAACCGCCTGCGCCCACGAGTGTCCCCTCAACGCCGCCGCCGCGCACGCGCTGCGGGGCAGCGCCGCGTGGCGCCTCGGGCGCGTGGAAACTGCCCGCGAGGCCTTCCGCGCCGCCTGTGCCGCCGTTGAAGCCGTGCCGGATTACACCGCGCTCTACGAGCAGCTCGACGCGCTGGGCGTCGCGCATTGCGGGCTGGCTCTCGTCGAGCCGGAGCAGCGCGACGCGCACCTCCAGGCCGCCCGCGAGGCCTTTCGCGCCGCCCGCGCCCTCACGGCGGCGCCGGGCAGCGTGGCGGACGTGCAACGGCGGTTGGCGCTGCTGGACGGTGGATTTGAGGATCTGGCCAGGGGGTGAAGTGCGTCCTGCGGGGCCGGCCTTCTCCCTGGGAGTTATACGGTTCATGGTTGTAATCTTTCAAATCGCGTGGCCGTTCAGCGTGGCGCCAGGTGGCCCGCCTGCAAAGCCCCATAAAAATTGTGACCGTGAGCAGTCTGACATGTTCCTGTGCGCACCATCGCGAATGCAAATGTGAGTTGTGTGCGGTGAGCAGTGAGCGGAAATGGCGACGGCTCACGGGTCTCTATTCTCCGAGGGAAAAGCGGGGCAATGGGCGGTACAGGACTCGAACCTGTGGCCTCCTCCGTGTAAGGGAGGCGCTCTAACCGACTGAGCTAACCGCCCGCGGCGTCATCATAACAGACTTCGGGTCGAAGTCAACCGCGCTGTCGGCCTACCGGGCAAGGCTTCACGCCGCCGGCAGGAAATCCCCCACCAGAATCCCCGCCGGATCCCAGCGGGCCTTGAGCGCGCGCATGAACTCCCCGGCCTCGGGGCGACGCCCCCACGGATCCACGCTGCCCCGCATGGCGTCCGGCAACGCCAGGGCCACGGTGTACCCTCCCGCCGCCTCGGCCGCCCGCCGCAGCGCCTCGATCCACGCGGCGAGCGCTGCCGCCGACAGGCCCTCCGCCGGCCGTCCCACCCAGGCGAGGCCCAGCGCCGCGTCCACCAGCAGCGGCAACCCGGCGAGCGCGCTTTCCTGCGCGCGGATGACGTCGCGCAGCGCTTTCACCGGGACCCCCGTCCGCAGCAGCGTCTCCTGCGGCGCGCCGACAAAGCTCGTCCACACGTCCGTGCCTGTGAACGTAGCATCCACGGCGGGACGGGGCGCGCCGGCGCGGCGCAGCGTCTCGGTCAATCGCTCGGCCTCGCGCTCCACATCCTGCGACAGCCCTTCCAGGGTGATGAGCAGGCCGGCGGGAAGGCGCGCGCCTCCCGGCAGGGCACACTCGCGGCAGGCGAGCAGGGCGGAGGCGACCAGCACGAACGGGCGCACCTGGTCCGCCCACGCCAGCGCCTGCTGCAGGTCGTCCGCGGGCCAGCAGAGGGTCGTCTGGACGCGCGGCAGTGGCATGATGCGGAAGGTCGCCTCGGTGATGAAGCCCAACGTGCCGTAGGAGCCGATCAGCAGTTTGGGCAGATCGTAGCCGGCGACGTTCTTCACCAGCGGGCGCCCGGCGCGCACCAGGCGTCCGTCCGGCAGGACGACGGTGGCGCAGAGCAGCAGGTCGCGCACGCTGCCGTAGCGCATCCGCAGCGGGCCGTTGATGTTGGCGGCGACCAGGCCGCCGATCGTCGTCCCTTCCCAGGGGCTTGCCAGGGCGGCCTGCATTCCCACCTCGCGCAACCGCGCCTGCACCTCATGGACGGGCGTCCCCGCGCCGACGGTGACGTAGAGATCGTCGAGCGTCAGCACGCTCACGCCCCGCAGCGCTGCGCTGGAGAGGCGCACGGCCCCTTGCGGCGCTGCCGTCCACGCTTTGCCGATGACGACCGGGCGTCGCGCCGCGCTCAGCGCCGCCAGTCCCGCCGCGGCTTCCTCAGCGCTTGCCGGCGTGAAGGTGGCCGCAGCGGGCAGCTCGCCCTCGGGGAGGGACCCGGCAGGCAGCGGCGTCGGCAGCACCTTGCCGGGGTTCATCCGGTCCTCAGGATCGAAGACGGCCTTGAGGTCATGCATGGCGGCCAGCTCCGCCGGACCGTAGAGCAGCGGCATGAAGGCGCGCTTTTCAATGCCCA
>Ga0208824_1001830_pt1 | contig 17864 bp, 30 predicted proteins | sample AD_JPNTR3_MetaG_FD_184447 | JGI IMG/M metagenome (GOLD analysis project Ga0208824, IMG submission 184447) | Active sludge microbial communities of municipal wastewater-treating anaerobic digesters from Japan - AD_JPNTR3_MetaG (SPAdes) (version 2) | ecosystem: Engineered > Bioreactor > Anaerobic...
TCCGCTTATCTGTTTGTTTTCTGTGGACTCTCCACGTGATAGGCGTTCTATCTTTACTCCGACATCGACCAGACGCACGATGTCGGCTGCACTTAGCTCCTCCTCCGGGATGGTCAGGAGGCGCTTGGCCGCTTTTCGGACCATCTGGGCTGCGAGGTCCGCGTGATCCTTGTTCATCTTCAGGATCGCTTGCTCCTGCTGTTCGCGTATCTGCCTCTCGATTTCCGCGTCGTAGGCTTCGCAGCGCTCTACCCATTTGTACTTTGCGGATAAGTCTCCGAGGTTCATCCAGCGCTTTATCCCCATTTCCTCCGCAAGGCCGCGAAGGTTCCGCCTTCGGTACGGCCTCTGTATGCCGTCGAGCTTGCTTCCGTCCGTCCCGGTGTATTTCATGTCGCGGTACCGACAAAACTTATCATACGCGGGTCCGGGTTCGCCCGGGAGCCTATCCCATATCTCCCTGCGCTCTGAACGGTTGCTTTTTGACTTCGCCATGAAGATTGCCTCCTTTCCTGCGAAATTGAAATATAAAAAGGCAGGCTCCGTGTTTGCGGCTCCTGCCTCTATGTGTTGGTGTTTATTCTCATGCGTTACCGTTGATGTAGTCGTTCTCCGCTTTGAGCTTGGTGTACTGCAGCTCCTCTCCGTTGCGGAGACAGGTCACGCCGAGGTTGTTTGTGAAACGGACGTATCGGTTCACGATCACGTCGCAGTAGCGCGGGTCAAGCTCTATCACATAGGCCCTGCGCCCGGTCATCTCTGCACCTATCAGGGTGCTTCCGCTGCCTGCGAAGAAGTCAAGTACAAGGTCGCCCGGCTTCGTGCTGTTGTCGATTGCTCGAACAGCCAGCTCCACCGGCTTCTGGGTGGGGTGCTCGGTGCCGGTGTCTCTGCTGATCTCCCAGACGGTGTTTGCCTTGCTTTCCGGGTAGAGGCAGACGCTGCGGCCTTCGCTTAGCCTTATGTACCTGATTTTCTTGCCCTTCGGCGGCTTGTCTGAAATGAACACCTTTCCTCCGGCTCCATCGGTAAGCACCACGCCTCCTGTGAGGACTGTCGCGGTTCCGTCCGGGCCGCGTAGCACGGCTTTCCATGTCGTGCGCTGCGATCTGTCGCCGTAGAAGTGTGCGCTGTGGCCTGCCTTCTCTGCGTAGAAGCATGGTTCATGCGCCCACTGGTAGTCTGCATGTCCGAGGACCGGTGCGGTCTTTACCCAGATGATGTATTGCTTCTCAACAATGCCCGCTGCGGTCATGGCGTCCTCAAAGTCTCGCCGTGTGCTGCTGGCGTGCCAGATATAAAAGGCTGCGTCGTCCTCCGTGTTCTCCGCGTAGTTCTTGAAGGCGGGTATTAGGAGAGTAGCCATCAGGTCGTCTCCGGTGAGGTCGTCGTTCTTGATCATGTCAAATTTGCCGCTCTGGGTTTCGTAGCTCACTCCGTATGGCGGGTCCGTGTTGACCATCTGGGCCTTTTCTCCGGCCATCAGCTTGGCGACAGCTTCCTTGTCTGTGGCGCTGCCGCAGAGGAGGCGGTGCTGTCCGAGGTACCATATGTCTCCGGCCTTGCTCATTGGTATGTTGTCCGGGACGGGTACCGCGTCCGCTTTGTCGTCCTGCGTGTCGTCGGCGCCTTCCATAGCTGCTATGATCTCCGCGAGGTCTTCCTCGCTGTATCCGGTCATTTCAACCGGAACCTCGCCGCTGTCCATGTCGCCGATCAGGTCGACCAGAAGGCCGGTGTCAATAGTGGAAAGCTCCGCGAGGCGGTTGTCTGCGATAAGGTCGACCCATTCCTCGGCCTCGCTTGCGTACTCTTGATAGTCGACCGGTACGTACTTCCAGCCGCGCTCCATGGCGGCCAGTCTGCGTCCGTGTCCTTTAACGATGAAACCAGACCGCTTGCTGATGGTTATCGGTGCCCTCCATCCGGTGGCCTCGATGATCTGTGCAAGCCTCGCGATCTGGTCTTGGTTGTGCTGGTTTGGGTTCTTTGGGTTCGGGATTGCCTTCTCTATGCTGACGATGGCGTCGTGTGCGCAGAAGACCGGCACTCCATCCGGTGTCGTGTCGCGCGGTGTCGCCTCGGTTGAGTAGTCAATCTCGATGAAGGTATTCTTTGGCTTCTTCTTTGCCATATCTCCATTCCTCCATGCTATCATTTTATCATTTTCATAATGCCCTGTCAGTGTCCACTTTTTGCCTCCGGTGCTGCATCGTACTTGCATGGTGCAAGCACCGGATTTTCCTGTATTTGTATCGGACATGCCCCGTGCATGTATCAGTAAAGTTTCATGCTGTCTATGCCGAAAATCAAAGCCGACAATGGTTTCAATGCCATGTTGATGTCCTTGTAAAGGGTGCGCCTCTCGATGTGCTCGTCCTCTGCTATTTGCTCGGCGCTTTTCCTCTGCTCGTTGATGTAGTAGGCCACGATTATTCGGTACCGGCGCAGCTCCTCGTCCTTGCCTGATTGCTCGCAGTCGATCTTGTAATAGCGCAGCATCTCGTCTATGTGGTTCAGGATGATGAGGGTGCGTTGCTGGCTCTTTTTTATGCTCTCGATGTATAAGCTATCGTCGAAGGAGTATTCATCGAGGCCGTCCAGTATGTCGACAGCGTTCTCCTTCAGCTGGCTTGCCTTATAAACCGCATTCTTGGCGTAGTTTCTGAAAGACCGGTAATTCTTGAGCAGCAGGCGGGTGTTGCGCAGCCTTCGGTCGTAGCGGCCCTTCTTCAGCTGCTTCTTTTCCTCGGCCAGATAGTCCATCGCTGCCTTGATACCTGCTTCCGTTCCGCGCTGGACGGCGATCTCCATGATTCTGCTCACCATGGCGATATAGTTCGCGGCTCCCATGCCCATTTCTTTGCTGTTCATATGCTTTCCTCCTCCTTTCTGTCAGAATGGGAGGTCCTCGTCTGGTACTTCGATTTCCTCGAAGCCGTCCGGGAGCTCCTGTGATGGCGCTGCGTATGTTCCTGCTGCGTCCTGCTGTGGTTTTTTGTCACAGAATTCGATGTCTTCCGCATAAAACTCCGTGACTTTGTGCTTCTTGCCGTCTTCACCGTCGTATGTCCTTGTTCTTACGGTGGCGGTTACGAGTACCTTCCGGCCTTTGGTTAGGTATTTGGCTGCAAATTCCGCTTTGCTTCGCCATGCTATGATGGTCGGCCAGTCGGTTTCCTCCTCCTTGTCCTTCTGGCGCGGCCTCTCCACGGCCAAGGTAAAAGAGCACACTGCTATGCCGCTTTTGGTGTATCGGAGTTCCGGCGTGTTGCCGAGTCTCCCTGAAAAAATCGCTTTATTCATCCGCTATCTCCCTTCTCCCGCCAGCCTCGGAATGGTATATGACTGGTATTTTTAGTCGTCTTGCAGTCTCTATCTCGTTTCTCATGCCTTCGCTGGGGGTTCCAAAGGCCCACAGCTCGTCGCAAATGGCGAGCAGGTCTATTCCCATCTTCATTCCCGTTTGCCTTTCCTGCGGGTCTGTGTCGTCCAACACGGCGCTGTAGAAGAGGTGAGGGGTTATTGGTATTGCTCCCTGCTTAATCGCCGCCTCGGTGTATTTGGCGGCCTTACGGAGGTTCCTCTTGATGTCGCCCTTGTATGGGCTTGCTATGTACACGATCCGGCTGCGGGGTGGTCTTGGTGCGGGCGGCTCGTGTGAGCTCGCCACGCACATGGCCATGAATGTTACTCCGATGAAGCCTCCGATAAAAATCCCGATGAAGAAGCCTGTCATTGGTCGCCGCCTCCTCTCTTGGGGCACCACGGAGGGCTTGTCCTTGCGTATCGTCCCGGTATGTGTCTAAGGTGAATTGCAGTTCCGATTTTGCACACATGCCGCTCGCCTCTCTTTCCTTCCGGTGTTGTCATATGGTGCTCGCAGCCGTCGCAGTGAGGGATTATGTCTTCCTTAAGCTGCAGCGCTTTCGGGAATTGCTGAATGAGTGGGTCTTCCCATATCTCAAGCAGGCTGTCCTTCATGAACAGTGGGGTATTGGTCCTGCGGCACTTGTCGACGATGTTCTGTATCCATTCGCGCTTCGGTTTGTTTTGCCTTGCTCCGGGTCCTGTCTGCGCTCCGGCGATTACCCACTTGAAGACGTCCGTGTTTATCTCCGGGGCGAGGTCGTCCAGCAGGGGTTCTACGCTAACGAACATTTTCGCGGCTCCGCTTCCTGCGTCCTCCATGATCTCGGAGGCCATATTCATCCAACCTCTGTCGGTGGCGGAAGTTCCCCACCAGAATTCGAGCTTGCCGGTCCCGTATTCCTCCGGGAGAACGTCCATCAGGCGCTTGTATCGCTCCGGGTTCTTCGTCAGGAACAGGTAATTATGCCATGGGGCCGCTGCGCAGGCCGTCAGCACTTCTTTTATCCACTCGTCGGGTGCCCATTCTCCGAAAAGGTCCGCCATGCTGCAGACGAAAATGTTCGCGGGCTTCTTTTTCTGCGCTGGCATCGGCAGGCGGTACCTATGAAGCGTCGGTTCAAATCCTACCGGAATGGGTATGACCTTCCCTTGGTTGTTCTTGAATGGCTCCTCTAAAATCCAGAGCCCGTTCCCGGCGTTCTGTAGCTGGTCGCTGGTCTTGTTGAGGCGTATGTCTCCGCAGAAGCGCTGCGCCTGTCTTCTTGCGTAGCAGTATTCGCATTTGTGGCGGCATCCCGTGATGGGGTTGTAGGTGAATTCGCACCATTCGATGCGTGTTTTATTAAACATTCGTTTGCCTCCTATCTCTTATTTTGTGGCATGCATTGCATAATGCCATACCGTTATTTTTATCGAGTGCTTTTGTAATATCTTTGTGTATGCTGATTATGTGATGCGCCTCTATGTTTTCGTCGCTTCCGCAATCTTCGCAAATTCCGCCTGCCCTACTTATTACCTCTGCTCTCCATCTGACATATTCTTTGGTTCTTCTGAATTGTCGTATTTTGCTTGTTACTCCGCCTTTCCAGTTTCCGTTTTTGCTACCTCTGCGGTTTAACGACATGTATTGTTTCGTTTTTTCCGAATGGGTTCTCCCGGTCATACCTGTGGGGTTTGCTGCAATAACCCCTTTGCTAATTTTTTCTTTGGTTTCTTCTGTGTGCGCGATTCCGCGCATGCCGCTCATCGGAATACCGTGTTTTGTCATCCATTTGTGAATTGTTCTCGGATGGCATTTTGCAATCTCGGCCATTTTATAAATGCTTCTTGTTTTTTCGTACTGTTCAGTTAACCATTTCCTGTTTTGATGTGTCGGCATCATATCCTTTGCTCCTCTCCCTGTTTTTTCTCCCAGCTTCGTTTGATTATCTTTTTCAGGTATTCCTCTCGGTCCGTGACTTTCATGGTTATGATCTGGCCTCTTATGCTTTTCATTTGCTGTCTGGTTATGTTTCCGCAATCGTGCAGCGTCTTTAATACCTGAATGTGTTCTATGGCGATGCTGCTTTGTGCTCCGTTCATTTCAGCCTCCTATCCTGCGCGGTTTATTCGTTTCAGGACGTTTAGGATCATCCACTTTTGGTCTTCCTCGGTCATTTTCCTGAATGTCGCGTCCTGCTTCCTGCGTAGGTTGCCGGTTTTGTAAAGAATGACTCCGACGCCTTCCGGGACCTCGCCCTTGATGGATTCGTAAAGCTCCGCAGGTACGACGTAGTAGTTCAGGTTCCCTACGAAATTGTGACCGTTCTTGCTCCTGAAGTCTGCCTTGCTTATCTTGATCTCGAAGCATTGAACGAGGACCTTCGGTCTTCCTACCTCCTTCCATATGTTCCACCGGCACTTGTCGTTGTTACAAAGCTCCGGGGTTTTGTCGCTGTCGGCTATTCCGTTTGGGCAGTTGATTGGTATTCTCCGGAGGCCGTCGCGCTTCCATGTGTGGCAGCGGCATACTCTGGTTCTTTCCTTGTCTCCGAAGTATTCATTGATTCTAACGCAGTCGACCATTCCTGCCGTGTTGGTACCGCACTCGACCGGAACCTCGAAGGCGGTCGACCTACCTCTAAAAACGTTTATCTTTATTCCTCCAAGCTCTCGGGGCGCGTAATACCGCAGCGCCTTTTCTATGTCTCGGGTCATGTCTGTTTTAGCCATCTGGTTCCTCCTTCCCTTAGTTCAGCCACTGGCCGTGTGCGTCTCTTGCTCGTCCTCCTCGAAGCCTTTTGAAACAGGATTCCTTTGTCTTGAATTCCTCGGTCCAAGCGTCGCCGGAGCTGTTGTCTATCCCTATGAAAAGCCCATTCTCTTTGGTATAAAACAGGCCGGTCGGTGTCCTTGTCTCGATTACCTCCGACGCCTGCTCCTTGGTGAGCTTCTTGATGGCGTCCTCTCCGACCTCTGGTTCGAGGGTTTTCATGATCTCTGTGCCTTTGTTGCCGCAGTAGATGCATGCTTCCTGCGCTTTGTGTGGGCTTGCGGAGTATTGGTTGCCTCCGCATGCCGGGCATTTGTATCTGGTCATCGCTCCTCCTTTACACGAACAGTGGCTGGTCATCTGGGTCCGTCTCGTCCCAGTTCCATAGCCTCTGCGCGCCTTTTGCTCTTATTGGCTTTGGCAGGAGCTTTATGTTCGTCAGCTCCCATGCGTACCTTCCGGGCGTCCAGTCTCCGAACAGGAGTTCCTTTTCTGTTGGCACTATGTATCGTCCGAAGTCCGGATGCTTCCTTGGGACGTCCAGTTCGGCTCCGACCTCGATGTGCTTTGCGATGTCTACGTTCGTGCCGGGGTGGTATACGATGCGCCAGCAGTTCACCAGCTCTGCTGTGGCGATTATTCTCCCGGTGGGGAGGAGGCTGAATGCTTGTCCGGCTTTTTCCAGCTCCTCGTTTAGGACTGTCTCGAACGGCTCCACCAGTATCGGCATCTTGCACGGGTCTTTCTTGGCTGCGTGTATGGCTATGGGGCCTCTGTATTTCGTCTCCCAGCTGCGGGTTTCGTATTGCTTCGCTCCTATGGCGATCAGGCTTGCCCAGGGCTGCCAGATTGTTATTGCCTTCATTTCTCCGCCTCCTTATTGGTCTACGGCTATGGCGTACCTCTTGATTTGGACGTCTTCGCCGTATCTGTTCTTTACCTTCTCAAACTTGCCCTCTATCGGTAGTCCGCTTTGCTTCAGCTCCATAATTCTGGCGGAAAGCCTCAAAACGCCGAGGTCCCTGATTGCATCCAGCTGGGTGATGCCTCCGAATTCTTCCATGTATCTTTTTACTCTTTCACTCTGAGTCGGTTTTGTGTTCTCGTTCATGTTATCCCTCCTGACAATCCGTGCAAAAGTCGCACCATTCTCCGTCTATCTTCCTGCTTTTCCATCCGGCCTTCTTCTTGGCTTCTACTGCGTCGTAGAAGTCGTATTCCTCTTTGAGCTCAGCTCCGCAATTGTCGCAGGTCGGCGTGTACTTATCCTTGCTTTGTGCTATGCTCATGTTTGTCTGCCTCCTTTGCTTTTGCTTCGTCCATCTTCTGAAGCTCGCACTTGTTTCCGGTCGGTCTGTCGCACCATCCGTCGGTTCCCCACATGCAGTCCATGGTGTGCTCGCAATCTCCGCCGCGTTCCGGATATTTATTCATCGTTCCTCCTCCTTGATGGTTATTTCCTCGGGGCTTATCCCGTGCTCGTAAGCGAGCAGCTCTTTTGTGGCCTTGAGCTCTCCTTCAAATGTGCCGGTGACTGTGTATGCTGCGAGCTCCTTGCCGGCGCCGTCGTAGAACGCTATCCATCTGCTCATATCCACACCTCCACTACACACGGGTCGTCCTGGGCGTCCCAGTTCATTCTCACCATGGTGCTCGGTATCTTTGCCCTTAGTTCCTCCAGGGTGTCTGCCGTGGCCATGATGTTTGTGGGAATGTCGCAATCCCAGAGCCTGGCTATGAATTTATCCGGGTAATCCTTCGGGTGGTCGTAAATGCAAATCAGGGGGATGCGTGTCTGCTTCATCGCTTTCCCGATGTCAAACTTGTTTACTTCGTGGTCTTTCGTCGTGTCTATGCTCATGTGCGTTCTCCTTTCATGCGTTCAATTATTGCGAGGTAGGGGAGGCCGCTGGTGCCGCCGGTCTTGATCTCCCAGTCTGGGAGCAGCTGCTCTGCGCTGGCGCTTGCCATTCCCGGGGTGTACCAGCTCCATCCGTATGCCTCTACCGGGAGCTGCGTCTTTCCGTTTCCGGATTCCCAAGCGTCCCGGGCTGCCTTCCAAAACTGCCAAGGTACCGCGTAGAAGCGCTGCAGCTTGAAGCTCACCAGAACGATTCCGACCGCGCCGGGGTCCTTGCAGAAGTCGTCCATGTATTCCGCTTGGTGCGGCTCCACTCGGGAGAATAGTATCCGGTCATTCTCCGTGTGCTTTGCCTCGACCGCTACCGGCGTGCCTTTGTACCTTCCGAGGTAGTCTACGCAGCTCTTGTGCTCGACCTTGGCGTTGCATACCTTCCCGGTCCTGTCTCTTAGTGGGATGAATTCGGTCGGTACCTTGTGTACGCAGGCTATGCCGGTTGATTGGTATCTTGCGTGTACGAATGCGAGGAAATCTTCGAACGGCTGTCCTCGATTCGCGTGGCTCCTCATTTGCCTCCTCCGGAGAACAGGCCGTCCTTCTTGGCCGTCTCCAGCTCTCTGTTAAGCTGCAGGATGGTTCCTTTGCCGATCCTGTTTCCTGTCCCGACTCTGGCTGTCAGGTATTCGATGAAGGCTTTAACGCTGACCGCGCCGTCTACGGTCATTTCCTGTGCCTTCTGTATGTTTGCCTCTGCGAGCTTCGCACCTTCCTCCATGCCGCGCCCGTAGGTCCTGTCCACGAATTCGCAAAGCTGCGCATCGGTCATCTTCCTCAGCTTTATGGCTCTCTCGTGCATTTTCTTTTCCTCATCGGTCATTCTGCAGTTGCGCTTCTTACCCATGATTTTCTCCTTTCCTTCCGTGTTCATTTTCCGCGCCAGCTTTCCCAGAACATCTCCACGCACTCGCACATCTCCATGAGCCTATCTATGGTCTTCTCCGCGTTGCGGCTGTCTCCGCCTTTGCCGTAGTTGGGCGTCATCCTCTGGATCAGCTCCGGGGTGGAGTAGTTCGTGGTGATGATCGTGGGCATGTATGCCTCGTACCGTGCGTTTATGATTGCGTATATCCTTGTGATGCCCCATTCTGTGGGCTGTTCGCTTCCGATGTCGTCAATGATGAGCAGTGGGATTTCTTCGTAAACCTTCATGATTTCCGCTTCGTTGGCCGAGTCCGTGCCGTCGTAGCTCTGCTTTATCCGGGCCAGAAGGTCAATCATCATCATGGCTATGACCGGCACTCCGGCGGATATAAGCTGGTTCGCGATCGCGGTCGACAGGTGCGTCTTCCCGGTGCCGTAGCTGCCAATCATCAGCAGGCCGTTCCTCTCGATGGCCGGTGGGATAGGAGTGCCTCTCTCGTCCTTCCCGGGCAGCCTGTCAAAGAACGTGTCCGCGTATTTCTTGGCTACGGTGAAGGCTTTCCGATTCTCCTTGTTGACCACGAACCTGTCAAATGTCCGGTTCTGAAACCTTCCCCGGATTCCGCTTTCCTTGAAAAGTTTGTTGACCTTGGCCTGCAGCCTCGCTGCCTTCTCACGTCGTTCCTGCTCGATCCGTTCCGCTTCCTTCTTGGCGTCTACCTCGGCCCAGTAAGCCGTCGCCTTCTCGCATGTGCAGCGCTCTGGCTCATTGAACCAGATTATGACTTCGTTTGCGTTGGTGAAGCTCCGGATGCCTTTGTAATAAAGCGTCTTACCGCAAAATTCGCATGTTGCCGGTTCCGGGGCTTCCTTACCGGTGTATTTGTCCGCGTCTCGGGATGAGACCTCGAATTCGTTCTTTTTCTCAGCCCTCGTCTGGGTCGTCTGGTTCTCCGTCGTCTGATTCTCCTGCAAACTTGAAGCCGGGCGCCACTGTGTCGGGTTTCCGCGGCTTAGGACCTGCGGGTTCTTGACCATTTGTTCCAGCAATGCTCCGATACTCTCCATTCGTGTTCGCCTCCTTGTATTCATCGTCCCAGCGGCCTTGGTTCAGCCATGTTGATGGGTTCGGTATGTAGCGTCCGTTGTCCCGTTGCCACTGGTCCGTTGTTCTTGCCCTGCCGATCGCGGTCATGATCTTGTCGAAAAGCTCCGAGTCGACCTTCGCATTCTTGAAAGCCTTCAGCGCGTCCTTCTTGCCGACCTTCTTCGGGTAAGCAGCCCAGAAAAGGTCAAACCGTTTCTGCAGCAGCGTCTGTGCTTCCTTCTTCGATTCCTCTGTTTGCTCCGCCGCTGCGCAGGTTTCCTCGCGCGCTTCACGGATACCGGGTGGAAGGTTACCAGTAGAAGGTAATCGGTTAACGGTAATAGGCGGGGCTTGTACTGTGCTTGTCTGGTGCTTGTCCGATACTTGCACCGGGCTTGTCTGGTGCTCGTCGTTTTCGTCGTCATCATCGTCGGTATCGTAGTCGATTTTCTCGCTGGTGCAGCTGGTTAGAAACTCCGGCGGCGCCGGTATTTCGCTTGGCTTCTCCTTCACGTGCGGGTTCTGGTGTTTCGCGAAGTTCACCACCTGTATGTATTCCTCGCCGTCGACCGTGTACCTGATGATAAAGCCTGTATCGTGCAGGGCCTGCAGCATCTCGCTGACTTCGCTTGTGCTGACGTCGTCGTATCCGAGCAGTGTCTTCTTTATCCTCTTGGGTCTATCCTCGAGCCGACCTTCGCGGTCCGCTATGCACCATAATCCGATGAACAGAAGGCGTGTAAGCGGTGGAAGACCGCCGAGGACTTCGTTGTCGAAAAATCCGGGTTTTATGCTCCTTGTTCTTGCCATGTATTTCTTCACCTCCTGTTAGCAAACGTAGACCTCCGCTCCGGTCGCTTTTTGTACTTCCTCCCTGAATTTTTCCTCGTCGCTGTTATTGTCCGACAGGTGGAGGAGGTAGATCTGTCTGACTTCCTTCAGGTCGTTTGCTTTGAGCATCTCTAAGAAATGCTCTAAGCTCATGTGGCTCTTTACCAGCCTTGGCACCAGCTCGATGGGAACGTACCCGGCCTCTATGCTCCGGAGCAGTGCTTCCTTGCTGTAGTTGCATTCGGCCATTATGTGGGTCAGCCCTGTGAACCGGTACTTGATGTAGTAGGTGTCCGTGAAGTAGAGGAGCCGCTCTCCGGTGGCCGTGCTCTCTATCAAAAATCCCAGAGGCTCCGGTGCGTCGTGCTGTACGTCGAACGGCAGCACCTTGAAGGTTCCTATGGTGAATGCCTGCAGCGCCTTGACCGCGTTTATGCGGTGGCCTGTGAGCCTACACGCGTCAATTGTCCCTTGGCTGGTGTAAATGTCCACTCCGAGCCTTGCGAGCCCGTCTGCGGCCTTACTGTGGTCCTTGTGGGCGTGCGAAATCAAGCAGCCATCTATCAATCGCACCTTGAAGCCACACGCGATCTGTATCTCCCGGAGTGGTATCCCTGCGTCCAGCAGCAGGGTCGTCTTCTCGTCGCTGACGATGTAGGCGTTGCTGCTGCTGCCGGATGCGAATACTTTTATCTCCATCAGAAGGTGGGCTGGCCGCTGATTTCTAACTGCTCCGCTTTGGCTGTTTTAGCGGTGTTTGCGGCAGGCTGCTTCTCCTGTGTGTACGCGTGCTCGGCCCTGTCGTTGAAGTCCAGAACCTCGCCTGTCTCCCTGTCGACTGTTGCTCTTTCAGGCAGCTGCGCGGGTGCCGGGTCGATCAGGATCGTGTTGGCGTTCTGGTCGATCTCATTCTGGGCCTCGATCTCGGCGTATCTGGCCTCGCGCATCTTCATGTACTGGTATGCGTCGTCGATCTTCTTCGGGTCCCTCGGGATGTGCTTTGCGCTGTAAACCTCGCGCTTGAGTGTCTTCAGGCACATTTCCTCGTACCAGCCGTCGGTTTCCTTCTCGACCTGCTTGCCGTTCTCCCAGACCTTGGAGGTTCCTCCCCAGAATTCTGCGGAGGCGTATGCCGGTTTGCGCTTCTCGATGTCCCTCTTGGTCATAATGATCAGCTTGTTCTTGACCGGGTCCTCGAATTCGATGTATCCGAAGCCGCCGACTATGGTGCCTCTATCGAAGGCGTTATTAATCTCAAATTCGTAGCTCTCTATCTTGTTGTCCTTGCTCTTTTTGATGGGCTTGAATGTGTCGGTGGAGTAGACCAGCTCTATGGTGACCGCCAGCGGCTTTTCGACCGCGTACTTCTCGGCGATGTACTGAATGCCATTGTATCCGGGCATCAGGGTGATGTCGTACTTGTTCGTCTTGTTGTTCCTGTAAGGGATCGGGAAAAGGTGATTGTCCTGCATCATGTCCAGTCCCATGCGGGCGTAGTGGACTACGTCCAGCGCGAGGTCGTTAAGGTTTACGTTGCTCCATGTGACCGGCAGGTTGTTATCGTATTTGTGGTCCTTGTTGTTCTCGTTCTTCCTGATTCGGGCTTCCTCTGCGAGCTTGAGTGCCCTGTCAATGGCTATGAAATAGCCCTGTATAAGCTGCCTCTGGTAGTCGGTTACCTGAATGGCTCCGGCCACGTTGCTTCCAAATTCGCGGAGCACCGTGTTTGTGAAGCGCTCGCTCATTGCGAGTTCGGCCTTTACGACCTCATTTCCCTGCGGGTTCTGCGGCGTCATCGCCTGCGTCTGTTTTTGGTTTGTTGCTGCTGTCATCTTATTTGACCTCCTCTTTCTTGAAGTTTATTTGTACATCCATCGGTACGAAGCACTTCTGGACGTGGATTACGTTTTGTTTTGTTTCCGGGGTGCTCTGCTCGAGCTTGTCTGCTATGTGGCGGAGTATGACCACGATCAGGGCCGTGTCGTCGGTGGGAAAGGGTGTTATTGCTCCTTGGATTCTGTTAAAGTAGAACGTCTCGGCCTTCAGCATGGCGTCCCGACCTTCCTTGCCTTTGCCCTCCCGGGCCAGCTCAACCGCCGGGCGGAGCAGCGAGCTGTACTTCTTGTTCTTCTTGGCGAATGGATTCTTCATGGCTTGTCCTCCTTAAATTCCAATTTCCAGCCGGAGTTCTTTGTCTGGCTCTGAAACTACCAGCCTGATGACTTGGGTGTCCATCTGCAGGAGCTTCGTTACGCTCTCTGCGTTGTCTATGAAGACCGGCATCTCGATTCCCCAATGGTGGGAGAGTGTGTTGATGATCTCGAGCCCTGCGTTGATCCTCGCTGCGTTGTTCGCGAAGGTGAATGGTATCAGGTTGCCGTCCTCGGTCGGGATCATGACTTCGCAGTCGTCTTTGATGCCTCCGTTGACCTGCTCTTGGAAAAGGCGGAAGCGTACGTTCTTGAATTTGCCGTTGATGCGCTCTGTCAGCATGCGGACCTTGGTTTTGGTGAAAAGCTCGCAAAGGTAGACGCCGTATTCCAGCTTCTCGTATCTCTCGGCCAGTGTCTTCTCGCTTTGCTTCAGCTCCTCGATGCGTTCCTTCTGGCTGGCGGCTATGCGCAGCCTTGCTTTGAGTTCCTTCTGTTCCTCGGCCTTTGCGAATAATGCGTGTATTTCCTCTGTAAGCCTGTTTACTTCGGCGGAGGTAGTTTTGCCCGCCTCTTGTTCTTCAGCGCGTAGCTCGTCAATCTGTGCGGTCATGCTGCGGTATTCTTCGGTCTGGTCGAATGGTAGGGGAGTAGTGAGCTGGCAGCGCAGCTCCTCGATCCTTTTTTCTGCCTCTTTAGCCTCTGCCTCGTACTGGGCCGCTTCGGCTTCGAGCCCGGCGATGTCTTCCTTGACGGCCGCTATCATGCTCTTGCTGGCCTCTCTGTTGCCGCGCTGGTTGATTGCCTCGAGCTTCTTGCTTTTCCTGATGTTGAAGTCATCGCGCAGCTTCTGGATGTTTTCATCCGGCAGTCTCTGGCCGCAGGTGGGGCATGTCTCAGCGTCTTCGCTCCAGCGCTCGCTCTGTACCTCGGTGTACTCCTGCAGGAGCTGCTCCCGGAGCTCTTGCATCCTTGTGAGCTCTCTGTGTTTGCGCTCGATGTCGTTGCGGGCGTCTCTGGCCTTGTTGATTACTCCGATGGATTCCGTCTTGATGGCGTTGATCTGGTTCAGGATGCTGCTGTTGGCTGCGCTGGTCTTTTCCGCGTAATCGGCTCGCAGCTCCGCGAGCTTGGCTTGAGCTTCGCTGATCCTCTTTCTGATGTCTGCTGTGGAGCTGTCTCCGGCAATGTAGCGCGCTTTCTGCTGCTCCAGCGCCTCTCGCTCTGCGTTGATGGCTGCGATCTTCTTATCTATCTCCACCGGGTCGATGCCGGTTGTGTCTGGTATTGCTCTGGTCGCCTCGTCGATCCTGCCGGGTATGGCCTGTATCTGCTTGTTGATGTCCGTCTTGGTGGTCTGAGCTATCTTTTTGTAGTCCTCCACGCTGTAGCGCTGAATTGTGGAGCCGGGCATCTGCAGGTATTCCGGCAGGTCCTTCAGCTCCGGGGTGCTTGCGATTACCATGTCGTCGTCAACGTCTCCGCAAATCTCCAGAAGGATGGTCCTGCGGGCGTCCCATGGCAGCTGCTCCGGGAAGTAGTCGGGCATGGTCAGCATTTTCATTTTCTCAGCGCTTCCGCAGAAGGCAAGGAGTGTCAGTTGGAAGTCCTTTTCCTTGGTCGGTACTCCGTCGACGTAGTAGTCCACGCTGTGGCCGTCGAATTCCTCCGTGGCCGAGCCGCGCTTCTTCTTGTAGTTCTCGTGGTAAACCTTCCGGAGGGTGATGTGACGTCCTCCTACGTTAAATTCGGCCTCTGCTGCGTGGTCGAGGTAGTGAAGGTCGCCGTTGGCGCCTTTGGTCTTTGGGGTGAAGTTCTTCGCGTTTGTGCTCGCTCTGTCAAAAAGGAGCCATGTTACCGCGTTGTATACAGTCGTCTTGCCTGTAGCGTTGTCTCCGTAAATGCTGGCGCTGTGGCCGCCAAACTTGAATTCTGCGCTCTTTATGCCTTGGAAATTTTCGAGCTTCAGTCGTATCAGTTTCATATGCGGTTCCTCCTTCATTCCGTCGCGGCATTGACTTGGCTGCCGCTGGCGGTGTATAATTTTGGTGGATTGATTTGGGTCGTCGCCGAAAGGTGGCGGCTCTTTTCGTTTTTGTTGGCCTGCAGCTCCCGGCACCGGGTCATCGTGTATTCTGAAAAGGCCCTTTCGCGGATGTCTTCCTCTACCAGCTTCCCGAGGTAGTAGGGCTTCATCCTTTCGCCGTCCTCGTCTCCGTACCGATTGATGATCCTGTCCAGCTTCTGCAGTGCCCTTGGCATCGAGTCTTCCCATACTCGGTCCGGGATCGGCGCTCCCAAGAAGCTACATGCTTCTTCTCTGGCTGCCGTAAGGTATGCCGTTGCTTCTCCTGAAATCATGCTTGTCCTCAGCTCCTTTCGTCAGGTCGGTGTATTCCTTCCGAGCGGTCCAGCCTGTCCAAATCAGAAGGATGATCAGGGGGAGTATGAAAATCTCGCCGCCGGGTGCTCCGGTCCTGCTTTCGATTACCTCAAGCCCTGCCCTGCAGAGCCTCGCTGTGAGGTATGCTGTGAAAACAAGGAGGCCGAGTCTCATTCCAATCCTGACAGCTCTTGCAGTCGCTCTGCGTCTGCGTCTTATCTGACTGTTGTTCATGCTCATGCCTCCTTGTAATTTTTGCCCTCGCACCACATGGTGTCCGGGGTTTCCTTGAAGTCCGCCATGACCTTCCGGTCGTCCGGGCTGGCGCTGCAGGTGTATACTCCGTCTCCGTGCGGGGTGAAGTATGCGCAAAGCTCGCACTTGGCTCTGCTCTTGCCGATGATGGTCTTTGCTTTGTCTTTGAATGGTGCTATTTCAGCCTCCGGTACGTCTATGGCTGTTACGGTGCCTTTTGATATGCCTCTGTCTGTTTCGATGTCTACAGTGTCTCCGACTTCGACGGCTTCCGGGGTGTAGTAGGTGTAGTCGCGTCCGGATGGTTGTCCGTCCCTCAAAAACTTTAATTTGATTATGTTGGTCATCTTGTCGTTCTCCTTTCGATTGCGGCCTTGACCGCTTCGTTTTCGCTGGCTGCCCCTATTCCGTAGAAGGTGTTGCTGCTCAGCTTTTCTCCGTTGATTCCGTCGTATTGCCCTTCGCTGTCTTTGTAAACGATCGGCATGTTATAAACGCCTTCGCCGATCTCGTCCGCTATGCTGGCCATGACCGCTTCGATGTTGTTCGTTACGCTCATTCCGCCAAGGTTTAGGTCTTCAATCACGAGAACCTTCTGTCCGTGGTTGCTGCTTACGTGGTATGCGTAATCGCTCTGGTTGCCGTCGTCGCTCCTGTGCTTCTTAATCCCAGCCTTGATCTTGCTCCAGCATTCTGGTCCGTATCCGTGTTCTATGCTTCTGGGGTCTTTTAGTGCCCTGCCGCACTTTGCGCAGTTTGTCATCGTGGCTCCTCCTTTCTTAGTTTTTATCGCTTGCCGCTTGTTCGTCTTCTGCCTCTTGGAGCAGCTTGCTCCGTGTTTTCATTATGTCGCGGCTGTATGCGCTGCTGGTGTTTCCTCTCGACACGTAGTTCCGTGCTCCTCTTTCGCCCATGTTGTAGGCCATCAGTATCCTGTGTGGGTCTTGGTACTTTCGTGTAAGGTCTGAAAGCATGTAGACTCCGCTTAAAATACTTTGCTCCGGGTCGAGGAAGTCTGTTATTCCGAGCTTCTCTCTTAGCCATTCGTGGTTGACTTTGTTGATCTGCATGATTCCGTAGTCTCCCGTCTTGCTTATGACTCCCGCTTTGTATTCGCTCTCCCTGTTCATGAGTGCCAGCACCATCTCGTAGTCGACTCCGTATTCCTCGCAAAGGGTGAAGGTGTATTCCTGCAGCTCCTCTGTCAGGGGTATGTCGTAAATCCTCGCTGTCGGTGTTTCTTCTTCCGGTTCCGGCTCTGGTTCCGGCGCCTGCGTCGGCGTCAGTATAAGGGTCGGTTTCTTTATTTTCGCTGTCGTCAGGTTTATACTTGGTGGCTCCGGGGTTTCTGTGGCCGTGCTGTACGTCGGCTGCCGGTCCGGGGTCTCTGTTCCGTCTGCATGGTTGTTCAATGCCTGGGCTGCTATGCTGATCGCTACGATGGTGAGTGCCAGTGCTGCGGTCTTGCTGAATGCAAACCTGCGGAGCCTTTTCTTTAGCAGTAAACTCTTTCGAACAGATACCTTTGTGAAACTCTCCCGGCGGTCGTGATCTTGCCTTGCTGCTCCAGCTCCTTGTTCAGCTCTCGCATGATCTTGTATGCGCGTGATTCGCTGACTCCCAGCAGCTTCGCGACTTCGTCTACTTTCATAAACTTCGGCTGCTCTTGCAGCGTTTCTGGTCGGCTCATTGCGTCCTCCTTTTACATGTGTTTTTCTATCCATATTCTCGTCTCCGTTGCGGCCTCGCTGATCTTTTGGAGTGAAGCGAGGATTTTTTCAATCTCCGGCTTTTCCTCCTCTGTGATGATGCCGTCTTCGACCACCTTTATAAGCGTCTGCGGGATGTAGTCCGCGTCGTTTAGTGCTGAAAGTATTTTGATGGTCAGCCTGTCCAGTCTGAGGAGCTCCGCCGGTGCTATGGTCTTTATCCCAAGCGGGCAAAGTCGGGAACAGTAGTGGTTGTTCAGCTCCGGCGCGTTGTATACGTCGCTCATCATCAGGACTTCCTCCGGGTAAGGGTTAAGGCTTCCGAGCTCTATTCGTGCCAGTCTTGTTCTGTCTATGCCGAGCTCCTCTGATGCTCCCTCTCTGCTGTTTAAGTTGTCATTGAACGATGCGGCCTGCTTTCGTGCGATACAAAATACGTTATTGGCCGCTATCGTGGGGTTTTTGGGCATGTATTATTCGCCTCCTTTATCCTAAAATTAAAGTGTGAGAAGTTCTCACTGGTGTGGTTCCTCTGCCTCGCTG
>Ga0208824_1001836_pt1 | contig 17774 bp, 14 predicted proteins | sample AD_JPNTR3_MetaG_FD_184447 | JGI IMG/M metagenome (GOLD analysis project Ga0208824, IMG submission 184447) | Active sludge microbial communities of municipal wastewater-treating anaerobic digesters from Japan - AD_JPNTR3_MetaG (SPAdes) (version 2) | ecosystem: Engineered > Bioreactor > Anaerobic...
TCGACGAGATAAAGTTCGCACTTGGCCGGATCGCGCTCCGAGCAGTCGGCCAGTTTGCCCGGCAAGGCCAAACTGTCCAACACGCCCTTACGGCGCGTGAGGTCGCGCGCTTTGCGTGCCGCGATGCGGGCACGCGCGGCGAGTACCGCCTTTTCGACTACCTTGCGCGCGACGGACGGGTTTTCAGCGAAGAAGGTGCCGAGCTGGTCGTTAACGATCTGCGCGACGATACCCTCGACCTCGCCGTTGCCGAGCTTGGTCTTGGTTTGGCCCTCGAACTGCGGACTCGGCACCTTGACCGAGACGACCACCGTGATACCCTCGCGGATGTCGTCGCCGGTCAACGCCTCTTCGTTCGATTTCTGGAGGTTGTTGTCGGCGATGTACTTGTTGACCGTACGGGTCAGAGCCGAGCGGAATCCAGAGAGATGGGTGCCGCCCTCAATGGTATTGATGTTGTTGCAGTAGCTGTACTCGGTTTCGTTGTACGCCTCGGTGTACTGCATCGCGATCTCGCACTCGACCGCGTCGCGCGCGCCTGAAAAATAGATGACCTGATCGTGGACCGGTGTCTTGTTCTTGTTCAGATACTGGATGTACTCCACGATGCCGCCGTTAAAGAGGAAAGACTCATCACGCTCCTGTTCGTGCTCAAGATCGCGAAAACGGATCGACACGCCGCGGTTCAGGAAGGCCAACTCGCGTAGGCGGTTGGCGAGAATGTCCCACTTAAAAGTGTGGCAGGTGAAGATCGTGTGATCCGGGAAGAAAGTGACCTTGGTGCCGGTGCCATGGGTATCACCGATGACCTCAAGTTGCGTCACGGGATGCCCGCGCTCGAAGCGTTGCCGGTGGATCTTGTTGTTACGGCGGACCTCAACCTCCATCCACTCGCTCAACGCATTGACGCAGGAGACGCCGACGCCGTGCAGACCGCCGGACACTTTGTAGTTCGAACCGTCAAACTTGCCGCCGGCGTGCAGCGTCGTCATCACCACCTCCAATGCGGGGCGTCCCTCCGTGGGATGCATATCGACAGGAATACCGCGGCCATCGTCTGACACCGAAATCGAACCATCTGGGTTGATCGTGACGTCAATGTGCGTGCAGTAACCGGCCAGCGCCTCGTCGATCGAGTTGTCCACCACCTCGTATACCAGATGATGATAGCCGCGTTCGCCGGTGTCGCCGATATACATCGCCGGCCGTTTGCGGACCGCCTCCATGCCCTCGAGAACTGTGATGTTTGCTGCTGTATAGTGGCTTGCCTTCAAAGGCTCGTTTGAATCAATATGCGTATCGTCTGACATACCTTTTTCCGTGAATGGATTGATTGAATAATAGTAGCATAAGAGGGGGGGAAATACAAGTTTGCTATTCGTTCTTGCCGCCATTTCGAGCGTATGCCAAACTATGTCCCATACAACGAGAAACGTGTTGAACAACGTGGCCCCATCCAAAGAGGAGAAGCCAAGATGAACTCAAAAGAAATCATGCGCTATTTCGAACTGCGCAAGCAGCTCTTTGAGATCGAAGCGCAACTGGAAGTCCTGAAGCCCACCGTGGCCGATCAGCTCCGCCAGATGAACAACGTGGCCCGCCTGGACGGCTACGACTTGCGACTGAGCACATACACCGCTTATGAATACTCGCCGAGAGTCACGGACATGCAGCAGACGCTCAACGAGACCAAGCGCAAGGAGCGTGAAGAGGGAGTGGCCAAAATCAAGGAGCGTCGCGACATGCTGGTGCTGAAAGCCCATCGCGAAGGTGGCGTTCGCGAGGAGCCGGAAGCCTATGGCGAATGGGAAGCGGATGACAGTGCGTTTTAGTGTGTTGATCTCAATCATGTCAATTACGCCAATCAGGTCAGCCATGTCAAAAAAGATGACCATGAAAAAGATGTTTGCTGGAGTGTTTGTCGCCGTCGTGGCGCTAATGTCTGTCGCGGAGGCGGCGACGGTTTCCGTTGACTGGGATGATCCGGTCGGGATCGTGAAGCCCGTGAACGGTGTCGGGCAGCCGCCGATGATCGGGGCGCCAACATCGTTTCCGATGATGCGCTATCTCAAGGAGGCGGGGATCCCTTACGCGCGGCTTCATGATGTCGGCGGGGTCTACGGACAGTTCCGCTATGTGGACATCCCGAACATCTTCCGCGATTTCGACGCGGACGAGACCGATCCGAAGAGCTACAGCTTCGCTTACACCGATGCACTGATGAAGGCACTTGATGAGAATGGCGTTGAGCCGTTCTTCCGGTTGGGCGTGACGATCGACAATCCCGTCGGCGCCGGCTTCCCCGGCTACTTCATCGATCCACCGAAGGACTTCGCGAAGTGGGCGCGGATTTGCGAACACGTGATCCGTCACTACACCGAAGGCTGGGCGGACGGCTTTCGCATGAAGGTCACCTACTGGGAGATCTGGAACGAACCCGACAATCAGCCGGACGCCAAGCAAAACCCGCTCTGGAACGCGCCGTTCTCAGAGTTCATCCGCCTCTACGGTGTCGCTGCGCCATACCTGAAGGCGAAGTTCCCTCACCTTAAAATCGGCGGCTACTCGAGTTGCGGTTTCTATGCGGGTGTCGGCGCGGAGCAGGTCGCTGCCGCGCACTCGTCACCGCGCATGGAGTATTTCATCGACTGCGCAACGAACTTTCTCGCCGCCGCGCAGCAGAACAGTTGGCCGCTCGACTTTTTCTCGTACCACTCCTACTCCCATCCAACGGAAGCGCTTCGTCAAGTGCGCTACGCCGACGAGCTGCTCAACCGCTACGGATTCACGGCAGATAAGACCGAGCGCATCTTCAACGAGTGGCTGCCGTACGTGAGCCACGATACGCTCGGCACGGCGAAGCAGGCGACCGGCATCGCCGCAGAGATGATCGGCCTCCAGAACGGTCCGTGCGACCTTGCCTGCATTTACGACGCGCGCTGTAATGTCGGCAACTACTCGCCGCTTTTCAATCCGCTGACCTACAAGCCGCACAAAGCCTATTACGCCTTCACGGCGTTCAACGAACTCCGCAAGCTCGGCACGGCGGTCCGGGCGAAAGTTTCCGGTGCATCGTCACTCGTGGCGGCGGCCGCGAAAGGCACGGGCGGCGCGGCGGTGATGATCGCGAACGATTCCAATGCGGAGGTGCCTCTCGTCTGTGATTTCGGCGGACGCGAGGTCGTCGCGTGCCGTCTCACGGACGATACGCACACGGATGCAAGCCTCCCGCTCCCGAAGACGCTCGCGCCGCGTGCCTTTGTTATCGTTCTCCTGAAGTGAGGTTTTTGACGCAGAGTTTGGTTTCAAGATTTGTGAAGGGTGGTGCTATGAAAAGAGAAATCGGTTTGACGGTGTGCGTGGCTCTTGCCGCTGGAATGGCGTTTGGTGCAACGGTCACGACGAACGGTGCGGGCGCCGTGACGATCGACGTGCCTGCGGACGAGACGTACGTCTATCCCGCTCCGCTGGCAAACGACATCACAAGCGTGACGAAGACAGGCGCGGGCATCGTAAAGTTCTCGCAGGCTGCCAGTGGCTGTAGCGTCCGATCGACATTCAGGGCGGCTATGCGGATTTCACCGTTCCCAACGCTTACGGCACGGGTCCCATCAACGTGGCGAGCGGTGCGGCGTTGGTCGTCTCGCACGCCTCTGCGGGGCAATCGACCATTCAAGTGCAGGGCACCGTGACGATCGCGGGCAGCGGTCCGCAGAATGACGGCGCTCTCCAGTTCAAGGGAAGCGCTTATGCGGACCGGATGTTCAACAGGGTGGTTCTCGCCGCAGACGCGAGTTGGGGCGGGAATCGAGCGGGTGCCGTCGCGCTTGATTTCGCGGGTTACACGCTGACATGGGTAGGCTCCACCCTGATGACGTTGAACGGCACTTGGAGCAACATGGGGACACTCGTCCACAAGGGCACGGCAGACGTCTGCTTCCAGGGCGGCAATTTCGACGCGGCATCGGCGGGGAAGCCGCTTATCGTGGACGGCGGGTCTTATGTCTCGTCCTGGAACAATTCGACGCCCATGCCGCTCGCGCTTACGGCGAAGAACGCGATGCGGCTGGTCGGCAACTGGGGCCGAGGAACCGGATTCAACATTTGGGCGGGCCCCATCACGATCGAAGAAGGGGTCGCGTTTCGCCTGGGATCTTCATGGCAGAACAGCATCGGAGCCTATGCCACGTTGCGTATCGCGGGTCCCATCAGCGGTCCCGGCGCGGTAAGCAACACCTATGGACACGTCTATATCGACAATGCAAACAACGCTTGGACGGGCGGCACCTACATCGGGGATGGCTACACCTTCTTCCCTGCGCCTGAAACGCTGCCGGGATGGGACAGTCCTGGCCGTGTGACGATTTCTGGTCTGGGTGCTCTAATGACGGTGGCTGGCGCGCCGATTCCCGGATTGAACGTGCAGGACACTTGGACGGCGGATGAGATCCGCACAATGGCGCAAAATATGAGGATCGTCCAGGCAAATCACACGATGCCCGGTGTGGGGGTTTATGTGACAAAGGGTGCCTCGTTCGCCTACCCGTACGCGCTTATCACGAACTTCGTAAAATACGGCGAGGGTACGCTCACGATGTCGGGCACTTGGGACGGCCAGCCAGCCTCGTTCCGTGTGGAGCAGGGCACGGCCATCCTCGATGGCGACGCGGACCGCTCCGTGGCCTCGTTCTACGTGCGTGGCGAAAGAGCCACTTGTATCCACAAGACGGGCACCACGACCCAGAACGGCATGATCCGCTTCTCCAACAGCGGGCGGGGTGTCTATCGCCACCTTGGCGGCACGTATGATCAGGTGGGCGGAGACTGCTACGTGAGCGAGACCGAGAATTCGTACTTCTCGTTCGAACTCTACGGCGGCACGTTCAAGCTGAATGGCTACGGGAATCCTCACTTCGCCCGTGGCAAAGGGGGCTGCGCCATCTTCAAGCAGGAGGGCGGTCAGTTCAATCTCAAGAGTTCCTCCTTCCAACTGGGTGAGTCGGGAGACGCCATGATGTACGTGGCGGGCGGCACGAATACGATGCGCTACAATGCTACGCAAGGCTCGGAGTGTATGCGCATGGGTACGGCGGAATACGGCAGTGCAACGCTCGCGATAACGGGGTCCAATACCGTGTTTGATGCAGACTGTCTGGTCGTGGGTACGAGCCACACACCGCAGACGAACGTCGTATCCGTGATGAATGGCGGCACATTCCTGGCTTCGCGCTTCTATCAGGCCAGCGGAGATACGTGGCCGTTCACCAACAACTTCAACGTGGTGAGTGTGGACGGCGGTGTCATGTATCCGACCTTCGGCTGGGGCTGGGATCACAAAGGAGAAAGCAACGACACGCGCGATTTCCACAAGTGGGTGCTCCACGAACATGGCATGATACTCGATACGTCCATGTGCCAGAGTTATGACTTTACGGCGGCCGCCCCGCACGAGAATCCATTCAATTTCAGCGACGCCACAGGCAAGGGTTTCGATTCGATTACGCTCCCCACGTCGGGTGCGTTCAAGCAGGAGGTGTATCTCGGCCCTGCCCGTATCCGCATCTTCGACGCCACGGGATGGGGGGGCCACGGCGTTTGCGGATTTCGATCCTGAGACGGGCACGCTGACCAACGTGGTGGTGACCTCGCGCGGGTGCGACTACTCCGACTCGCCCACGATCCTCGTGGATAACGCGTCTGGTACGGGAACGTATCCCTGCACATTCGCACTGAGCGCGAACAAGGGTGGCGGCATCATGAAACGGGGGGCGCAGACTGCCCACCTCTACGGCGTGATGACGTACACGGGGCCGACGTGCGTGGAGGAGGGGACGCTGTTCCTGCGGACGGCGGCCAGTGTGCCCACGAATTCGCTCTTCCGTCCGCTCGGGAGCGGCATCGTGTCGCTGCCGGGGGCTTCGGTTCTGAGGTCCGTGGGCGGCACGGGCACGATTGCCAACGGTGCCGTGACGGCGACGGAGGGCGTGGAGGTCTACGCCGAGGCTTTGAACACACTCACTCCAGTGAAGATTTCAAGCGGCTCGCTCACGTTTCAGGCGGGCGCCAAGGTGAAGGTCTTTGATCCCGCGAACATCGAGAACGGGCCGGGCCACTGGCCGCTCGTGACGGCGCGCGATCCCATCGTGGGCACACCGGAGTTGGATAGGACGAACCTCAAACCGGCGTACAACCTCGCGTTTTCGGCTGATCGCAAGACGCTCTACCTCACGTTCCCGAACGGCACCATCCTCTTCCTCCGTTAGTGCGGCGCGTGGCGCGCGACCTTGAGTGTAAAAGTAACTCAATTAACGCAATCGTATCAGTCGCGTCAATCGCGTCAGTCATGTAAAATGGGACATTATGACTCTGTTTCAAAAACGCAACCGAGCCTTATTGTCTCCTTTAAGGTGCCCTTAATGGCGGTCCGAAATACTCGTAACTCCTTTATTATAAACATATTGCATCAATAACTTGCGCACAACTAAAGCATTGGCACGTCCTCTGCGAATATAATAGGCGGTTCCGGTAGATTGGCCGGGGCCAATGAACCTAACTTTGAAAGTAAAGAAAGGAGAACAATCATGAGAGCCTACCTGAACACCATTAACAACCCGTGGCGCGTGTTCGACGAGGTAATGGGTGATTTTCCCTTTGACCTGTTCGACACCGCACTGCGTACACGTGCCAGACGCTATCCCCGCGTCAATGTGTGGGAGAGCGAAGATGGCCTAGCGGTCCAAGCTGAAGTCGCGGGCGTGGAGCCCGACAAGCTGGACGTGGCGGTCGATGCCAATATCCTCACGATCAAGGGCGAGAGGGAGCAGGCGGACGGAAGCCGCGCCGAATTTCAGCGTAGCTTTAACCTGCCGTTCGAGTTGGAGAACGATAAGATCAAGGCGACCATCAAGAACGGCCTGCTGACCGTGAAGATCCCGCGCAAGCCGATCGAGAAGCGCAAGATCGCGATCGAGAAACTGTAATCGAAGCCTATATCGAAAAGGAGGGAAACCATGAGCCTGACTAAGAAATCTGACCAACAAGACGTCCAGAAAGTGGACCGTGTTGAATTGACACCAGCCAGCCGTGTGGTGGAGTGCGAGAACGCTTACACCCTGACCGTTGAACTGCCCGGCGTGTCTGAGAAGGAGATCGAGCTGACCCTTGAGAACAGGGTGCTGTCGATCACCGCCGAGAACACGCTGGAGGTCTTCAAGGACTACACCCTGGTCTTGCACGAACTGCCCGAAGCGCGCTATCGCGCGGCGTTTGATCTGCCGGATCATGTAGATACAGCCGGCATCAAGGCGGCCACCAAGAACGGCCTCCTGGTTCTGACGCTGCCCAAGCGCGAGGAGGTTAAGCCGCGCCGCATCGCCGTTAAAGCCGGCTAGTAGCACGCGCAGCCCGAAAACGGGGTGAACACAGTAATGACTAAAGAAGGGACGAGCGGTTTGCCCGTCCCTTTTTGTAACGCGGAGGCGCGGAGGCGCAGAGACGCAGAGATTTTTATGGGGTAACGGCGTGACCGCCGCTGGGGAGGGACGAGCGTCTGCTCGTCCGCGGGCAAGTGACACTTACCCCTCCCGGCGCTCCGCAAACCTTCGTGTGAAAAACCGAGCAGTGCCATCCCCCAAAAAATCTGCGAAATCTGCGTCATTTGCGAATCAAAAAACCGAATCATGCCAGAAGCCGAAGAGCGTTGACATCTGAGTATGGGTATGTATGATAATGACGTCGTTTGAATTGAACCGCGCGGAAGTTGATGTTGCACACGGAGCTTTCGGGAGGAACACATGTCGAAAACCGTTTTAGTTCAGGCGAGAATCTCGCCGGAAGTGAAAGCAGATGTCGAGAAGCTCTTTGAAGCTTGGGGCTTCGATATCTCGACCGCTTTCAGGATGTTCCTGAATAAGGTCAGCAGGGACAGAGCGATGCCGTTCGTTTTCGCTGAAGAGCAGCGGCCCACCGAGGAGGAACTTCACGACATGCGCGTCTTGGGGATCAAGAAATACGCGGACCTACTCAAGGCGTATCGCGAGATAGACGCTGCCCGGGCTGATTACGAAGCGGGACGTGGGGCTTCATTCGGCAATGTTGCCGAGATGTTCAAGGACACATTCGGAGAGCCGTATGTTGACTCCCTATCGCACGGAGACGTTCAACGCGCAACTGAAGGCTCTGAGAAATAATCAAGCTGTCGTAGCGAGGATATTTCGCCTGATTGTGCGGATGCCTGCGAACATCCTTTCTCTGGCCTTGGGAAGCCTGAACCGCTTAAATACGGCAAGGCGGGATTGTGGTCGCGCCGTATCGATAAAAAGAACCGGCTCATTTACAAAGTTGTGAAACCTGATCTGATTTTGTTTTCTTGCATCGGACATTACGACTAGGGTGAACCTTCAACGCTCAGACGCCGGTCGAGCCGAAGCCGCCTTCGCCGCGGCAGGTCTCGCCGAGGGTTTCTGACTCCTCGACCGCCACGCGCAACACCGGCGCGATCACCATCTGCGCGATGCGCATGCCGGGCACGACCTCGAACGGTTCTTGACCGAGATTGACAAGGATCACGCCGAGTTCGCCCCGGTAGCCTTCATCGATCGTGCCCGGTGTGTTGAGCAGTGTAATGCCGTGCTTGAGCGCCAAACCGCTGCGCGGCCGGAGCTGCGCCTCGGTGCCGGACGGCAGTTCCATGACCAACCCCGTGCGCACCAACCGGCGTTCGCCCGGCAGCAACGTCGCGGCTTCGCACGCGCAGAGATCCAGCCCTGCATCGCCGGGATGGGCATAGGCCGGTAGCACGGCGTCCGCGTGGACGCGCTTGAAGAGGACGGTCATCGCCCCTGTCAGCCTCTACTCCAGAACCTTGATCTTGATGTTCCGGTAGGAGACACGGTCGTTATGATCCTGCAGCAGGATATGTCCCGCCTCCTGCTCGCCCCAGTTGGGATGCTTGTTGAACTTGCTCAGGGCGACCGCCTTGCGGAACGTCTCCGAGCCGCGCTCAAACGTGAGCACCTTCTCGCCGTTCAGCCAGTGCTCGACCTGCTTGCCTTTGCTCACGATCATGGCACTGTTCCACTCGCCGGTCGGCTTCAGTTTCGCACCGACCGCCGGTAGCACGTCGTAGAGCGACGCGACCATACGGTTGCCGTCGCGCCCCTTCGTGGCGTCGGGGTGTTTGGTGTCGAGCACCTGATATTCCAACGTGGTGCCGCCATGACGTTTGGGATCGAAGAAATACTTGACGCCGCTGTTGGCCGCGTCCGTGAGCCGGAATTCCAGCTTGAGGATAAACGAAGAGTAGGTTTCGCGCGTGATGATATCCCCCGCGCCGCCGCCCGCGTTTTTGGGCAACACGGTCAACTCACCGTCCGCGATCTCCCATCCCCGTGTGGGGAAGCTGTCGGATCTGACACTGCGCCAGCCGTCGCCGCTCTTGCCGTCCCACAGCAACCGCCACCCATCCTGACGCTCCTTCGCCGTCAGCGTGTTCGCCGCTGTCGCGCAGCAAGCCTCATTGCCAAACAGCGCCACCGCGCTCATCATCACCGCCACCATACTCAACAGATGCTTCATACCTCGCCTCCTTGTTCTGTAATATGCACCAGCGCAGACCAGATTGTCAATGCAGTTCAATGGTTAATTCATCACGGGACAACTCGCAGTCGCGCAGGATCCGGGCCAGCAGACCACAGCCGATCGTCTCGCCACGATGAACCGGCACAACGGTACAGCGTCCGTCAGGATGCCGAAGAAAATGATGACTCCCCTTGACACGTATGACCTCGAAGCCCAAACGTCGGAGAGCCTTGATCAGTCGGGAACCGCTGAATACCGGGAAGGTGCTCATACCATGACCGCGACGCGCTGGACGCCGATGAACAGGTTGGACACTGGTTCGTCCTCCACTTCCAGGCACAGTGATATGGCTTCTTTGATGCGTTCCATCAGCACATCAAGAGACTTGGCCTGCGTATGGCAACCACGCAGGGCGGGCACAGACGCGATGAAATAACCGTCCTCATCCTGCTCGATCACAACACTGAATTCTCTCGACATCACACATCTCCCTTTCGCCCGCATTTTAGCATCTTGTGTCGGCAACAGCCAAATCAATTAGTCGATGTTGAAAAGGGCGCATCACCGCACTGCTACCTTCCCTCAAGCGTGTACCCGGCGAAGCGCACAAAAATACCGCGCCAATCGTCCAGATACGCCATCAGAATCTCCCGCGCCAATCCTTCCGAATCGCCGCACCGGAAAAGCGCCGCCGCCGCGAACAGTTCGATCATCGCCCGAGAAAACTGCGCCGACTCCACACTTACGGGCTGCGTGCCGGTATCGCGGTGCCCCCGTACGCCGGGCTTGCGCAAAAACTCGGCCAGCGCGGGTGCCGCCGCCGGATCGCCGATCCGCCCAAGCGCCATCAGCACCGACCGCAACGTGTTGAAACTGGTTTCGGCGTGGCACTGCTGTAGCTTGCGGACCAGTGCGGCGGTGGCCCGCCGGTCGCGCGGGATGGCGGACACCCACATCGCGCCGTCCAGTTCGGGCACCGAGAGAAATCCCTCCCAATCGTAGGCGGGGCCGTCAGCGATCGGCGTCTCATCGATCCAAGCGGTCAGCAGCGGAACGCCTGCGGGGTCGCCCAGCAGACAGAGCGCCTTTGCCGTTGCCACGGTCGGATTACGGGCCAACGCATCGCGCAACGGCTGGCATGCGGCCTGTTCGCCACGCGCCAGCGTCAGCAAATTCGTGGGGTTCGCGGGGTCCTGCGCCGCATCCCGTAGCTCGGCATCCGTGGGCGGCGGCAGATCGCGCGTGAGTTCGCCGAGTTTGTCCGCTGGCAGAATATCGATCTCTGCCAGATGGCGCTGCAACGCATGGATATCCACCGTGCGCGGCGTGGTTCCGTTTTTGATACAGAGCGCCGCCGCATGACCGGCCGCATAGCCCAGATTCAGCACGTCGGGATTCATGCGCATGATGGCCTGTACGTCGTGCGTGGTGGAGTAGCAGCGCCCGACCGCCATGATGTTCTCCAAACCAGCGGGCAGAATCGCGCGCAGCGGCACGTACACCGTCAGGTCGCGATCACGCACATGTTTGGTCATCGGCATCAGTCCCGCGAATGAATAATCGCTGCTGTAGAAACCGTGCGGATCGAAGGCCGACGCCGACACCGCGATGACATCCCGGTAGGTACGCCCCGCATTCACGTCGCGCTCATCGATCACCCAATCGCCTTTGATGCGGCGCGTTTCGCGGATCTGCGCCATCGGAAAGTTCTGCGTGCCGCCGCCGCGCGCGGCCAGCACATGGTGCATGGTGAAGCCTGCGATGTCGATCGGATCGGCGGGTAGCGAGTTGGCGTAGAGGTCGCGCCGGTCGCGCGTGTTCTTGCCGTCACTGCCGCTGCTGGCTCGTTTTTGGCCCATAAACGAGGCTTCTTCCAAACAAAGGTCGCCGTCGTTCAGGTAGAAGAACGTGGCACCGGCCGCCGCGCAGACATCGCCCTCGCCCGAAGCGTCGATCACCACTTTGCCGAGCGCCACGCCGCGTCCAAGCCAAGTCGCAACCTCGACTCCCGCCACCGTCTGACCGCGCATGACCGCGCCCATGGCCAGCGAGTGGTACCAGACATCGACTTTCGCCTCGCGCAACAACCGCGCATACTGCGGGTCGCCTTTGCCGCGCCACTCTTGGTTGAAGCCGTGACGGTAGCCGCGCCAGAATCCTTTGATGCCCAGCGCCACGTTGCCCCCGATGAAGCCCGCTTGTTCGATCATCAGCGTGCGCGCACCGCCACGCGCCGCCGCGATGGCCGCAGCATGACCGGCCGGTCCACTGCCGACCACGACCACGTCATACTCCGCCCAGACCGGAATCGCGTCGCGCGCTTGCGACACCGTCTCGCGTTGTCGCGCGCGGTAGGGTCGCTCGGCCTCGCTCAATTGACGAATGGCTAGCGCGGGCAGCGTGTCGGCCGTCGGCGCCGCAGTCTTGACCCGGACGGTTCCGGGCGTCGGCAGTGTGGCTGCACGCGCCTCCTGCAGCGCGGCCATTCCGACACGCTCCCCGATCTCCGACAGCGTCACGGGGTGCATCAGGGCGCGCGCCGCCTCGCGGCTGACCGACGCCGCCGAACTGAGCACGTAGAGCCGCTCCGTTCCTGCTGGCCGCAAGACGCCCAGATCGAGCTTGGCGGTTTTCGGCAACTCCGCGCCCTCCCATGTGGCCGATCCGACTAGCGCGGCGGGCAGAACAAAGTTCATGGCATGCGCAAAGGGCGGGTTGGCATACGTGTGCCATGTTTCGCGCAACGCATGCTCGGCACGGTTGATCGCCGCCCACGTTAAAGCCGTCATGGGGGCGTCCTGTTCGATCATCTCGCGCGTCTTGCGGTCGGCCGCACGGCGCGGACGCGACACGCGCAGCGTCTCGACGCGCCACGGCTCGCGACGCGCACCGGCGGCTTCGGCGACTGCCCCTGCGGGCGTGGCGTCGATCACCACCTTAGCGATCACCGCCTGCAAGCCAGCCTTGTTGGCCGTCACCACACCGCACAAGCGGTTCTGATCATCGACCAACACACCGCCGTGACGCGTGTTGTAGAGAAACGTGACGCCGGCCTCCAGCAGCAGTTTCGCCGCGACCACCGGATAGCGTGATGCGCTGGTTTCGCGCAGGAGCGCTTTGCTGAACTCCGTTGTGGGTTTGGGTCCCTGCTGAAGTTCATCGAAGCGATCCTTGGTCATTACTTCGCCGCCAAGAAACGTGGTCTCGTTGAGCAGCATGACGCGCGCACCTTGACGCGCGGCGTTCCACGCCGCCGCCATGCCGCCTTCATTGCCGCCGACAACCACGATATCCACGCGGTCGATCACCGGTACCGTCCGCGCCGGTGCCTCCACATACCGTTCCTGCGCTCGACCCGTTGCTACCAGCATCGCCACAGCGAAAGCAATCCTCATGATTTTAATTTGCATCTTCACGCCCTCACATGAAACAACCGAGCAACGCTTTTACACTCGCCGCTGCGCGCCACTGCGTGGTCGCAACAAAAAAGGTTGGCTTGCGCCTTGCGACCGGGGCGCCTTGCGGCTGGCGGGGACGCTCACTCCCCCCCCAAAAAAACTCTGCGTCTCTGCGCCTCTGCGTTAAACAAAAAGCTGAGCCATGCCAAAACAAACAACCTGTTTTTTGTTGAACTTATCAAAACACAAGGCGCCGACTGACCTGCGTTTGGCTGAGGACATCCACGTGTACATCGGCGCGTCCGGCTTTGACAAGCGCCTGGCGCATGGTGTTGAATGCCAAGGCTGGCGTGTTGCACTCCCCGCTCAGATGCGCCAGCCAGAGCGTGTGCATCTGGCGGGGGATCGCGGCGCTCATCAACGCGGCCGCGTCGTCGTTGGAGAGGTGGCCGCTGCGGCCGGCGATGCGCGTCTTGAGCGACCACGGGCGGTCGGACTGCATCAGCATATCATAGTCGTGGTTGCTCTCGACAATCGCCACATGGCACCGCGCCAGCTTGGCGCGAACCAGCGGGGTGGCCTGTCCCAGATCGGTCACCACGCAGAGGCGCGAGGTCCCGTCGTCAAAGACAAACCCGACGGGATCGGCCGCGTCGTGCGACACCGTGAACGCCTCTACGCGCAGGTCGCCGACCTCGAAGGTTGAGGCGGTCTCAAAAATCTGCCACTGGAACACGCCCTTCGGACAGCGTGCTTCGATGCCAGAGGCGGTACCCTCGTTTGCGAACAGCGGCAATGCATGTTTGCGGCCGAGGATCTCAATGCCCCGGTAGTGGTCTTCGTGGTCGTGCGTCAGCAAGATGCCTCGGAGCGATCCCGGCGCAATACCAGCCGTGCGCAATCGGGCGGTCAACTCGCGCGCGGAAAGTCCGGCATCCACCAGCAGCGATGTGCCGCCGCCCGACACATAGATGCTGTTGCCCCTACTCCCACTCGCTAGTACGCAGACTTCCATACGTTACCCCGTCCGGTGGACTACTCCACTGTAGCGGTCGGACTCGAATCCATCACTAACCGATAATGCTTGAGGAAGGTGGCGATGACCTCCTGCGCCGTCACGTCGGTAATCCGGTAGTTATGCGGCTCTTCCCTAAACATGCTCTCGTATTTGACCAGGCGCGTGCCGCGGTTAAGGCGCACCTCGGCCTGCGGCAGGATGCCGGTCTGCACGAAATGCTTCATTACCCGGAAACTGATCTCCTCTACGTCGCCCATCCGCACGCTCAACGTCACCGATGCCGGCGCACGGCGTACCTGCGCGAGGCGGCCGTGCTTACGGGACAATTCATCTGCGATCTCGTTCAGTGCCGGCAACGCCACGGCGTCGAGAAACGCCTCGAACTGCGCGTTCTCCTGTTCTGCGCGCGTTGCGCGGAGCCTTCCCTCCAAGATCTCGCCCAACTCATTCCGCCAGTCACTCATGTTCAGCCCCCGTTCTTTGTTGGTATCCGTTTTTCGTTCTGCCATCTATTTCGTCTTCACCCGCGACACCGCCTGCCGCAATGCGGGCAGCAGGCACAGCGCCACCTGTTCGTTGCCTGCACGGTTGGGATGGTCGGTCTCATCCCAGAAGGGCGGCAACCGGTTGGGCTTGACGTCGATCTGCATGTTCGGCACATACAGGCACTCGTACTCATCACATATCGCACGTTCCATGCGGGCGATCTGTTCAGCCAGTTCGAAGCGCGAAGCATCAAACTCCGTACAGACCTCCTCCCAGAAATCGCGATCGCCAAAGCAGCTTGCCACGACCACCTGCATCCCGCGTCGGCGCGCCTCCTTCACCATCGCACGTAGGTCGCCGCCCATCACCGGAACCGGACGCGAATTGCGCCAGAAATCATTAGCGCCGAGTGCGATCAGCACCACATCGGGGTTGTGCGCCAGCACGTCGCGGTCGTAACGTGCGCGCCCGCCGTCCAAAGTGTCGCCGCCGATCCCGGCATCAATCACCCGCACATCCGGCATAAGACGTTGCAACCAATGGCTAAAATGACCGCCCGCCCCTCCGCAGGAGGTCAGGCTATCCCCCAGACAGACCAACACCGGGCGTCGGTCGCGTGCGCCCGCTATCACAAGGGCCGCCGCCAAGCAGACCCCCAAGACTGTCATCCCAATCAACACGGCTCGTTTCTTCAAATGGATCGATCTCCCTTCATATCCTTAAAAAGACTCCGTTCTTTATATCACAAACCCATGTCCGCAAAAAGCATGGTTTGTTGCCGGGCGGCTCCTCCTCAGCGGCGGCGCGTTACTTTGGACGATCTCCGCTAGTGGGAAATGCGGGCGGCGCGTTTTGCCCTGACGGCGGCAAGCCGCTCAGCATACCACGTCATCACGCCTTGGAACATCCGTTTCGAGAATGCGTCAAAGCGCGGCTCGATAATCTTCTCCGGATGGAACTGAACGCCGATCGCGTTCGTGCTCTCAATGGCTTCGACCACGCCATCGTGTGCCCGCGCCGTCACCCGGAAGCCCGGTGCGACAGCCTTGACCGACTGATGGTGTGCGGACGGCGCATCGAACCGTTCGCCGCCCCATTTCGCCACCCAAGAGTCAGGTTCCGACACCACTTCATGCGGCACGGGAAAGCGTGTTTTCCCCTTGTAACCACGATGGCAGACCTCCGAATTCGGATAGTCGTGGGGAATGTCCTGATGCAGCGTGCCGCCGTGATAGACGTTCAAAAGCTGACAGCCGCGGCAGATACCGAAAACCGGCATGTTGCGCTTCGCCGCCTCAGCGAGCAGCACCCATTCGAACGCATCACGATCGGGATTTGTTTCGCCCATCTGCGGTGTAAACGGTTCCCGGTAGCGCGCAGGATCAATGTCAGCTCCACCCGCGATGAGCAGAACGTCCACATGGTCGAGTGCTGCGCCAATCTCCTTCGCGTCAGTCGAGCGACCGATCAGAAAGGGCACGCCGCCCGCCCGCCGAATGGCACTCACGTAATTTGTTCCGAGAGATATGTGTTCGGGGTCCGAAGTGCGGCAGATGTCTCCGATGCCCACAACGATATCCGCACCTGCGCTCAAAGCGATCGCCAAAGACAACGTGAAGGCGGCCAGACGGCTATTCTTCCGTGTACTAGAACCGTGTTCTTGCATCATTCTCTCCATCTCCATTTGCTGATTGCAGTATCATAACGATAGTTGTCCGGGGCTGACAACAGACATCATCGCCAAGGCGAAGACGGAAAAAGCGAGATTCCGCTTGTCACTCACGGCGGATTCTCTTACGCTTAAATCAATGGAACGGCAAGCGGCTTAACTTTCACTCAGATGGCAAAACGACAATGAAGCACTTCCTCCTTGTGGCTAGGCTGATCGGCCTGACGGCCTGTATCATGGTTGCGGTACGCGCATGGGCGCAAGGCGGCGGCATGGTGCCGCTGCCGAAACAGCCGGGCGCCAACGGACTCGAGATCACGGCAGACAAATTCGAGGTCGATCAAAAGAGCGGATGGACCACCGCCACGGGCAACGTACGCATCAAAACCGGCGAGCACGAGATGAGCGCCGATCGCGTGCGCTTGCATCAGGAGAAGGGGGACGTCCAAGCGCGCGGTAACGTGGTGTTGCGTCAGCGCGGATTCGGCGCGTGGTCCGGCGATTACATTGAGTACAATTACAAGACGGGCAAAGGTCTCACCGGCCTCGGCGAACTGCGGGCCGGTGTCTACCACATTGGCGCCAAAGATGTGACCCGGCGCGAGGACGGCCGGTTCGACGCCCGCTACGCCGAAATCACCACCTGCACCAATGGTCCGGGCCACCGCCACTGGCGCATGACCGGACACGTGCGCTACAAGGACAATGACTACATCGAGGTTTTCGACGCTGTGCCGTGGCTGTTCGGCGTACCCTTCGCTTACCTCCCGTATTGGTTCCGCGACCTCGACACGCACTACGGCTTCCGGCTGGTGCCCGGCTACACCTCGCGCTGGGGTGCCTACATGCTGGGCGGTTATGTCTTCAACATCTACAGATCGCCGCATGAGAACGGCCCCAAGTTGGATGGCACCACACGCCTCGACTACCGCACCAAGCGCGGTGTGGCCGTCGGCCAGAACCTGCGTTGGGATCTCAAGGAGTACGGGCGCGGCAGATTCGAATCATACTACGCTTGGGACCAAGACTCGCCCGACAGGCGGCGCGACAGAAACTGGATGTCTGACGTAGACGACAACCGTTACCGTTTCCGCCTCTTCCATGAGGCCGATATCACGCCGCGCGATCAGTTTATTCTGCGTGGCACGGTCAACAGCGACTCCGAGATGCGCCACGATTTCTTCGAGAGAGAAAATCGTGGCGAAAGCACACCGATGAACTTCGTCTCGTTGGCGCACCGCGAGCACACGTGGGCTGCGGGCGCGATGGTGAGCGGTCCCCTCAATGATTTCTACGCCGGCGTGGCGCGCCTGCCCGAGGGCTGGTTGAACATCGTGCCGCAGCCGCTCTTTGGTACCGGCTTGAACTACGAGAGCCAGACGCGCGCCGGCATTCTCAACCGCGACGCCGCCCGCTACGATCGCGCCCTGCCGGAATTCATGTACTATCCGGGTTCTTGGGCCGACTACGATCTGACGCGCGTCGACACTGCTCACCGCGTAACCGCGCCGGTAAAGATCGGTGATGCGGTCAGCGTCGTACCGCGTGCCGGTTATCGCGCTACTTGGTACTCGGACTCCGAATCCGACAGCAGCGTCGCTCGTCACAGCGCCGATCTCGGTGT
>Ga0208824_1001837_pt1 | contig 17773 bp, 19 predicted proteins | sample AD_JPNTR3_MetaG_FD_184447 | JGI IMG/M metagenome (GOLD analysis project Ga0208824, IMG submission 184447) | Active sludge microbial communities of municipal wastewater-treating anaerobic digesters from Japan - AD_JPNTR3_MetaG (SPAdes) (version 2) | ecosystem: Engineered > Bioreactor > Anaerobic...
CCTGATGTGCCACTTGAGCCACTCGTTCCAGAACTTCCTGATGTTCCTGATGTGCCACTTGAACCACTCGTTCCAGATGTTCCAGAAGTGCCAGAACTTCCTGATGTTCCAGAACTTCCTGATGTGCCACTTGAACCACTTGTTCCAGATGTTCCTGATGTTCCTGATGTTCCAGAACTTCCTGATGTGCCACTTGAACCACTTGTTCCAGATGTTCCTGATGTTCCTGATGTTCCAGAACTTCCTGATGTGCCACTTGAACCACTCGTTCCAGATGTTCCTGATGTGCCACTTGAACCACTCGTTCCAGAACTTCCTGATGTTCCAGAACTTCCTGATGTGCCACTTGAACCACTCGTTCCAGAACTTCCTGATGTTCCAGAAGTGCCAGAACTTCCTGATGTTCCAGAACTGCCAGAACTTCCAGATGTTCCAGAACTTCCTGATGTGCCACTTGAACCACTTGTTCCAGAACTTCCTGATGTGCCACTTGAACCACTCGTTCCAGAACTTCCTGATGTTCCAGAACTTCCTGATGTTCCAGAAGTGCCAGAACTTCCTGATGTTCCAGAACTACCAGAACTTCCAGCTATACCAAGTCTAAAAATATCTACATTTGTATATAATTTATTGTCAACCTTTATATCGAAAAGTTGTGTATATGAATAATCTTCACTATCAATGTAGAATATAAAATATCCATTTGAATCTGACTTTAATTGTGGAATTGTTGATACCCCACTACCACCAGAATATGATGTATAGATTGTTGCTGGTGTATTAGTGCCACTCAAATATACTTCAATATCTATATCAGATGTGATATTACCGTATGTATCTCTTGTTCTTCCAATAAAGCTATATCTTGGCATTATATTACTCCGTTATGAATATATCACTAATACCCACAACCTCAGCCCAGTCTAATAATATCTGATAAAGAACACTATCTTGATAATGTTCTACCAATTCAAATGTCAGAAAGTTAGTTGACTCTCTGAATTTTATAGTATCAGATACATTATTAAAATTTAACAATCCTTTTAATAATCTGAATGACAATGGTGTTTTCATAATTCTTCAACAACTAAACAGGTTTTATGGTAATATGTATATGTATTTGAGCCCGACTCTTTCAATATACGCCAAATTAGATAATACTTTCCAGGAGTTGCAGTTATACTGCTACTAACAATAGTGTTTATTGTGTTCTCAGAAACATAAGCCGGAATCTCATTTATTACAGTATTACCATCTTCATCTAAAAATTTAACATAAGCTGATGATGGATACCATAATTCATCATACTGATCTCTTATTTCAATCTCAATAGCTCTTACTTCGTTCTGATATAAAGTAATATATGTTAAATTACTCATTGTTAATCACTCTCTTTTCTGTAATATGGCCCCGGCGGCCTTAAACCAACAAGACTACTAATCAAGACTTGTTTAAGATATTTATTCATATTTTTATACTTTCTTAGAATAGCTAATTGAACCTGTTTTGAGTAGTCTTTGGCCCAACTTGAAATTACTATAGATTCAATATCTTCCAGAGGTATTTCTCTTAAATCTGCAAACATTTTTCTATCAAGTAAATATCTACGACATGCTAATAATAGATATGGATAGTGTCTTACAAGCATTTCCCATGTAAGTCTTATATTACCACCATTTTTCTCCAATACACTAATCCATGTTTGAAGGAATTTTCGTCTATTATGTCTCGGTATATAATTTAGATTTATTGCTTGAACCAAATTCCAATTATGTCTGGTATTTGGATTAACACCCTTTATAGCATAGAGACATAACACTATGGGATTTGGATCATTTTCAAAGTTTCTATATCTAAAGCTATAGATATGACCACTTCTCCACCATACAGTGCTATTACGATCTTTAACTTTGAAAACCCGTCTGAGAGTCATAATGTATAAAGTCCCTTATCAATTATTATTTATCCAATTATTGACATATTTATTTCTATGCCTCATTGGATCATCACAATTAACTACTTATACAATTCTCGTTCTGTTATTATTTTAAACTGCCATCCACGTCTTTTACAAAATTCGATAGCAGCCTTCCATTTGGCTACATTAGTGAGATATGTTGCCATCTCATGCATTTTTGTCTTTTGTGATTTTTTCTCGGAAATGGTGGGTTTTATGGTTTCTTTATATGGCTTTATTTCAACAATATATGTTAGTTCTTTATTACCTTCACCTATTGTTTTTATGATATAATCAGGATAATATCTACGTTGTTTTCTTTTTACTGGATCATAATAGGGTATTTCCACAGTTTCAGAGCTCCAAGCAATTATTCCAGGATTAGAGTCACACCATTGACTAAAAACTCGTTCCCAACTTGATCTAATTATTATTGGTCCTTTACCTATATACTTGTGTTTATTCCTTGGTATGAATATGTCATGTTTACTCGGATCGAAGCTATGCTTCATTACGTTTGACATTGTTACTATACCAATTATTGATTTTATCCTTATTCTTCTTTATCATTTCAACTGTTTTGCCATCATCCGTATCTTCATCTATCGGGACTATATTAAAGAGCTGAATAATATCAACTATATTATCTATTTGTTGTGGTGTTAATTGTGCTGGATTCAAACTAACAATAAAATCTACCATTTTCTTAAATACTTTCCTATCATATACTACTGTCAGGTCATCTGGAATGCCTATATTTGTTGAAAAAATAAATTGATTGAATCTCATTTTTCTCTTTTTCCTTCTTGTTCCATCTTTTTTAGGCGTGTATAATAGTCTGGAATTTCAGCTAGATGAGCTTTAGCGATGGCTTTTGCAACATTCGGATTATCATTATGTTCTTTTTCAACATCAATGCCCATTTTAAGTTCATCAGCATCAAAATCACTATCTGGATCATCACCATGTTTCAAATAACCGATAATCATATCCTCTAAGCCGGATGAAATCTTATCAGTTTCATTCAGATAATACATAATTTTTTGTTCAATTAGCATTGTTAATATCCTCCAATCAATCTTCTTCAGATTTTGTAAGTTTACTCACCATTTCTTTGGCTTTTTTAAGCTCTTTTTTTCGTTTTCTGGTGAGGTTTCTACCAGCTCTATTGATGTAAAAATTCAATCTGGCCATTGCTTTTGAAAGACCACCTGGAGCCTTTTTCAAAGCGTCAACAATAGTTTCTGCACTTTTAGTAAATAACCCTTCTGGCGGTGTCCAATGAGTTTCTACATCAGCTGACCAGTATTTTTTCTCGTTTAGTAGATATTTTTCAATCAATATGTCTATTTTAGATTTATTCATATTTCTTCACCTCTCTTAAAGTGATGTATAAAGACCTGTTTCTTTTTCAAAAACATGAATTAGATTGTTTACATAAACATCTTTAACAGTTTTCTTTACCTTGTATTCTAAACCACTTACTCTTCCAAATTCCAAATCATAAGTATCGGAAGAATTAAGACTTATTTTTACGTAATTTATTCCATTTTTAGTCTTTGGAAGCCTCATTGATAGTGATTTATCAGATGATATTAAATTTTTAGCACCTGTCATAGAAATAAACTTGTTTCCACCTAATTGATCGTATATTTCCTTAGAAACCGATTCTGACAGATACTTATTAACAATACTTTCAATCATATCAATCCCCCTCTACCAATTCTACGCTCTGCATCATATTCATCGGGGTTTTCTTTCTTCCATTTGATCCATCCTATAATATACTTGCCTGTAACAATGACAATCCATAGAGCAGCGTAGAATACAATAATCTTTACATTGAAATTTTCATTTTTAATATACTTATCAAGTTCCAACCAAACTTGAAGAGCTGGATAAAAAGCTAACGTTGGAAATGCTTCTTTTGATACTAACTGCCACCAATGTCTAAAGTCTTCATTAACATCCATTATTCTATTTAATTTATACTTTTCTATAAAATTCTCAAGAGCTTCTTTATTTTTTACATACTTTTTTTCAATAAAAATAGTATTAAAGGATTCTCTACATTTTCTTTCTACTTCTTGCATTGTCATTATTTTTAGTTCTTTTCTTATGAAGTTTATCAGGCGTTCTACTTCTGGATTTGATATAAATAATTCATTAAGAAGATAAGTGCGCAGTCTCATTTTAATATAATTCTCCATTTGTTTATCATTATTTATAATAAATATGAGTAAATTATATCTTATTAGGAGTTAGTATGCGATTTCCTGAATTTCTAACAGGATCCAACAAAGGAAAAACATTAGCAATTGTAGATATTGATGATACTATATTCGAAACATTTGCTCAAATACTTGTTATCAAAGATGGTAAAGTTGTAAAACGACTCAACAATCAAGAGTTTAATAGATATATTTTAGGTCCTGGTGAAACGTTTGATTTTTCTGAATTTAGAGATGCGAAATTGTTCTATAAAACATCAAAACCCATACAGAGAATGATTGAAAGATTAAAAACCATGATAAAATTAGGATTTAAAGTTATTTTATTAACCGCCAGGGCTGATTTCAATGATAAAGAAACATTCCTTGCAACCTTCAAGAAATATGACATCAATCCAGATGACTTCTATGTTGAAAGAGCTGGAAATTTAGTCAGAGGCACCATTCCAGAACGTAAATTATACATAATCGTGAAAAAATACATCTCAAGTGGATTATATAGAAAGATATTCTTCTATGATGATTATATTGGTAACTGTAAACAATTCCTCAAATTAAAAACTACAATTCCCAATGAAATTTTAGACAAAATCAAAAAAATCAATAATGTTACAGATGGAGAAATACTTACCATAAGAGCATATCAAGTTCTTAAAGATGGGTCAATAGTGGAGGTAAAGTAACGTGGAATTTAATCAAGACATTTTCAACATTATTCCAAATCCAGTATTCATAAATGATACAAGTGGTAGGTATGTTTATTGTAATAGTGAGTTTGAAAAAATATTTGGGGTAACATTGGAAAAATTAAAGGGTAAGACTATATTTGATTTTGTGGTTCCTGAAATAGCTAAAATTCACAACGAACACGATATACTTCTGTATTCTGGAAAATCTAAAACATCATTTGAAAGTAGCATTGGTAAAATACATGCCATAATTACAAAGACACTTCTTTATGATAAAAATGGTGAAATTATTGGAATTATTGGAGTTATTACTGACATAACTCCAATCAAAATGATGGAAATGGACTTGAAGGAAAGTGAAAGAAAATGCAGGGAATTTGCTAACTTGTTACCTCAGACTGTATATGAACTTGATATAAATGGAATTGTTACATATATCAATGATGCAGCGTATAAGATGTTTGGATTGGATTGTAACACTATTAAACAAGGATTTAATTTCCTAGAATGTATATCACCAGAAGATCGAGATAGAGCTCTTGAATCATTTAATAAAATTATACAGAATGTTAGCAATATTGAACGTGGAAAAAGATATATGGCATTGAGATATGATAATAAAGAGAAATTCCCAATACTGGTTTACTCAACAGCTATTAGAGAGAGCAATGGAAATATAACTGGTGTCAGAGGTATAGTAATAGACAATACCGATAATGAAGCAATTATCAATGAATTAAGAGAAGCACAAGAAACATTTAGAAACCTATCACTACAGTATCAGTATGTATTAGATACTATTCCTGATATGGTGTGGACCAAGGATATCAATAATAAATTTACGTTTGCTAATAAAGCTCTTCGAGAAACATTGAATAAAGAAACGGATGAGATTATTGGTAAGTCTATATTTGATATTACAGAAACAACAAATTATTCATATTTTGATACTGATGAAATAGTAAAAAAGATGCATACATGTCAGTTCACAGAATCATTTAAGGTGGATGGAAAAGAAGTATGGCTTGATGTAATAAAGTTCCCAATGCTAAAAGATGGTGAACTTATTGGAACTATTGGATTTGCCAAAGACATAACATCTGATGTTCTGAAAGAGAAGATTATGTCTGATTATATAGATAAAGAAGTTGAAAAATGGACAAGAGAACAGGAGATTTTTAATAATAAAATTGAAGAAAGTCTAAATAGGATAAAAGCCAACATTGGTAGATTGAGAGAAAATGACACCAAACATCAATAATAAAAACGATATGATACCAATTAGCGTTGTTGATAAGTTTGTAATTCCTATAAGGGAAGGTATAGACAATACAGCTAGATCCGTAGAAAAGCTCTCTGATAGTATTGTAAATCTATCTGATGATATCGTAAAGAAAATTGATGAACATGATGTTGATAGTAGAAAAAGATCCGACTCTTTTAAGGAAAGTTTTGTTGATAAAGATCATAGCAATATGATTTATATAAGAGAAATGGGTAATAGATTGATAGCCATTGAGGAGGATCTTAGTAAAATAAATAATTCTATCAATAGTATAAATGATAGAATAAAACTTATCATTACTGTTGTTTCAGTAGCTTTTGGTTTGTTTATGACTATGTATGGGTTATCAAATGTTCTAATTAAACATACAGCAGAAGGATATTTGAAACAAATTATTGAAAGCAGAAGAGTATTAAATCAGGCAAATATAAAAATGTATTGGATTGATAATAATGGTGTTAAGAGGTATATAAACGTTGAGAAGGCAGAAAAATGAGGTTTGAAAATTATACCAGAACAATAGATGAATCAGTTATTTCCAATCAGTTATTCAATGCTATAAAAAAAGTTGGAGAGCGTATTGGTATAAACATCAAGAGATCTGATACTATATTTGATTATTTGAGTAAAGCTCAATCTAATTTAGTTGATTTATATACTTATGCTACATTATATTTTCTCTCCAAAGACCCAGAGCAAAAGAAGCAATTAAAGAATGACATGGCTGGAATTATTAAAAATGTAAATACAAAAGAAATAGCAGCTTTTCTTATGCAACTTGATAGAGCTACTATTGGTTTGACAGCTCATGTTAGACATATTCTAATGAGCTTATTTGGAATTGAAATAGCCACCTATAATAAAATATATACTAATACTGAATTGATACAGAAGGAAATCAGAAAAATAAGAAAGATACTTAATAATATAAAAAACGTTGATAAAAAGGTTATTTCAGCTTTGGACAACTTTGAATTTATGTTGATGCAGAATCTCAAGGAAGATGCTACTCTAACTGGTGATATTGCAAAATTTGATAAGAAAATACCCTTCAAAATATATAGAAGAATACGAAAAAAAAAGAGGAGATTGTTATGAATTTATTAGAAAAACTTGATCTTTTATTAAATGAGAGTGGCATACGTAATATAAGCAAGATATCTAAGTATTTTGATAGAGCTATTATTTATTTCCATCAGGATTTGGACGGTGTTACAAGTGCTATTGGTCTGAAGAGCTATCTTGAAAGATATGGGATAAAGGTTATAGATGCACATCCAGTTCAGTATGGTAATCTAGAATATAAAATACCACCAATGTTGAAAGAAAAGGGTCTTTTATTTGCAATGGTGGATTTCGCACATGTCAAACCTGTAATGCATATATGGACAGATCATCATGATGTTGAGCATTCCGGCATGTCAAAAGATATGAGTGTTATCTTTACCAAGACTCCTTCAAATGCAATGCATATTTCTCAGGTTGTATCACCAAGTGATCTGTTTCCACCAGATGATATAAAGATGATCTCTATGATTGATTCTGCTGTTTTTGCTGGTTTGACACCTGATGATATAATGCAATCAGTATTCAAATTTAATAAGCGTGCTGGTCTTGAGAAGAATAAAAGAGCTATGGGTTTTGTTGTTAATAAACTAACATTAGCCTATAAAAATAAGCCTGATTTCTTAAAGAATCTTGTTTTACAAGCCAACCCCAGTCTAAAATCGATGTATAATGTTATTCTCAAATTGATAGATAAGGGTGGTTATCAAGCTCCAGAAGAATATCAATCGAATTTAGAGGATTATGTTGAAAAACAAAAGAGTAATAAGATAAAAAATGGAAATTTAAGCATGGTTAAAGATCTCAAAAATGGTGAATCTATGATGATAGGTAACACCATTGTTCAATATGGTGGTGGAAATATGAGACTTGCCTATGATAGATACACACCATTTAAAAATTGGCCTACAGCGCATTTCCTCGTTATTGCTTGGCCAATGGGGATGATTCAAGTATCTAAAAACCCATTTATTAAAGGGGATGTTCCAGTTCATCTTGGAGAACTTTGTAATGATGTCTTGGATAAGTTTAGATCAAGCATGGAATCAGAAATGATTACATTAGGAGAGATAAAAAGATTAAGTGAAATTGGTTCTAAGGATCCCATTATTGGATTTACATTTGATGATTTTATTGCAATTTTTGGAAAAATTAAAGGCTCTAAAAAATGGTTGAATATGTTACATAGTATTGCTAATATAAAATATAGTCAACTGTCACCTAAACAAAAGGAAGTTCTCGATAATGTTAAAGTAAGTGCTTGGGATATTGTTAAAGCACAATCTGGTGGCCATAGATCAATTTCAAATATACAACTTTCAATGATCCCAGGTAGTCATAAAAAGTATCTAAAGGATATATTTTATGAAGTAGTTAAAGCTATGATAGATAAAAAATTAGTCAATATGGAGTAGATGATATGAAGCCATTATGGGAACAAAGTTGGTTTGTAAAAACAATAAAATTTCTTCGTAAATGGAAGTGGTTTGATACATATATCTATGGCAAATCAATCAACATGGAGGATTTTGTAAGAAATCCAGCTGAGGTATTAAGGGATAATTGCTTTCCCTTTGCTATAAAAAATGTTAATCCTAAAAGTCTTTTATTAGTTAGACTTGGATATATTCCATTTGATTCTTCCAGATTGATCGAGTATTATGAAAGTTTATCAGACTATCTTGGTGGTGATGTTCCCGACAGTGTAATTGGAACATATCAGAAACTTGATCTCGGTAAAAATGGCATTTCATTCAGTCTTGGTGGAAAACAACACGACATACTGATATGGAATAAATGGACTACTAAATATCCGAATGCTGCTTTAATGTTTCAAATCGCTATATCAATAAAGAAATGGGTCATAATACCATATGTATCAATGAACATCAGATATAGTGTTGATAGGTATTTCCAGTTTGGGCTTGGTTGGGGTCCACAATTTCGCTTATGTAATGATGTAACTGTTTGGGATGCTGTTTTATCAGCAAAACTGAGATTTGCCAGTTTTTTAAATGAATTAAAGTGGAATCCTAGAGCTGAAGTTTTTGGCTATTGGGAAGGCACGATATAAATACTCAAGAGGATAATATGAAACTATCACGATTTTTATTATCAGAAGCTAAAGAACCGGATAATGAGGGTGTTAGGGTCGTCATAATGACAGGAACTAAAGACCCACACCATCCAGAAAATCTATATAAAACAGCAACTAAATTCAGAGATAAATGTAAAGAAAAAGGCATTCCATATTTTATTGCTTATAGTGATAGATGCTACCTATCTAAGAAAGATGATAAATGGTATATTTTTAATACGGGAGATGATAACGGTTTTGAAATAGATAAAAATAACACCGTAGTTATTACAAGGAAATCAGTATCTAAATTGAAAGTTAGTCTTGATACATTATCACAAATAGAAAAAAGAGATATTTTTGTTGTAAACAACCGTGATTGTATAGAGAAATGTAATGACAAATATAGAACAATACTATTATTGAATGATATTGGTGTTAGATGTCCAAGGACAACATTGGTAACAAATAGTGATATTGTCGAGAAAGCTATTGATAAAGTTGGCGGAAAATTTCCCATCATTATGAAAACCGTGTCTGGATCGAAAGGTATTGGAGTATTCAAAGCAGATTCTATAGAAGGACTTAAATCAACACTTCAAGCTATTTGGAAAATAACACCAGATACAGAAATAATAATGCAAGAATATATTGGATCGGATGGTGATATTAGAGTTCACGTTCTTGGCAACAAAGTTATTGGAGCAATGAAGAGACTAAGAATTTCTGGTGATTTTAGGAGCAATTATAGTCTTGGATCAGAGATAGAAAAAATCAAACTTACTGATGAACAAAAGGAATTAGCTATATTAGCATCAAAAGCGGTTGGTGGTATTTGGACAGGAGTTGATATTATTCAATCAGGAAATAAGAGTTATGTAATTGAAGTTAATAGTTCACCAGGCACGGATGGAATTGAGAAAGTAACAGGAAAGGATATTGTTGGTAAAGTATTAGATTTCGTAACAGATAGAAATAAATGGATTAGACCAACAGTAGAAGTTGGATATATTGAAACTATTTACATTGAAGGATTTGGTAATCTGAAAGCTAAATTGGACACTGGTAATGGTGGTCATTGCGTATTACATACTGATAAAGTCAGAATAGAAGATGGTAATGTCGTTTGGACATTTAATGGTAAGGAATTTTCAAAACCACACGAAGGCAATAAAAAGATAAAGATTAGAGGCGAATTGGGTAAATACGAGGAAAGACCAGTTATTAAATTGGATGTTACATTTGGAGGACGAACCTATAAAGACATTTTATTTACATTAACAAATAGATCAAATATGACAACACCAGTATTATTAAATAGAAGATTTATTAGTCAAGCTAATCTCAGTGTAAACCCACAAAGAAAATATGCATTAAGTCTAAATGAGAATTTGAACAAATTATTGAGCGAGATTTACAAAATTTCAGATTTAGAGTATGCTTATATTGAAAATGATAGAGATAGACTGAATGAAATTAGAAAACATGCAGATTATTATTCATCTCTCCTCTATGAAACAAACATTGAATTAAGAAAAATTGGTTATGATAATGGTCTTATTGACAGAAATTACAGATTTTTGAAAATAATTGATATGATAACATGATTGGAACAATAGTAGTAAATTACATAGCAATGTATTATGTGATACCATTAGTTTTATTCTGGGGTGTAATTAGCGTATTTTGAACTAATGGTGGAGGGGGATTGTCTTCTTCTCCACCATATTTTTATGCCTATTTTTCAAAATATTTACAAAATTATAAATAGTTAGTATAGAGGGTTTATGAAAGTTGTATTGATACATCCGCCGCATTCAAATTCCATTGATGACCGTCTGGATCCACCATTAGGATTGTTATATCTGGCGGCACATATCAAGAAACTTGCTGAAGTAGAAGTATTGGATATGTCTGGAATGATTGATATTGAAATTCCAGAAGCGGATGTCTATGGGATAACGTCATATGTAACGTCATTAGAAGAAACAAAAAGGATTTATCTACGATGTAAAAAGAAAAATAGCGAATCTAAAGTGATCATTGGTGGTGCTCACGCTACGGCAAGACCTGAAGATTTTTTATATGCCGATCATGTAGTGTGTGGTTATGGTGAAGCAGCTATAATTGATATAATAACTGGTAAAAATACTAATAAAATAGTATATAACAATAAAATTGACAATCTATTCATATTTCCTGATTATAGTGCTGTTGACTTAAAATCATATAATAGATTTATTTCTAATAATGCTTCTGTGCCTTATATAACTTCACGGGGATGTCCGTTCAAATGTGCTTTCTGTGGACTTGCTAATATTCATGCACTTAACAAACAGGTGAAAATGGCACCACCAGAACTTATTTATATTCAGATAAAACGATTGGTAGAAGAATTTGGAATAAAAAGCATAAACTTTCAAGATGATATATTTACACTAAGTCTAAGTCGATTAAAACAATTATTGGAATTATTAGCACCGTTGAATATATCATTTAGATGTATGGGTAGAGCTGGATATGACACGGAAGATACTTACAAATTATTATCTGAAAGTGGATGCAAACAAGTATCATGGGGTATTGAATCGGGATCACAATATATATTAGATAGAATGAATAAACAAGTTAGAGTTGAAGATAACTATAATGTAATACAATGGGCTAAAAAACATAATATAACATCAAGAATATTTATTATTATCGGATTTCCAGGAGAGACTGCTAAAACATTAGAAGAAACAAAGAAGTTTATTGAGATTGCCGATCCTGATCAAGTATTTGTTTCAAATTTTATACCATATCCTGGCACGGACCCATATCTATATCCAGAAAAATATGGAATTACCAATATATCTTATGATTTTTCACAGTATTATCAAGTTTCAAAGGATGGAACTGGTGGATATGTAATTGATACAAAATGGCTATCTCGTGAAGAATTTAGAGAGCTTGAACTTGATTTTAGACAATTCATCTTGAATCGTGGTATTCGTGGCGAAACACAAAAATATGAAAGGAATCTATATGGTAAAGGTAAGTATTGTAATTCCAACGGTTAATAGAGATTTAGTTGTTCCTTGTGTTGAATCTGTTATACAAATGACGACTCTTGATGATAAAGAGATCGTCATTGTAGCTAATGGAGCGAATAAGTCGTTATTAGATGATATTCAAAGATGGAAAGAAAATAACATTCCAGTCAAATGCCTATGGTATGATCAACCATTGGGACCTGTTCCAGCCTATAATAGAGGCGTTAAGAATGCTGTAGGTGAATATATTGTTATATTGAACGATGATATCATAATTTCAAGTTCACCAGTAGATAATTGGATAAAATTCTTGATAGAACCGCTTGAAAATGATCCAATGATTGGAGCTACGGGTCCATGTTTATTGCATCCTGTGTTAGGTGATAAACAAATACCCCTTGAAAAAGAAGATAGAGATTTTGGATTTCTAATATTCTTTTGTGTTGCCATTCCAAGAAGAGTTTTTGAAAAGATTGGATATTTTGATGAATTGTTGAATTGTGCTATAGATATTGATTTTTGCCTAAGATTGAGGAGAGCTGGATATACAATAAAACAAGTGCCTGATGATAAGTTGATAGAAGATGATATTTTCAAAGGTGATTTTCCAATCTATCATAAAGCTGAAGAAACAGTTCATAATTTCTATGGAATTGATGAATGGAATAAAATATTAGAAAGAGATGCTGCTATAATAAGATCAAGATACGGAAGAAAAAATATATCAATTGTTATACCAGCTTATGGTGATTGCTTAGAGGATTTACAAAAATGTATCATATCAGTATTAGACAACACACCCCATTCAGTTAATATGGAAATTATTGTTGTGGCTAATGGTTGTAAAAGCAATGTTAAACACTATTTGAAAAACAACATAGATAAATTTAAGTATCTGTGGTTTGATGATCCACTTGGTTTTCCAAAAGCAGTTAATACTGGTGTTCTAAGTAGTAATGGTGAAATAATAATAATCCTCAATCAAGATGCGGTTATATTAGGCAATTCATGGATAAAAATGCTTACAGATCCATTTTATAGAGATGAGAAGGTTGGGATGACCGGGTCATTGAAATTAGTCTGTGAAGATGTAAAGCGTAATAATATACTATTATTCTGTGCTGCTGTAAGAAGAAAGGTATTTGATGAAGTTGGGTTACTTGACGAACAGTTTTATCCTGGATGTTTTGAAGATGTTGACTTCACTATAAGGGTTGAAGATGCCGGATGGAAAACAATCCAAGTTCCTGAAAATACTGAATGCGTTCAAACAAAAGACTTTATTAAAGGTGGATTTCCAATATACCATGTTGAAAATCATTTTGATTGGATTTCACGAGAAAATTTTGAGCGTAATAGACAATTATTGATTGAAAAATACTCACCAAAAAGAGAGATCATAATGCCAAATTGGCCTCTTGCACAAAAGAAATATGAAGTCTTGATGTTTCAAGAATTTTTCAAATCATATAAAATAGATAACATTCTCGAGATTGGTCGATATAAAGGTGGCATGACAAGATTATTGGCTCATATGGCTAGTAATAAGGTGTATTCTATTGATATAAATGATCACAAAGAATCATTTATGGATACTGATCTAAATAACAAAAACATGAAACAGTATGATGGTAAAGTATATATCAATAGTGATGTAGAACATAAAATAGTTGAGTTTAATGGTGATAGTCATTCTAGAGAATTTATAGAATTTGTTAAGTCGAAAATTGATAAGGTTGATCTGATATTTATTGATGGTGATCATTCTTATGAAGGTGTAAAAGCTGATTTTATAAATTTCTTGGATTGTCTAAAACCTGGTGGATATGTGGCTTTTCACGATATTTTGGATAGTGTTGAACATACAGTAATAGATGTTCATGTTTCTAAACTATGGAAAGAATTGAAGAAACAGTATGATGCCTATGAATTTATAGATAATAATGACTATGGCACTGGGCCGTGTAGAAGCATGGGTATAGGTGTCATCAGAATTGACAATCCAGAACATATACCAATACTATCATCAGATAATAGTGAAGTAAAAGTGAGTGCATATATTTCAACAAAAGATAGATATAACACAACATTACCAATGGCTATCATGGGTGTTATATCACAGACGCACAAGATAGATGAATTTATATTATTTGACGATAGCGATAACCCAAGAGATTTGATAAATGATCCAGTATTTTCTCATATCTTTGGTGTAATGGAACGAATTGGTATAAGATATAGAATAATTATTGGTGAGAGGATAGGACAAGTAGCTAATCATCAGAAAATGTTGACTGAAGCATCCAATGATCTTATATGGCGTGTTGATGATGACAACTATCCAATGCCTAATGTTCTTGAAAGGTTAGTAAATGTTATATCAAGTGATTCCAAGATAGGAGCTGTTGGAAGTGCAAGCATAGTGTGGAACAGATTTGAAAAAGCTGAGGATGCTGGGATTACACTGAATGAATTGGAAAAACCAAATCTTCAATGGACAGAATTTAATGGACATCGATTTGTTGAACATCTACATAACACCTTTTTATTTAGAAAACAAGCTGCATCACATGGCTATCCAAAGAATCTTAGCCCCGTCGGACATAGAGAAGAGACCATGTTTACTCATGACATGTATTTAAATGGTTGGAAACTGGTTGTTGTTGGTGATGTAATAACGTGGCATCTACAACAATATGATATTGGTGGAATAAGAGTATATACTGATGAACGTTACTGGATCCATGATGAAGAAGTGTTTAAGAGATGGAAAGCAAGTAAATATAAAGAAGATAAAGTGTTTATTTTGGATAGTGGCATTGGTGATCATTTGGAATTTCTAAAGATTCTGCCAAAAATAAAAGAGAAGTATTATGATAAAAACATTATATTAGCAACATGCTATCCAGAGGTATTTGAGAGAGAAGGTGTAGAACAGATAAGTATTGGTGAAGCTATTGAAAGATATGGTGAAGAGGAAAGAAGAAGACAAAACATATATGAATATATGGATAGAAATAATTGGACAGGACATATAAAAGACGCTTATGCACAAATGCATGGAGTTTGATCAATGATAATAATTAGTCCTTACAGTAAACCAACAATAAGTGACAACAAACCGAGCCCAAAGAATTATCCATATTGGCCTGAATTGATTAAAATAATTCGCGAAAAAATGCCAGAACAATATATTCTTCAAGTTGGTGTAAGTGGTGAGACAGATTTGGGATGTGATTGTTTTCTACAGAATTTACCATTAGAAGTGCTTAAAACTTTGATAAAGGGGTGTGATATTTGGATTTCTGTTGATAATTTTTTCCATCATTTAGCTTCGATAATTGGCAAACGAGGTATAGTCATATTTAGCCTATCTGATCCATTGATATTTGGTGATCCAAATAATATAAATATACTTAAAGATCGAAAATATCTTAGAGCTGACCAATTTAATTTTTGGGATAATGTTCAACCCAATAATGATGCATTTGTGGAGCCAGAGATAATTTTTGAGACAATATCAGAATGTTTAAGATAACTGTGCGCTATAATTTATTATAAATACTATGAAGAATATGGCTCGGGGTTATCTTTATGAAACATTATGGTATTGATAATGTTGGCACCATAAACACAGATATTTTAACTATTGAAGAACGAATAAACCTTCCTGTTTATTCAACTCATCCAAGCACCGCTGTTGCAGGTGATATATACTATAATTCTGTAGAAAAACAAATTTTTAGATATACTGGAACAGAATGGAAGATAGCTGCTGGTAGCTCTGGAACATCTGGTAGTTCTGGAACAAGTGGAACAAGTGGTAGTTCAGGCACTTCAGGCACCTCTGGAACAAGTGGAACATCAGGAAGTTCTGGAACAAGCGGTTCAAGTGGGACCTCAGGCAGTTCTGGCACTTCTGGAACATCTGGTAGTTCAGGCACATCAGGAACATCAGGAACATCAGGAAGTTCTGGAACAAGCGGTTCAAGTGGGACCTCAGGCAGTTCTGGAACATCAGGCACATCGGGCACATCGGGTGTTTCTGGATATAGTGGATATAGTGGTAAGAGTGGATATAGTGGATATAGTGGTAAGAGTGGATATAGTGGTAAGAGTGGATATAGTGGTATTTCTGGATATAGTGGATATAGTGGTAAGAGTGGATATAGTGGTCCTTCAGGAACTTCAGGAACATCAGGCACATCTGGAACATCTGGTAGTTCAGGCACATCTGGAAGTTCAGGCACATCCGGCACTTCAGGAACAAGTGGAACATCCGGCACTTCAGGAACAAGTGGAACATCCGGCACTTCAGGAACAAGTGGAACATCCGGCACTTCAGGAACAAGTTTAACACAAAGGGGAGCCTGGACAATATCAACATCTTACAGTTCTGGAGATGTTGTTACAAATAATGGATATGTATATTGTGCTCTCCAAAATCATATTTCATCATCTTCAAATAAGCCTGGTGTTGGAGCAAGTTGGCAAACTTATTGGAATTTGCTATCAGGTGCTTCTGGAACATCAGGAACATCAGGAAGTTCAGGCACATCTGGCACTTCTGGCACTTCTGGAACATCAGGCAGTTCTGGAACAAGTGGTTCAAGTGGCACATCAGGTAGTTCGGGCACATCTGGTGTTTCTGGATATAGTGGCAAGAGCGGATTTTCTGGATATAGTGGCAAGAGCGGATATAGTGGACCTTCAGGAACTTCTGGAACATCGGGCACATCTGGAACAAGTGGAACTTCTGGAACATCAGGAAAGGGATATGATGGAACATCCACAACATCTATTGATTTAGCTCTAGGAAGTAGAACAATAACAACACAATCTGGATTATCATATACTATCGGATCAAGAGTTAGACTATATAATGCTTCAGATAAGTATATGGAGGGTGTTGTTACATCATATTCTGGAACATCGTTAACATTCAACTCTGATTTTGTTATTGGCTCTGGCACTTATAGTTCTTGGAAGCTAAGTATCGCTGGAAATTATGGAACAAGTGGCACATCAGGAACAAGTGGAACATCTGGTTCTTCTGGTTCAAGTGGAACAAGTGGTGTGACAGGACCAACTGGACCTACAGGACCAACTGGACCTACTGGTGCCTCTGGATATAGTGGATATAGTGGTAAGAGTGGATATAGTGGACCTGCTGGACCTACAGGACCTACAGGACCAACTGGACCAACTGGTGCTTCTGGATATAGTGGTAAGAGTGGATATAGTGGTAAGAGTGGATATAGTGGACCTGCTGGACCTACAGGACCTACAGGACCAACCGGACCTACAGGACCTACTGGTGCCTCTGGATATAGTGGATATAGTGGTAAGAGTGGATATAGTGGACCTGCTGGACCTACAGGACCTACAGGACCAACTGGACCAACTGGTGCTTCTGGATATAGTGGTAAGAGTG
>Ga0208824_1001838_pt1 | contig 17771 bp, 15 predicted proteins | sample AD_JPNTR3_MetaG_FD_184447 | JGI IMG/M metagenome (GOLD analysis project Ga0208824, IMG submission 184447) | Active sludge microbial communities of municipal wastewater-treating anaerobic digesters from Japan - AD_JPNTR3_MetaG (SPAdes) (version 2) | ecosystem: Engineered > Bioreactor > Anaerobic...
TGACTTTCTTGAGGTACTGCTCCGGCTGGTCCAAAGGTTCTGGCGGGCCCACACACCGGTTCGACATGCATGGGGGACGTGCCATCCTTCGCGGGGTGGGCTGCCGCAATCTATGACCCAATCGCTCGAATTCACGAGTTCTTCAACGGGCTGCTAGCCTGGGGCGGTCCTCTGCGTTTGCAGGGTCGTCTGCATCCTGGCAGGCGCGTTCGCCTCGCGGAACAGGCGACAAATCCCAACACGGGATGGATAGAAGATGTGAAACCACAGCGGCTGATGGGATTCGAACCCACAACATCTACCTTGGGAAGGTAGCACTCTACCATTGAGCTACAGCCGCAATACCACTACAAAAAGAATTCTATGGTCAGACCCGCGGTCTGTCAATCCCCAAACTACCCGATTGCTCGCGAAATCGCTGAGCCGGAAGGTATGACGATGAGAAGACAAACAATGGCCCTTCGACAAGAGGAGTCAACTCATTCTGACCTGTCCTCCGATAATGTGCCAGTGCATGTTAAGTTGGCAACTTCCCTCAGCACCTTCGCCTCCCGCAGGTTTCCAAACTCTTCCGCATTGAATGGGCTTCTAGTACACTCCCTTGACCCTCGTTTGGATTACGTAAAGCGAATCCATCGCGGTGATGAAGAGCGTGTCGCGGTCCTTGCCGCCGAAGCAGACGTTGGCGGTCCAGCCTTTGTCGATCGGGATGTGGTCGATCTGCACGCCTTCTGGATTGAAGACCGTGACGCCGCGACCGGTCAGGTAGACGTTGCCTTCGATGTCGATCGTCATGCCGTCGGAGCCCATCGAGCAGAACAGCGTCTTCTCAGTTAACGTCGCGTCAGGGTTGATCTTGTAGCGGTAGGTCTTGCGGGCCCCGATGTCGGCGACGTAAAGGTATGCGCCGTCCGGTGTGCCGATAATCCCGTTGGGCTGTGTAAGGTCGGTCGCTACGCGGGTCAGCTTCATGCCGTCGGGCGAGAGGTAGTAGACGTGTTGGCCGTCCTGCTGCATCGCGGGGTCACGTTTCCAGTAGTCGCGTTTGTAGAACGGATCAGTAAAGTAAACGCCGCCCGCCGGATCGATCCACAGATCGTTCGGGCCATTGAGGCGTTTACCCTGGTAGTTCTTCACGAGCACGGTGACGTTGCCCTGGGGGTCGATTTTCCACAGTTCGTTCTCCATGTCGGCGCAGGCATAGAGATTGCCTTCCTTGTCGAAGAACAGGCCATTGGAACGGCCGCAGGGCTGGAGGAACGTCGTGAGTTTTCCGTCGATCGACCACTTACAGATCCGGTCGTTGGGTTGGTCGGTGAAAAAGACGTTGCCGTCCGCATCGGCGGCAGGGCCCTCGGTGAATTTGAACTCGGCAACGAGTAGCCGTGCCTTCTCGCCCGCAGGCACGACGCCTGCGGGTTTGGCCTCGGCAGAAAGCATCATCAGCTCGATCCCCACGTTTCTTCCCAGGTTTCGCGAATACTGGCGGTCTCTGGCATTATTCCAGTGCTCGTGTACGCCCAGACTGGCCAGACGGACCGTATTGGTTTTGTGATCAGGTGCGTAGAACGTGCCCGAAGGCGGGTTATCCGCCAGGGCCGCTTCGTGCAGGTAGTCGTCCGCGCCGCCCATTCTCGAGTACTTATGCAGCGGCGTCTCGGCCTGGAGGATGTCCAGACCCACCGAGTCGATCGCCACCGGGTCCTGCGAGACCAGCAGGCTCGATGTCCAGTCGTCGTTGAACGGCTCCGACTGAAACTTGCGGGGTACCTGCTCGAGGTAGTGAAGCCCGCCGTAGAGGCCGTCGATCAGATACAGTACCGTCTTACCGCCGAGCTGCGAATGGCCCATCAGATCCACCAGGGGTCTGTACTTGCCAGGGATCTTGCCGAAATCCTTGTGCATGTCGTAGTAGCCCTTCTCATAGGGTACGCGGATCAACGAACCGTAGTGGTTTTTGGCGCACAGCGTGACGCCCGCGCTGGGATGGGCCTTGAGGTTGGCTAGGTTGATCAGGTACTCGGCTTCGACGAACGCCTGGGGCACATAATCCTGCCGGCAGCCTTCGGGCCTGCAACTCCAGTAAAAAGGAATCTCCGACAAGGTCGCTTTCGTCCGACCGGAGCCGCCCTGGCAGTCGAGGTATGTCACATCCGGGAACTGCTTGTGCAGCATTTCATAGTACTCCTTCGCGAAGTAGCCCAGCCCATCGCCGACGGTGATGTCGGACTGTTTGACGCCGACATTCTGTGTGAGCTGCTTGAGCAGGGCCGCGATCATCTGGGGCGACGTATTCATATAATCGACCCAATTTTGCAGGACATAGGTCTGTGGGTTTACCGCATCGGTGGTCTTGATGAATCCGACGAAATTCACCTTGATCGCGATTTTTTGGCCGGGCGTGTAGCCGGCGTCGCCTTTTTCGTGGGTTTTGTTGTGGTGACGGAAGAGAACATCCCAGGCCTTGGCGTCGGTGGATTGGCCCGTCAGCGAACGGATCGCATCGGACATCATCCGCTCGCAGACGGCGGGATGGGTGTGCTCATCCTGCCAGAGATGGCCGTCGCCCGGACCGTTCCATGTGGTCGCATCGGGATCGTGAACCCAGACGACCCGCCCGGGATAAATACCCTTGGCCTGTCCGATGGGGGCCAACGCTGGCTGCTCAGACGCGACTACCTCGGTCTCGGGCATGTTCATCAACGCCACGGTTCCAAACATGGTTAACACCATCAGGCACGTAACCGCCAGCGGCAGACGAGATTGCCGGAGAAAATCCCTGGCCTTGTGGAACGCGACCACTGTGCCCACCATGCCGATCAGCCATGTGACGAAGCCCGACGCGAGGGGCATCGCTACTCGTTGGCAGGGGTATGTTGCCCGCGAGGGCTTGGGGATCACACGGATGAGGAACCAGATCAACGACATCAACCCTATGATCGGCAGAAGCCAGAACAGCCAGCTTTTGCGGAGCTTGTCCCGTAGGATTTCGATACGGCTCGCCCTGCGATTCGGACAATGATGCGAATGGGCGTTCATGTCTCGATATTTGTGATGTCTGGTGGAGGGCAACATAACTTATGATCTCCTTGAGTCGATTCTAGATGGTTGGCAACTGAATGAGTATTGTACCGCAGGGCCCGCCGCAAGTCTTGGCTTTTCTGATATGGAGTTTGGAATTTGGAAGTGTGCGAGGAGAAATCCTGGCAGTGTTCATGCCGCCGTCCGTTCGGATTTCCAGTAGAGGTCCCACTGGCCGCTGTGATAGACACTGGCCAAGGCCATCATCGCTTCGGCGTTGGATTGGTCCCACCTCATGCCGGGGCCTTTGAGCCGGGCGGTCAACCGGCCACACAGTGATTCCGTCGGGCCCGAACCACAGTCGTAGCCCAACTCGCGGAAACGGGGGTAGTCCGTCATCGACACCCGCTTGCCAAGGTAATCCCGCAGAGATTCCAGGGCCTCGTGCTTGGGGCCGCGGCGATGCACTCGCAGGTACGAACCCAGCCGATCCAGCAACACCAGCGGACCTTGCTCCCACACACAGCCCATCATCTCCTCCCGCCATGGCTCGGCCTTTTTCGTGCCTTCCCCGTAGAGCACGTGGCCGGTCTCGAGCACATGCTCCCGCAGGTGAAAGTAGTCCAAGATGTGCTCATCCAGCATCGGCAATTGCTGGCGGTACTGGTGGGCAATCCACTCGGCTCCGTCCGATACGGCGTACTTGACCTTGGCCGCGGTCAACTGAAGACGCCGGGCCTCGCGACGCATCAGACTCCCGGCCACCTCGCAATCGCCCGCGGTCCCCAGGACGTGACGATGCGATTTGTCCGGGTCATAAAACGACACCAGCTTGAATTCCTTGTACGGCCCGTCGCTGCCCTGCGGGGGCCGGCCCACCGCGGCGGTCGAGGACCGCCCTTGCGCGATCCGCCGGGCCGACTCCGTGTCCCGACGCTTTTGCTTTTGGGCTTCGGTCACCAGCGGAACCATCACCCCATCGGCCCCCGTGATCACCGTCTGATCGGTGCACTCGGCCGCCGTAAAGGCCGGTGGCAACGATCCCTTTTGCTGGGCCCTCCGCACGGCCTGTCCCTCGTTCTCCACCACCTCCCGCAGGGTCCGCCCCGACAGGGACAACTGCGCCATCCGCAGAAGGCTGATCGCCGGGGCATACATCTGTTCGCGAAACACGGCGTGGGCGTCGCGAACCAACTCCTCCGTGTCGGCAATGATGTGTCCCGCTTTCGCCGCGTTCATCGCGGCCGCCACCTGCTCGGCCAAACGCTCGAAATCCGCCGCCATGACCTGCTTCAACTGCTCTACGCTAACCCGTGGATCTTCCATGACCTAATCTCCTTACTCATAAGGTTCATAAGTCACTATAAAACAAGGACTTGCATGGCGCCAGAAAAAAATCTCACACACTTCGGCAAGGCAGGATCATAGATGGATAGCTCCACAAGCTGTGTTGGCGATTCCGTGCAAGACATCCAACGGATCGGGATCTCCTCCCTTGCCGCAGACCGAGGGGTGGTTTTGCAACTTCGTTGCCGTCTCCATTTCATTTCCCTGCGGAATTCCCCGCCACTGGCGTAAAAATAGCGCATGATTTACGGGGGTAGAGGACGGAGGTGGGGAATGGAAATAAACCAGATGACTAAGAGCCATGTCGAACGGGGGTACGCAGCGGCGTTCGAACAGCCACCGACGAGTGTCAATCCGCTCGATTCTCGGACATTGCGAAACCGCTGGCTTCTAGACACCGTGCTGCCGGGCTTGGCCCTGCTGTCGATGTCCGTGCTGACCGTCACCATGATCGTACTGGTCGTGACGACGGTCGCCCACGGCGGGTGGCTGACGCCGGGAACCTATGTGAGCGTCGATCCATGGGTTGCGGTGTCGCCCGGTCTGACCAACCTGCGACACAACGATCTCTTGTATCCGAATGACGCAATGGACCCGCTTCGGCGCGATCCAATGTTTGCCTCCCAAATCCGATCGGCAGACGCAGGCCACTTCGCGGCGGAATCGGCGGAATAGAGTCCCGCAAGCCAACCCGGACAAACCCAGAAATGCGACGACGGACCGTTTCCGTCGGCGCACGCCTGTGTCTGTACGTACCTGCCGGCGGGATTCCCTATCGGAGCACAGCGTCCACGCCCAAGCGGGCCGCTCGGCGGCGCTGCCCCTCTTGGAGTAGACGCTTGCGAAGTCGGATGGAATTCGGGCAGATCTCGACCAATTCGTCGTGCTGCACGTACTCCAGGTGGGCCTCCAGGCTCATGATCCGTGCCGGACGAATGCGGGCCGCGTCGTCTTTCGACGACGTCCGCATGTTCGTCAGGGCCTTGGCTTTCGTCACGTTGACCACGATGTCATTGTCCTTGCAGTGCTCTCCGACGACTTGGCCTTCGTAGACACGGTCGCCCGGACGAACGAAAAAGAATCCCCGCTCGTAGAGGGCGTCGAGCGCGTAGGCAGTGACGATACCGGTCTCGCTGGCGATCATGACCCCGGCCCCACGGTCGGGGATCGAGCCCCGCATCGGCTCATATCGCTCAAACGTATGGTGCATGATGGCCCTGCCTTGCGTGGCGGTCAGGACCCGGGCGTTCAAACCGAAGAGCCCACGAGACGGAATCATAAACTCCATGTGAACGTAGTCGCTGACGCCGCTTTTGCTGTCCATCTTGAGCATCTCGCTGCGGCGGGTACCGATCAGGCTCATCACCGCGCTTTGACAGTCGGCAGGACATTCGATGACCAATCGCTCGATGGGTTCCTGCTTCTCGCCGTCGACGATGCGAACGATCACCTGAGGTTTGCCCACGCACACCTCATAGCCTTCGCGGCGCATGTTTTCCAGAAGGATGCCCAAGTGCATCAGGCCGCGACCGGAAACGATGAACTCGTCGGCGGTCGCGCCGGATTCGACGCGAAGAGCAACGTTTGTCTGGAGCTCCTTTTCCAGACGGTCCCGGATCTGCAGCGATGTGACGTATTTGCCGTCCTGACCGGCGAACGGGCCGTTGTTGACTTGGAAGGTCATACTCATCGTCGGTTCATCAATCGCCACGACCGGCAGCGCGCTGGGCTGGTCGGGACAGGCGATCGTATCGCCGATGTCAACCGGATCCAGACCGGCGACGGCGCAGATGTCGCCGGCCTGTACTTCTTCGGCGCGTTTCTTGCCCAAACGCTCGAACTCATACAACTGAACCACTTTCTGCTGCGTGTGGTGCCCCTGCTTGTCGATCACGGTCACCGCTTGCCCCTGCTGCAGCCGCCCGGCGAAGACCTTGCCGATCCCCACCCGCCCTACGTAATCGGAGTACTCCAGCGACGTAACCAGCATCTGCAGCGGTTTGTCCGGATCGACTTTCGGGGCCGGAATCGAGTGAATGATCGCATCGTACACCGGTTGGAGGTTCCGGTTCGGCTTGGACAGATCCATTGTCGCCCACCCTTCCTTTGCAGACGCAAAGATCACCGGGAAATCCAATGCGTCGTCGTTGGCTTCGAGTTCGACGAACAGATCGAAGACCTCATTGACCACGTCGTCGGGTCGCGAGTCGGGCCGATCTACCTTGTTGACGACAAGAATGGGCTTCAAATTGTGAGCCAGAGCCTTGCTCAACACGAACCGCGTTTGGGGCATGGGTCCGTCGAAAGCATCAACCACCAGGAGCACGCCGTCGGTCATCTTGAGCACGCGTTCCACCTCGCCGCCGAAATCCGCATGGCCGGGAGTGTCCACAATATTGATCTTGTACTCACGACCATCCTTATCGGTGTACTGAATCGCGCAGTTCTTCGCCAGAATCGTAATGCCTCGCTCACGCTCCAGCGGGTTGGAGTCCATAATCAGGCCGTGCTCACCGCCGGCCAGTTTCTCCAACTCTTCGTCGCGGAACATGCCCGACTGATAGAGAAGCTGATCCACCAACGTCGTCTTGCCGTGATCGACGTGTGCGATGATCGCTACATTGCGAATCGACTGTGCGTACATGTTTCTCCTTGAGCCTTATCCCATGGGTCCCCCCGCGGCCAGCGCCTGAAGCGCCAGCGGCTTTGTGTTTATCAGGGGAGCCGTGATACCTGCAACCACGCATGCGCTCTACTGGATGCGGCGTTGCCCTGTTCACGCGCCGTGAGGGGCCTACGATCCCCGGCCGATTCTGGACCCAGTTATCGCGGTCATTATACATCTTCGCATCCGAAATGCAAAGTGAATCTTCGCGTCGCGCGGTGTGTGGAAGTTGCTGAAATGCAGAGGGTTGGAACTCACCACCACAGACAAGGGTTACCGAAGGACTGCCAGAACCAGCGGTGCTCCATCTCCTCGAACTGTCGCCATTGCACATGGCCGTCCACGAAGAGGATGTTGCCCCCCGCCGCATGGGTGCCCTTCCTGATGTGGTTGGAGCGGTCGGTGACCTGCCATCGGGTCCAACAACCGCCAGTGGCTCCGGCGAAGTCCGCAGTCTCTCGGTTCGGCCCATTGCTGGCCGTGACATCCGTAATCATCTCGACGGTAGCGGGGGCAGCCTTGGTCTTGATCACCGATCGGACCCACTCCTTGCGGCCGGTCGTACTCATCGGAGGATTGGCTCTTCCCGCTTTGGTGTCAAGGAGCCAATAATACCCCATGATGCGGTGATAATCCTTGCGTGTCGCAACGGAAGTGGGTTCGGGCCGCTCAAAGTCCTCCGGCGTCCCGGCCGGCAGGTTCTCGCCGTAACGCCAGAAGATGATGTTGTCCCGCTGGGGCCAGGAGGGGCAATAAAAGATGTGCCGATCAAAACCGCCGCTGGCCAGGATGATATCCGTGGTCCAGTACGAAACGTCGAAGAGCCATCGATCTATTTCATTGAGCGGCAATTTGCCATTGTAGTCGTTGGCGTAAAGGAACAACCCCAAGCCGGTGTTTTTCTCGTTCTGGCTGCACACGGCACGCCGTCCCTGCTCCCGGACGGCACTGAGGGCGGGCAACAAGATCCCCATCAAGATCGCAACGACCGCGATCACGACCAACAACTCAATGAGCGTGAATCCCCTTCGGACGGTCATGCCGGCATCCCTCCCATCCCGGCCAATGAGCCGACGCAGCGACGGTCAGAAAATCGGCGCCGGCTTTTCGCCCGGCCAGCTCAACTGCCATGTGTTGCCCTTGGGAGCGTTCTCGTCACCCTTGGGCGGATAAGGAGAAACCTCTTCGACGTGGCTGTCCACAAAGACCGCAAAGCTCACGCCTGCATTTCTGTCGGTGGACCGGGTCTTGTGGAATGTCGCAAAACAGTCGGTAGTGCCATTGGGCAAGGCTCGCAGGTTATTGTCGTTGATGCCTGCTCGACTGTACCCCTCGATGGGCCAGGAGTTCTCCTCGCCGAAGTAGAATGTCTGGGCGGGGCGTTTCACCTGGGATTCGAGCTTGAGCTTCGCGATGGACGTTTGATATTGGGCCGGAATGTGGCCAAATCCGTCACCGTTAAGGTACGAATTCATCGTGTACCCATACTGGGGTTTGATCGGAATCGTCGCGCCCCGACAGACCGAGCAACTCATTTCTCGGGCCACCGCGTCGAACTGCGGGCACAGGTTGATATCCTGTCCTTTGAGGTAAGGCCACAGACACCCCGCAAGCTCAGGAAATCGATCGAGGTTCTTAGCGGGATTGTGCCACGTGCAGGCCTCGTTCTTTGCATAAAGCCAAGTAAACGAATACGGGAACTCACCGTTGTTGTCGTCGGAGTACATTCTCCCGGTCAGACCATAGTTCCGCAGGTTGTTCCTGCAGACGGTGAGTTGGGCCTGCGCCCTGACGCGTTGAAGCCCCGGCATGAGAATCGCCATCAGGATCGCAATAATCGAAATCACAACCAACAATTCAATCAGGGTGAACGCATGTCTTGTTCGCATGGCAGAACTCCTATCACTACCTCCAGGCACTCTAGGCGCCGCCGACATCCCTCAGCGGACTCGCCAAGTTTATAGTGTACCTCAACTGAGCGATGGATGCAAGAAAAGCGTGACTGTTTAATGTAAAATGCGCCTGAAGGGACTCGAACCCCTAACATTCAGCTCCGTAGGCTGACGCTCTATCCAATTGAGCTACAGGCGCCCTAGACCACCCTAGTGTACTTTCAGCGGCTGGACCCTGTCAACTCCGAATCCCCTGCAATCTTACCCCACCCCTTGAAATCTAGAAAGGATCTGCCAATTCTCCTGCCAGTCCAAGGATTCCCCTAGTATCGTCGTGCGAATCCCGAACCTTTATTGTCATCCTCCCCAAAAATGAACTAGCAACAACTCTTTTTCTATCAAGCACTTATGGCCGATATAAGAAAAATATAAAAAACACAAAAAGACCGCGTTACGTTTACAGCCCTCCAAGACACTTAATTAGTAGTGAAAGCACTGAGCAGTACAGCTCAACAGGACTTAAGGTAAGGTGGTGGTCAAGATGACTCTCGGCAAAACAGACAATCAGAACCCTTCGGCCAAAACCCTGACGATGGGGGGCTCCCGATGCGTAGCCATACCCCGGGGCCTGCGGGCTGCCGTCCCGGCTTCCCCTGCAAGCCGCGGTCCTCAGGGCCGAGCCGGACACCCAAGGCTGAGATTCATCGCCAAGGACGCGACACCCATTGAAAACAAACCGATATCCTGCGACTTACCCTCGACTACACCCATCGCAGGAGGCCCGGAGATCCGACACACACCAACACCACTATCGCTTCCCTGATGACAGCAGCTCTCTATCACCTGCCTCCACCAAATGACGAGCCCCGCCCACCCGAGCGGGGCTCGTCATTTAGGGGTGTTCCTAATCCGACTCTGCAACACCAGGCCCATCATGCCCGACCGTGCATATGTGATTTCCGTTGAATCCCCGGCACAGGACCGTAGAATAGGGGTGGTCGAACGTGGGGTCTTTGAAGGGTGAAACGATGAAACGGCATACCGGACAACTCGTGGCGGTTCTTTGTGCATTGGTAATCCTGGGCGGCTGCAAGAGCACCTATTATTCCGCCATGGAGAAGATCGGCTATCACAAGCGAGACCTGCTGGTCGATCGCGTGCAGGATGCACGAGAGGCCCAGGAACAGGCCAAGAAGCAGTTCGAGTCGGCGCTCGAACAATTCACCGCCGTGGTCAGCTACCAAGGCGGCGAGTTGGAAAAGACCTACAAGCGTCTCAAGACCGAGTTCGAACGCAGCGAAGAGAAAGCCAAGGCCGTCCACAAGAGGATCGAAGACGTCCAAGAGGTCGCCAAAGCCTTGTTTCGCGAATGGAAAGCGGAACTCGACGACTACACCAACGCCAACCTCAAGAGCCTCAGCCAACAGCGGCTCGAACAGACCCAGGAACGATACACCCGTCTCATCGAAGCGATGCAACGGGCCGAGAAACGAATCGACCCTGTCCTAACCGCTTTCCGTGACCAAGTGCTGTTCCTCAAGCATAACCTCAACGCCCAAGCCATCGCCTCGCTGGAGAATGAACTGGTCTCCGTGCGAACCGACGTCTCGACCCTGCTCAAGGCGATGGAGGCATCCATCGCCGAGGCGAACGATTTCATTAAGGCGATGAGTCAGGAGTAGAAGAAAGCCCGAAATCCGAAATTCGGGGTTTGATCTATCGCTTCGCTTTCATTTCGCACTGATTTCCACATCGAGGTCGATGGTGGTCTGTCCGGCGATCGCCATGTTTACCGGCAATCCCCTGCCGGGGGCGATCAGGAAATTCTTCACGACGTAAGACAATTCGAGTGTCGCTTCCTCATTCGGGGCACCGAGCTTCATCCGCAGGACGGAGTTGGCAGGCAAGGTCAATTCCTTGGGCCCCAGGCGGCCCTCTCGCGTCAGCTCCAACGGAAGATCCGAAGCATTGCGTAGGGTGAATCTCGCGACTTTGCCCTCTCGCTCGATATCCGTAATCTTCACGATAGCCTCAAACAGAGCGTCCAGATGCTCCTGATGACCAATGATCTGTTTCTCGAACCATATTGCGGTCCGTCCGTCCTCCAGAGCGTCTTTCACCGCGGCCAGGGTCTTTTCCTGAGCAAAGACCAGTGTCATCGGACGATGTTTCTCTGCGGTCGATTGCTGCACCAACGACGGGGCGTGGATGTCCGAGTTGCCGAGAAATGTCAGTTTTTTGTCGAGGGCCCACTGGTGCGCGCCAGCCGAGTAGGTGTTGCCGTTGACGACCTCGATGCCCCGCATGTACTTCTTCTCGTAAAGCGTCGTGTGAATATCAAACCAACCGATGTGCTCCGGCTTCCAATCCGGATGATTCCACCAGATAAAAGCCCCCTGTTTGTCCGCAGCAGCCATACAATCCAAGAGGTCCTTGGTGTCGAGCGGATTGATGTCGTCGAGGAATAACGCGTTGAAGTGTCCCGGCGGCGTATCCCGTGTGATCTCGGCCCCCTTGATCAGGAGGATGCCGCGTTCCTTGGCCAGCGGCACCGCGATCTCATACGGCCGGTTGTGGTTGGTCGGAACGTCTTGCTTGTGGGGCTGATACTCGATGTGGTCGGTGATCGCGATCACATCGAGACCCTCGCGCCAGGCTTCCTCCACGCGGACGGTCGGCCAGACGTTCCCGTCGGAAAACACCGTGTGCATGTGAAAATCGCACTTGAGCGTCCTGTAGCCCATGATGTCTGGGATTCGGACCTCCTGGCGAACTTGGGCAAACAGCCCGGTCGCACAGAACAGGACGATGATTGCCAGAACAGTCAGTGTGATACATTTCGAACGTCTCATTGCGAAACCCTTTCTTCAAACCAAAACCTCGGCATGACTCCTCGTGCATGGAAGTCCCTCGTCGGAATACCATGTCACGCGACAGCCCGCAAGTTAATTGTTCGTTATGATCTTCATGATCTTCCGCCGCCGCGTGGGAACCAACCTCTGAGGGTCTCCAACAGGTTTGGGTCCTGCGCGTTGCCGCCGACGGCATGGACACCCCAGGCGCCGCCGCCGATGGCGTAATACCCGAACGCCGCTCCACCCAGGGCGATGCCAGATCTCGCCAGTCCCCCGACGGCCAACAGCGCCCCGACCGCTGCGCCGCCGAAAGCGACCGCTCCCAGCGACAACCCTCCAAAGCTCAGAATCCCGAACGCGGCCCCTCCCATCGCGAAGCCTCCAACCGCCACGGGACCGATCGCGATGATGCCCTTGGCGACCCGGATCCTACCGGTGACGGGATCAATGCCTTGCCCGCTGACGATGTGCACGAGGGGTAGGCCGAACAGTTCCCGCTTCGACCGGTACTCGTATCCCCACCCTCGCATCGGATGGCCACAATGCGGACATGCCATCGCCTGATCGGAGATCTCTCGTTCACACTCGGGACAATTCACAATCGCCATGTTTGTCCTCCCTTCTGCATTCCACAATCTCCTGTGGAGAGAGTCACTTGAGCTTGTCGAGCCACCGGCGCTGTGTCTCGTCGGCCTCACGGATGTGCTCCTCGTGTGTCTGAAGCTCGAATTCCTTCAGGATCTCGGCGACCCGGACGTCCGCGTCCAGGCTCTCGATGATCGTCCATTCCTCTTCATGGAACGTGCGGATGCGAACCTTCCGGCCGTACTTCGCTTCGATGTCGCGGAATCGCCTGCAGAAAGGCCACGAGTGCAGGAAGGCCTTTTCCAGGTTCACCGGCGCGCAAACCCAGGTGGCATACTGACCTGTGCAGGCGAGCGCTTGACCGTCGATGTCGCAGATCTGGGTCGTGCCCTTACGCGTGCTGGAAACGACGCAATACTTGTTCTGCCAGGCATGCGTGTTGACCATACAACCACCGCCGAAGGCCGAGGGCCAGAACACCAGTTCCGCCCCCGCCTGGCGAAGCTTCCGCCAGCCGTCGTACCACTCGATGTCGAAGCAGATTTGCGCGCCGAGGACACCGATGTCCGTCTTGAAAACAGGTGGGTCGGGATTGCCCGGCATGACACCGCCCTCGATCTCGTCAACTGTGGGATGCATCTTGCGATACTGGCCTAGATACTGCCCGTTGCGGTCGATGAAGACCGCGGCGTTGTAGTACCGCCCGTTCTCGACCGTGTAGATCGGACAGACGACGTAACATCGGTGCTTGGCCGCAAAGTCCGCAAAGGGCCGCGAGAACCGCCCGATGGGCTCTTCCGACGTCTCGGAAACGGGTGGCCGGCCCGAGGACAGATTCACGAAGGGAAATGCCTCCGGCAGACAAATGATGTCCGGCTCGAACGGCACAACCTCCGCCATTCTGGCCAGGATCTTGCGGGTCATCTCCTCGACGCTGCCGGCGGTCAACCCATTCTGGGAGACGCTCGCGATCCACACCTCGCGAGGCAGGCGAGCCCCCCGCCGAAGCGGACCGGCGACCGGACGGCTCTCTCCGCAAGACAGGGACGCGCTCGCAGCAACCATCCCCAATCCCGTCGAAGCCGATTGCATGAAGTTCCGTCGCGTCAGTTCACCCCTGCCATCAGCCATCACAGTCCCCTTTCTATCTCAGAAAATCAGGCAGACACCCCATCAAGGCCGTAGATCTCTGTGCCAACGCCCGAATCATCAGCCGGGGGGTGACCACGGTCATACAAATGCCTCGCCCCCCCTCTCCGCAATTCGCTACGATTTTCTTACCGGCAAAGACGGGCGAACTGACCACCCGGGCAGGCAGAACGCCTGGAGTCTTCCAGAGAATTTCCCCCGTGGCTGCATCGACGCCTGCTACACCGTATAAGCTGACAAAAAGCAAATACTCATTCTCCTTCTCCCCAAACACACACGGTGTTGAATACGACGCGTTGACGGTCCCCAGAAGCCTATGTTGCCACAAGATTCCACCACTGACGCGATCCACGGCAGACCAAACGCTGAGTTCGCCGCCGTTGACCTGGTCTTGCTCATGCGAGAGAATCACCGCTTTGCCCCAGACCACAGGCGAGGAATGCCCCCCACCGGGCAAGGCAATTTTCCAACGAACCTCCTGATCGGACCATTTCACCGGGATGGTCTTGTCGTCGCTGAAACCCTGCCCGTTCGGTCCCCGAAAACGCGGCCAGTGGTTCCCATTTGCTGACGCGCAGACGGCGAACACCAAGGCAAAAACAATCTCGGGATTCGTACCACTTTCTCCCGTGTGTTCGACCCATCTGCCCATCGGCGCTCCTATACTCCCGACTCTGTCATTCGGACTTCCACATTCTGATTTCGTCAGAACTTCCTGATCAGTCCCACCACCACCGCCTCGATTCGGCAGTTGTCGGAGTAGATGGGCTCGTAGTTCGCGTTGGCGGGCTGGAGACGGGCACGACCGTTTTCCCGGTAGAAGCGTTTCAAGGTCGCCTCGCCTTCGTCGATCAGCGCGACGATGATCTGACCGTTCTCCGCCCGTGAGGCGCGCCGGCAGATCACATAGTCGCCCGGCCGGATGTTCTCCTCGATCATGCTGTCGCCGCGGACCCGTAGCGCGAACAGATCGTCGCCGGTTCCAAAACAGGATCTCAACGATAGATCATCCCGGGTCTCGACTGCCTCGACGGGCAAACCCGCCGCCACTTGGCCAACGAGCGGAATGCCATCGTTTGGCGAATCCCCCTGCTCGGCCCTGCGATCCTGCGCCCCCTCAAGCAGTCTACGTCCTTGGGCCGTCAACTTCAAAGAGCGAGCCTTGCCCGGCGAAGTCGTAAGCAGCGATTTTCTTTGCAGTTCGCCGAGGTGTTCGAACACGGTGCTTCGGCTCAGGCCTAACTGCGACGCAAGATCGGCGATCGTCGGGGAATAACATTGGCTGTCCTGAAACGCCGCGATGTGACGAAGCACGTGAAGCTGCTTGGGGGTTAATCCGTCGATAAGATCTTGGCTTCTCGTCCGCATCCTGCGTCTTCTCCTGGCACGTCCTGGCTTGGATTTGGGGAATCAACGGTGTGTTGCCGGCAGGCACGTCGTGGATCTCGACGCCCCGCGTTCCCGCCAGCGCACCCATGATCTCTTTGATCGATTCCAATACCCGGGTCAGAGGACCGGAAGAAGGGTCGTCAGGGATCGGTTTTCCAGGCCAGACGGATTGATAGTCGCCCCCAGGCCCGAATTTACACGCTGGTTCGATCCATCCGAATCTTTGCCTATCCATCCTAGATATCCTCCGAGGATACTCCTGGCTCCGTGTTGTCTTCTTCCCTTAACTATCGGCTGGAGCCCGTCCAAAACCCAAACAAAAACCGAACAAAAATCCACATAAGGAGCGTTGAACCCTCGTTTTTGGCAGATCCGGGGTCGTCAATCGGGAGAATATAGGACTCGCGACACAAGAAAATTCAGGGAAAACCTCAGCTCCCCTCAAAACCCTGCGAACCGGTTTGCGGGTGTTTATCAATTCTGCGCCAGCCGATGGTCTGCGGGTTTGAGGCCCTTCTTGAAGCCGCCGAAGCCGATCTCGTTCGGGTTGTACTCACCGATGATGGTCACATCCGCTTTAGCTGGAATTTGGGCTTCCATGTCAAGGGCCCAATAGCAGGCATTGACCAAGACCCGGCGGAAGTTCTCATCCTTCAAGTCGCCAGCGTGGCCCATCGTGGTGGTGAAGATCTTCGCGGGTTTGCCAGATTCGCCTGTATAAGTCTTGGTCCAAGCCACCGGGAGGGGCTTTTTGTTTGTGTTGGGGGCATCGGTAGGGTTCATGCCGACGAGGACCTGGCCCATGAGGATCGGTTTACAGTCGCCGTGGAGGGTCGTCAAACCATAGACGTCCGACGGGCCCCAGATCTTGTCCACGCCTTTGACGATCGGGTGGTCCTTCGCACCCTCCGCAGGATAGGCGAGCGTACTTTCTTTCTGGTGAACGCCGAAGTGGCTGATCCAGGTTTCGCCTAGGACTTGCCGGCCATAGCCTCCTTCGAAACCCTTCTCCTTGTTCGCCCAAGTCCACTTGGCGTAGGGGCTGTCCTTGCGTTTGACATAATTGAACGGGTGGGTGGCCGTCCGCAGGGCGATGATCGGCTTGCCCGAGTTGGTGTAGTCGATGATGTACTTCATTTGCTCGTCGGGCAGCTCGCGAAAACGTGTGAACAGGACCACCAGGTCCGCTCGTTCGAGGTTCCGCAGGCCGGGGATGTTGTCCACGGTGATCGGATCGATTTCTCCGGAGTCTTTGTTGATCGCGAACAGGACCGTACAGCGGAAACCATGATGAGTCGCGAGGATTTTGGCCAGCATGGGCATGGATTCCTCGGAACGATACTCCTCGTCTCCGGTGACAAAGACGATGTTCTTGCCCTGCCCCGGCCCTTCGCCCCCGCGGTAGACGACCCAGGGCCGATCCTGTCTCTCCTGGCCCCTCGACACACCCGACAGGGACATCGCCACGACAAACGCCAATATGCAGATCTTCGCACTTGTCCACTTCATACGCATGCCCTTCCCAATGCGAGGTTCCTCGGACTTGCCGACGTCTCTCCGGAGACGCTCAACCATTGCCATTCTCCCGCTGTTCGTGCGGCAAGTCAAGCATCGCTTCGTTCGTGGCGCCGTGAGGCGTTCCCCTCGGTTTCCCACGGCACACAAGCGTGAAGATATGCCCCTACGGACACACCACGAACAGGATTGTCACCTCGGCCGGAACCCTCGGACTTCGTCCAGATTGGCCTTGGCCGAAGGGACGTTGGCGATGAAGTTGCCGATCGTGTCGCAGGGATAGTCGCCACATAAGGCGCAGTTCTTGACCCGACGGGACAGGCCGCACTTGCGAATCTCGCATTCGCCGCAATGTCCGATATGCGGACCATCGAGTGTCAGACAGCCCACGCAATCGATCGCCTCGGGCGCAAGCGCGACGTTGAACTGCTTGGACCATTCGGCGGCGGTCTTGACCCGCAGGGCTTGGTCGTCGGTCTTGTGGGCGATCTGGGCGGGACAAACGGCACAATCCAATCCGCATACGGCAAGCATCTGAGGCATTTCCTTCTCCCTTGGAACAATAACGTTTGAGTTCTATTTCTCGTTGCGTTCACGACAACCAAAGGTCCGCGGACCCACGGTGGAATTTTAGAGGCAATCCTGGAGAAAAGCAAATGAGATGTTGGACGTCGTTTCGTTGGCCCCGAACCCTAGGCGACAGTAAAATGGGTGGTCAGGCCGGTACCCAGTCTGGTCAATACACATGGAAAGGACATCACATGATGGAGTGGTCTACATCGAGGCAGAGGCTGCTGATTCTTGTGGCGATCGCTGGAGCGTTCTCCGCCGGCGCCGCTGCGAGGGCGGCTTCGCCCGCCCCGATCTCCCTGCATCCTCAGAACCCGCACTACTTCCTCTGGAGGGACAAACCGACAATCCTAATCACGTCGGGTGAACACTATGGGGCGGTGCTCAATCGGGCTTTCGACTACAAGCGGTATCTCGATGCCCTGCAATCGTACGGCTTCAATCTCACGCGGACCTTCACCGGGGCCTACTGCGAGGCGGTCGGCGCGTTCAACATCGAGAAGAACACCCTCGCCCCCGCACCGGGCGATCTGTTGTGCCCGTGGGCTCGCAGTAACCAGAGCGGATATGCCAACGGCGGCAACAAGTTCGACCTGACTCAGTGGGACCCGGAGTACTTCCGACGGTTGAGCGACTTCGTCGAGGAAGCGGGCAAACGCGGCATCGTTGTTGAATTAGAACTCATCCCAAAACCCTTCGAAGAAGGATGACGATGCAGCCGAGTTGAATCATGGCCAGGAAGTTGTCCAAATGATACTCATACCGCACAACCAGCCGACGGAA
>Ga0208824_1001842_pt1 | contig 17745 bp, 17 predicted proteins | sample AD_JPNTR3_MetaG_FD_184447 | JGI IMG/M metagenome (GOLD analysis project Ga0208824, IMG submission 184447) | Active sludge microbial communities of municipal wastewater-treating anaerobic digesters from Japan - AD_JPNTR3_MetaG (SPAdes) (version 2) | ecosystem: Engineered > Bioreactor > Anaerobic...
CGGCGAAACTCTCCGTGTAACGTGTCCCCTTTGAGGTGATTTCCAATGATTTGGATAAGCTTTTTCCCGTGTCTTTTTCCACCCATCGTCGACGGCGGATGTCAAGAACAACTTTACGGTCTCGAATTGGAAAATCATATACACAGGAGGAAGGAAAGAACCCGTTGGAAGATACTGTATCTGCGGTATATCCAGAAGGTAAATTGGGTTGCTCGTCTAACCGGATATGAAGAACTCCCGATTTTTCTTCAATTCCAACAATATCAAAATCGTCTAATATCTCTTTCGGAAGAATGTAACGGGCAAGTGCATCAAGCTGTTCGTAAGTGGACATATAAAAAGTATTTTTTCACAAAGATACTTTTCTTTTTCTACAAACACATATTTTTTGCAGGTGAGCCCAAGCAAATTCATTAGGAATTTGCAAAAAAATAACAAACCCCTTGCAAATCTTAAAGATGAGTAAGGGGTTTGTTGGTACCCGAAGCGGGACTTGAACCCGCACAGCCTTTGGGGCCAAAGGATTTTAAGTCCTTCGTGTCTACCATTCCACCATCCGGGCAAAAAAGTAAAAGACTTTTTCAATGAGCGAAAAACGGGACTCGAACCCGCGACCCCGACCTTGGCAAGGTCGTGCTCTACCAACTGAGCTATTTTCGCATATCTAACATTTTCATGCGTAAAGCGGGTGCAAATATACAAGCATTTTTTCGCTTTACGAAATTTTTTGGCTTGAAAAGTGAAGCAGGATTCCTTAAAATTTGAAAAAAGGCGAAATTTCCATTCCGCCTTTTTTATATTTCACTCTCTCAAACGAGGTGAACCAATAAATTTTCCTCTGTTTCGTTAAATTCAATTTTTCCTTCTCGGGCAAGCCAGCCTAGTGCCATATTCAAATCTTTTTCAGAGAGTTTGGCGCTTTTTTTAAGCGCTTTAACGTCCATTTCTCCTTTTTCGTTCAATACTTTCCATACGGCTCCGGCATTAATTCCGATGTTTTCTGTTGACATAGCGGTTTGGTTTTTAGTTATACAAAAAATTTATATCACCTACAAAATTAGTTAAAAGTTTTCAATTGTCCAAAAAATTAATTTAATCTGTTGCTGAAAAGGAATTTCCTTTTAGTAGCTTTTTCAGCTTAAGTTTTGCTGAGTTGAGGCAGACTAATTTTTTGATTCTTCGTTTATAAAATGAAATGTTTTCTGCTCGATAATTTGTTGATAGGCGATGCGAGAGGCTTTTTGTTGAGATTCTTTCTTGTTCAGTCCCGTTGATTCGGAAACAGGCCTTCCTTCAATGAGTACACGCGACAGAAAAATTGGTTGATGGTTTTCGTTGTGAGTTTTGCAGGACATCTCGAAGTCGATTTGGAAGTGATTTTTCTGACACCATTCAATTAATTTCGATTTATAGTTCATCTCGAATTTTTCTACTTTTGACAAATCGATAAAAGGCTCAAAAAGTTTTGTTTTGACAAACTTCATACAGTGGTTGTATCCGTAATCGAGATAAATTGCGCCAATTAAAGCTTCCAAAGCATTTCCGTAAATATCGTTGCTGACTTGCGGATTCACATTTTTGGAAACTTTCACAATTTTGTCCAATTCAAGTTTCAGTGCCAAGTGATTCAACGAATCGCGATTGACAATTTTGGAACGAATATTGGTGAGAAACCCCTCATCTTTTTGCTCATAATACCGGTAAAATAAATCGGAAACGATAGCGTTCAATACGGCATCACCCAAAAACTCAAGTCTTTCGTTGCTCACAACTTTCCCATCATGGTTCGTCATTGACAAGGAGCGATGTGTCAGAGCCAGCAGGTAATAGTTGATATCGCGCGGATAAAAGCCCAATAGTTTTCGGAACAAAGAATAAGGCTCTTTTCTGTATTTGGAAAAGAGCCCATTCAAATGAAAGAAATTTTTCACGAACTTATTTGGTGAATTTTTTTAATATAACACTTGCATTATGTCCACCAAAACCAAAGTTGTTGGATAAAGCTGCATTAATGGTTCTTTTCTGTGGCTTATTGAAGGTAAAGTTTAACCGGTAATTAATATCGGGGTCTTCATCGCCTTCCGTGAAATTAATGGTGGGCGGAACCACATCATTAATAATGGCAAGCGTACAGATAATGGCTTCAACAGCACCGGCAGCGCCCAGCAAATGGCCTGTCATCGATTTGGTTGAACTGATATTCAGTTGATATGCCTGTTCTCCAAAAACGTTTTCAATGGCTTTTGCTTCGGATGTGTCGCCAACGGGCGTAGAAGTACCATGAACATTAATGTAGTCGATGTCTTCAACTTGCATTCCTGCATCTTTGAGTGCACTCTTCATGGCGAGGATAGCGCCAAGTCCTTCAGGGTGTGAAGCTGTCAAATGGTAAGCATCAGCCGACATGCCGCCGCCTGCCACCTCACAAAGTATATTTGCTCCACGAGCCAAAGCATGATCCAATTCTTCCAGAATCATGCAACCGGCTCCTTCGCCAATGACAAAACCATCTCTGCTTTTGCTGAAAGGGCGTGAAGCTCCTGCAGGATCATCATTTCGGGTAGATAGTGCCATCATGGAATTGAATCCGCCAACTCCGGCAGCTGTGATGGCTGCTTCGGCTCCTCCAACAACAAACATTTTTGCTTTGCCTAAACGGATGTAATTGAAGGCATCGATAATTGAATGAGTAGATGAAGCACAAGCTGAGGTTGTAGCATAATTTGGGCCTTTAAAACCATAAAGAATGGAAATCTGACCTGCTGCAATATCTGAAATCATCTTCGGGATAAAAAACGGGTTAAATTTCGGGCCCATTTCCTTGTTGAGAAAATAGTTTGAAACTTCCTGCTCAAAAGTAGTGATTCCGCCAATTCCCGACGAAAAGATGACGCCAACTTCATCCTTGTCGACAGTTTCCAAATTTATTCCGCAGTTTTCAATAGCTTGCTTGGCAGCTGCGATAGCATACTGAGCATAAGGATCGACTTTTCTGATTTCCTTTTTTTCGAAATACTGAAAAGGATCAAAATCCTTGACTTCGCAAGCAAATTGCGTTTTAAATTGAGAAGCATCGAAGTGAGTGATGGGACCAGCTCCACTTACCCCATTGAGGATATTTTCCCACAGTTTGGGAACAGATGAACCCAATGGAGTAATGGCTCCCAGCCCTGTAACAACTACTCTTTTTAATTCCATAACAAATAAGGAATGTTATTTTTTAGCATTTTCGATATAGCTTACAGCATCGCCAACAGTGGTGATTTTTTCAGCTTGATCGTCAGGAATAGAAATACCGAATTCTTTTTCAAATTCCATAATCAATTCAACCGTATCAAGCGAATCAGCGCCAAGATCGTTGGTAAAGCTTGCCGTAGGTGTAATTTCTGCTTCATCAACACCCAATTTGTCTGCAATAATAGTCTTTACTTTTTCTTCAACTTCTGACATAATTTTAAGTTTTAAGTTTATAAATAAAAATTGTTTTATAATTTTGCGGTGCAAAGAAATGAAATTTTCTTCAAATAATCATCACTTTTTAGAAAAAAATATGTTTTTTTGCACAAATCAGCTGTTTTTGAGCATTTTTTCTTCACCAATTATGTCAAAAAATATCGCCTTGTTTGCTTCGGGTTCAGGTTCCAATGCTGAGAATATAATTCGTTATTTTACAGGCAATTCCGATTTTTCTTTTCCTCTCATTATTTCCAACAACGAGAAAGCTTTTGTTCATGAGCGGGCAAAAAAACTGGGTGTTCCTTCGCTTACTTTTCCGCGGGAAGATTTTATCGATGGAGGAAAAATTTTGAATTTACTTCAGGAGAAAAATATTGATGCGATTGTTTTGTCCGGATTTTTACTGAAAATTCCCGATTCGATTATCGAAGCTTATCCGCAAAAGATTGTCAATATTCATCCTGCTTTGTTGCCAAAGTTTGGAGGGAAAGGTATGTATGGCATGAATGTGCATCGTGCCGTGTTGGAAGCAGGAGAAAAGGAGACGGGTATTACCATTCACTATGTCAATTCAAATTACGACGAAGGCGATATTATTTTTCAGGCAAAATGTCCCGTGTTGCCCGACGATACTCCCGAATCGGTTGCTCAAAGGGTACATGCTCTCGAATACGAGTTTTTTCCCCGAATCATTGCCGAAATATGGAAATAAATTTCTCCGTTCAATTTTCAGATCGTTCCTGAAGAAGTTTCAGCTTATTTTTCATTTTCATTCATTTGCATGATTACTGAAATGAGTTTTATAGGTTTGATTTTATGAATCGGGAAAGTTTGTTTTTAAATAGTCGGTGTGTAAATTGAAAATTATCATGTACTTTTGTACAAAGAAATAGTTTTAAAAAAGAAGAATAATTTAATTGATCGGATAATTATATGGCACTTCAATGTGGTATTGTAGGTTTGCCGAATGTTGGCAAATCCACATTATTCAACTGTCTGTCGAATGCAAAGGCTCAAGCGGCCAATTTTCCTTTTTGTACCATTGAACCCAATGTTGGCGTTACGCAAGTTCCCGACGAAAGGATTAATATCTTGGCCCGATTGGCAAATCCGCAAAGATTAGTTCCGGCTACGGTGGAAATTGTGGATATTGCCGGACTGGTAAAAGGTGCGAGTAAAGGAGAGGGCTTGGGAAACAAATTTTTGGCCAATATTCGTGAAACAGATGCCATTCTGCATGTATTGCGGTGTTTTGAAGATGAAAATGTGGCCCACGTCAATGGAGTTATTGACCCGGTTCGCGACAAGGAAATAGTAGATGCGGAGTTGCAGTTGAAAGATTTGGAAACAGTAGAAAGCCGAATAAATAAAGTGCAGAAACAGGCCCAAACCGGTGGCGACAAGCAGGCGAAAATAATTTATGAAATTTTGCAGGAATATCGGTCAGCTTTGTTACAGGGAAAATCGGCACGTACCGTAGTGTTGGACAAAGAATCTAAAAAGTTGGTCAAAGATCTTTTTTTATTGACCGACAAGCCTGTAATGTATATCTGTAATGTGGACGAAGCTTCTGCAACAAGCGGAAATGCTTATGTGGAGGCAGTGAGAGAAGCAGTAAAGGAAGAGAATGCCGAAATATTGGTGGTGGCTGCCGCAACTGAAGCCGAAATTGCCGAGCTGGAATCGTATGAAGAGCGTCAGATGTTTTTGGAGGAACTTGGTTTAAAGGAATCGGGAGTATCCCGCTTGATTCAATCGGCTTATCGTTTGCTCAATTTGGAAACATTTTTTACTGTCGGGCCACTGGAAGTTCGGGCATGGACTTACGAAAAAGGATTGAAAGCTCCGCAATGTGCCGGCGTAATTCATACCGATTTTGAAAAAGGCTTTATTCGTGCCGAAGTAATCAAGTATGAGGATTTTGTGGCCTTAGGCTCGGAAACGGCTTGCAGAGAAGCAGGAAAGATTTATATCGAAGGCAGGGATTATGTGGTGCAGGATGGCGATATTATGCATTTCCGATTCAATGTTTGAGTTTAATCTATTTTTGCTTCAAATTGCCTTAAAAAGCAAAATTTGTCATGCGCGTTTTAATTCAGCGAGTAGCAGAAGCTTCGGTAGAAATTGATCGACAAATAATATCTTCCATAGGAAAAGGATTGTTGGTCTTCGTTGGTATAGAAAGCACCGATACTTTGCAGGATGCTGAATGGTTGGCCGGTAAAACGGCAGCATTACGTATTTTTGACGACGAAAAAGGAGTTATGAATCTTTCCGTTACGGATATCGATGGAGAAGTGTTGGTGGTGAGTCAGTTTACACTTTGTGCAGAAACCAGGAAGGGGAACCGACCTTCTTATATTCGGGCTGCACGGCATGAAACAGCCATTCCGCTTTACGAAAGTTTTTGTAAAATAATGGAACAAAAAACCGGTAAAGAGGTTAAAACCGGCGTTTTTGCAGCCGATATGAAAGTTAAACTGGTAAATGATGGTCCGGTAACTATTTGGATAGACAGTAAAGTTTGATAATTTTGCTGTTTCATTGCAGAAAAAATCAAAAAAGAAATGTTTGTCCCATTTTTTGTTGTTCCAAAGTTTTCGATTTTTTTTGATTTCAGTGGTTTTAAAAAAGTATTTACCATAAATTAGGACAAAGTATGAAAAAACATATTCCGAATTTTCTGACCTGCTTGAATTTATTTTCTGGCTGTATTGGAGTTTATTATGCTTTTCAGGGAAATTATTTTGCTGTTTTGGTTTTCATTTTGATTGCTGCTTTTTTCGATTTTATTGATGGATTGGCTGCTCGCCTGTTGCAGGCTTATTCGCCTATGGGAAAAGAGCTCGATTCTTTGGCCGATGTTGTGAGTTTTGGTTTGGCACCCGGAGCGGTATGTTTTAGTTTGCTCTCTCAAAGCTCCTTGCCGTTTTGGGTAGCGTTTGCCGGATTTGTCATTACTTTGTTTTCGGCTCTGCGACTGGCCAAATTCAACATCGATGAGCGGCAAGGTTCCTCATTCCTGGGTTTGGCAACTCCAGCAAATGCCATTTTTTGGGTTGGATTGGGCTATTCTTTTTCCGAATTCGTAACGGCAAACAGTTGGCTGATTTTGATTTTGATTGTAATTTTCAGTGCTCTGCTGGTATCGGAAATCCCCATGTTTTCTTTGAAATTCAAAAACCTGAAATGGGAAGAAAATGAATTGCAATATATTTTCTTGATGTTGTGTGTTTTGTTTCTTTTTGTTTTTCAACTGAATGCTTTTGTTCCCATTATTATTGCCTATCTTTTTTTGGCAGTTGTTAAAGTTGTTTTCAAAATTTGATTTTTTCTGCCGTTTCGTTCTGTCCGAATAGGAAGTTGACTTTTTTCTTGTTTAAAACGCTTTCTCTTTCATTTCGTTATACGGTAAGGATTTATTACTTTTGCAGTCGAAATTTTTGAATATAACTTTTTACAAAACACGAAACGTGTGTCCATCAATATAACAAAACTTTCAAAAAACTTCGGACAACAAAAGGTTTTGGACGATGTCTGTTTTGACATCGACAAAAATGGAGTAGTTGGTTTTTTGGGGCCAAATGGCGCCGGAAAAACAACCACGATGAGAATTATTGCAGGAGCTTTGCCTTACGAAACGGGCAGTGTAAAAGTTTGTGGTCATGAAGTGAAGGACGCGCCTTTGAAAATCAAATCGCTGATTGGTTATTTGCCCGAACAAAATCCATTGTACGAGGAAATGTATGTAAAAGAATATCTGCTTTTTATTGCGGATGTTTACAAATTGGGACAATACAGGAACAAAAAAGTGGATGAGATGATTGATAAGGTAGGTCTTCGTGCTGAATTCCGTAAAAAAATCGGACAGCTTTCCAAAGGATATCGTCAGCGGGTTGGGTTGGCACAGGCTTTGATTCATGAGCCGAAAGTTTTGATTTTGGATGAACCTACAACCGGCTTGGATCCCAATCAGTTGGAAGAAATTAGAACTTTAATTCTGGAGTTGGGAAAAGACCGAACTGTGTTACTCAGTACTCACATTATGCAGGAAGTTAAAGCTTTGTGCAACAGAGTAATCATTATAAATAAAGGAAAAATTGCTGCAGATTTTGAGGAACTTTCGTCCATTCACTCTTTAAATCGGGATATTTTTCAGGTTGAAGTAGAATTTTTTAAAAAACCGGCAGCAAAAGATATTGAAAATATTCCTGGGGTATTGAAAGTGAATTTTTTGGATGAAACCCGTCTGTTGATTGTGGCTTCGGAAGATATTCGCAGTGAGATTTTTGATTTTTCCGTGAAACAGGGAAATAAAATTCTGCTGATGAAATTGGTGGAACAGGAAATTGAGCAGGTCTTTCGCAGTTTGACCGCAGAAAGTTAATGTTGGAAAAAAATTTTGGCACGGAAATAATTCAGGATACAATTTTTTTTGTTGGAGTTTTACATGACAGAGAATTTTGACATAAGGAGCAACAATATAGAAAAGGATTTTGAAAATGCATTGCGTCCGCTGACGTTTTCAGATTTTGAAGGACAAAATAAAATTGTAGAAAATCTGAAAGTTTTTGTTCAAGCGGCTCGCATGCGTTCCGAATCGCTTGATCACGTGCTTTTGCATGGGCCTCCGGGATTGGGGAAAACCACTTTGTCCAATATCATTGCTCACGAACTGAATGTTGGCATTAAAATTACTTCGGGGCCTGTACTCGATAAACCTGGCGATTTGGCCGGTTTGCTCACCAGCCTGGAACCGAACGATATTTTGTTTATTGACGAAATTCACAGACTGAGTCCGGTAGTGGAAGAGTATTTATATTCGGCTATGGAAGATTACCGGATAGATATTATGATCGACAAAGGTCCAAGTGCGCGTTCCATTCAGTTGGAGCTGAATCCTTTTACACTGATTGGAGCAACTACTCGCAGCGGATTATTGACTTCTCCCTTAAGAGCCAGATTTGGTATCAATTGTCATTTCGAGTATTACGATACAGAAGTGATTACGCATATTATTAAACGTTCTGCTTATTTGTTGAATGTGCAAATTGAAGAGAGGGCAGCCATAGAAATTGGCAGTCGAAGTCGGGGAACACCTCGCGTGGCAAATGCTTTGCTGCGGCGTGTACGCGATTTTGCACAGGTTAAGGGAAGCGGCAAAATCGATTTGGAAATTGCCTGTTATGCGCTCGAAGCTCTGAATATCGACAAATATGGATTGGACGAAATAGACAATAAAATTTTAACTACCATTATCGACAAATTTAATGGTGGCCCTGTTGGGTTGTCTACTATTGCTACAGCACTTGGCGAGGATGCCGGCACGTTGGAAGAAGTATATGAACCATTTCTGATCATGGAAGGCTTTCTGAAACGCACGCCACGAGGAAGAGAAGTTACCGAATTGGCATACAGACACTTGGGGAAGTCGAAAATGGGAATGATGGATACACTTTTTTGAAAAATTTTAGCAGTTTCAACCGAGCCATTGTAAAATATATTTAAAAGAGAATATGCCGGAAAAGCAGATGAAAAGGCTGGCAAAAGATACAGCCATTTACGGATTGAGCAGCATCATAGGGAAATTTCTCAACTGGTGTTTGGTGCCGTTGTACACCTACGTGTTGGAAAGTTCGGCTGATTATGGAATAGTTACCAACCTGTATGCTTGGACGGCTCTGTTGCTGGTGATACTCACCTACGGAATGGAAACGGGATTTTTCCGTTTTGCCAATAAAAATCGGGATGATGCACCCAAAGTTTATGGTACCACCATGATTTCGGTGGGGTTCACTTCCTTACTTTTTGCAACCATTTGTGTGATTTTTTCGCAACCCATTGCCAATGGAATGGGTTATCCTAAATATCCCGAATTTATAGCTATGCTGGCCATAGTGGTTTCTATGGATGCTTTCGATGCCATTCCGTTTGCTTATTTGCGCTATAAAAATCGTCCCATAAAATTTGCTGCATTAAAGCTTTTCATGATTTTTACCAACATTTTTTTCAATATCTTTTTTCTGGTTATTTGTCCGTGGTTGCAAAAGAAAGCGCCCGGTTTAATCAGTTGGTTTTACAATCCACATTACGGAGTGGGTTATATTTTTGTAGCCAATCTGATTTCGACTGCTGCTGTAACACTGGCTTTGCTGCCCGATATGTTGGAAGCTAAATTCCGTTTGGACATGGCCTTGTTGAAGAAAATGCTTCAATATTCATTGCCCTTACTCTTATTGGGAATAGCAGGAATTATCGATCAAACCATCGACAAAATTATTTTTCCCTTTCTTTTCGAAGACAAAGCCTATGCAGCTGCTCAATTGGGAATTTACGGCGCCTGTTTCAAAATTTCGATGGTGATGATGATGTTTACTCAGGCTTTTCGTTATGCTTATGAACCTTTCATTTTCGCGCAATATAAGGATAAGAACAGTACAGCTGCCTATGCCGACGCGATGAAATATTTCATCATTTTTTCCTTGATGATTTTTTTGGGTATGGTTTTTTATCTGGATATTTTCAAATTCATTATCCGAAGCGATTACTGGGCAGGGTTGCGTGTTGTTCCCATCGTATTGTTTTCCTATTTGTTTCAGGGTGTGTTTTTTAATCTTTCGCTTTGGTACAAACTTACCGACAAAACCATGTATGGAGCTTGGATTTCGATTGTGGGAAGTTTGATTACAATTGCCATCAATATCATTTTTGTTCCCGTTTTCAGTTATATGGCTTCGGCGTGGGCTTCGTTTGCCTGTTATTTTGCGATGATGCTCATGTCTTACTTTTTGGGACAGAAATATATGCCGATTAAATATGATTTAAAAACTATCGGTCTCTACACCATTGTAACTCTTGCCTTGTACTGTATCAGTCTTTTGATTGCAACGCCCTATTTGTGGCTCAATTTGCTGTTGAAAACCATTTTGTTTGTTCTTTTCGTAGCTTTATTAATAAAACGTGATTTCCCGTTACAGTCAATTCCTGTAATCAATCGTTATCTGAAAAAATCATGAATCAGCAAGCCTTGCATATTATTACGCCTGTGAAGGATTCGTTGGAAACAACCCTGCAAACCATAGGAAGTATCATGGATTCCGATTTTCATTCAGATTTTCAATATACCGTTTATAATGATTTCAGTTCAGACGAAACAACCGAAAAACTGGAGATTGTTTCCGCCGAAAAGGGATTCAGGTTGGTAAATTTGAAAGATATTACCACGCATCCCTCTCCAAACTATTTGCTGGTATTGCAACTGGCCCAACAGAAAGCTTTGTCGGAGCATGCACATTTGCTGGTTGTGGAGTCGGATGTAATAGTGAAAAAAAACACCATTCAAATTTTGTTTGATGCTGCTCAGAAACTTGAAAATCCGGGTCTGATTGCTGCTGTAACGCACGATGAGGAGGGAAATATCAATTTTCCGTATCTTTATGCCAAAAATTTTGACAGTGGAACGGTGCAGACTTCCAAACGTTTGAGTTTTTGCTGTACATTGCTCTCCAATTCGTTTTTAGAAGCATTCGATTTCAAAAATTTGAATCCCGAAAAGTCATGGTATGATGTGTTTATTTCGCACAAAGCTGTAGAATTGGGATTCAACAATTATTTACTTACCTATTTGCCTGTTTTGCATTTACCTCACAGCAGTCGTCCGTGGAAGCAACTTAAATACACGCATCCTTTAAAATATTACTGGCTGAAATATACAAAAGGTAGAGATAAAATTTGAGAAAATGGAAAATCCTTTGGTCTCTGTCATTATTCCGGTGTACAATATGGAAGCGTTTCTGGCAGAAGCGATAGATTCTGTACTGGCTTCAACTTATCCAAATTTTGAAATAATTGTTGTTGACGATGGTTCTACAGACCAGTCGCCAGTGATAGCAGAACATTACAGTGAAAGGGATACACGAATCCGATTCTACCGTCAATCCAATCGTGGAGTGGCAGCAGCCCGTAATCTTGCCTTGCAGGAAGCTCGTGGAGAATTTGTTTTGCCGGTAGATGCCGATGATAAGATTTCTGAAATTTTTCTTGAAACTGCTGCTAAAGTACTTGTTCAATTGCCTCAAGTAAAGATTGTTACGTGTGAATATGAATATTTTGGCGAGAAACAGGGTAAAGGGAAATATCGACCTTATCACAGAAAATTGATTGCTCGGAAGAATGTTATTAATAATTGTTCGATGTATCGCAGGAGAGATGCTTTGAAAGTGGGCGGTTATTGTGAGGAAATTATTGGTCGTGAAGACTGGGAATTTTGGATATCGTTGCTGAAAAATGGAGGAGAAGTGGAGCATCTTTCTGAAACAGGATTTTACTATCGAATCAGGAGTAATTCTAAAAGAATTACCGACAGAAAACTGAAAAAACACATTATCGACGTTTTAAACCGAAGACATAAAGCTTTTTTTTATCGCGAATTAGGTGGAAAACTTCATTATAGACGCTCACTATCTCGCTTGTTGAATTTTTTTTATCATTGTTACAAGCCCGAAACTTTTTTCGTTCATCCCGATTTCAAAGAGGAAGAAGAATTTTTTTATTCGTTGCCGGATATTTTTGACAATCAAGGAGAAACGATTCATTCGGGAAGAAATATCATTAAAATTTTTAATGCGGGAAACAGGAAATGGGTTGTGAAATCGTTTCAATCGCCAAATGTGGTGAATCGCTTTATATATGGTATTTTCAGAAAATCGAAAGCGAGACGTTCGTATGAATATGCATTGAAACTTCTCTCGCTTGGAATTGCCACTCCACAACCGATTGGCTATTATGAGCAAAAGATTTTTTTTCTATTCAATAAAAGTTTTTATGTGTCGGAGAGCTCTGAATGCAATCATCGTTTTGAAGAATTGATTCGAGACGTGAATTTTCCCGACCGAGAAAAGATATTGAAAGCTGTTGCACGTTTTACGGCTGAGCTACACGAAAAAGGAGTTTTACATTCGGATTATTCGGCAGGGAACATTTTGTTTTCTCAAAAGAATGACGATATTCACATTGAATTGATTGATTTGAATCGGTTGAAATTTGGAAAAATATCCAAAACAGCCGGCTGCAGGAACTTTGAAAGATTGAATCTGGAGCCCGAAGCTTTGAAAACAATGGCTGAAGAATACGCTGTGGCTCGTGGTTTTGAAAAGCAGGAATGTGTAGAACTCGTTCAACGGTATCGTTGGAAAAAACATAAAAATATCAGCTCGTTACAACCTAAAAATTAGACATTGGAATGAATAAAAAACTTTCTTTGGGAACTCGTTTTGTTCTTTTGTCGATAATTGTTTTTTTTGTATTTATAGCCCTCACCGGCTTAATTTATCGATATACGGCTATTGGCATTGAGCAAAATATTCCTGTTTTAACATTATTGGCCGGGAGTTATTTTTTTGTTCAACTGATACTTTTTCTTGTCATTTTTAAAAGTCATTTACCAAAATGGAACTTTTCATGGGACAACATTCTGACCGTTTCGTTGTTTTTTCTCCTGATTTCTACGGTTTTAAGTGTTAATGTTTCGATTACGGCCACCGTCCTTTTTGTTGTTTTGGCAGTGCTGTTTGCGATAGTAAAAAAGAAGCACTTTCAACCTCATCCGCTTTTTTATTTTATGGGAGCCTATTATTTGTTTCAATATGTTGGGCTTCTGTGGTCGATTGATACTGCTTATGGTTGGCGTTTTGTGGGAAGAGGGCTGTCTTTTATTGTTTTACCTTTGGCTTTTGGTTTTTATTCTGTCTCCGAGGAAAAGAAAAATTTGTTGCTGCGTATTTTCTTTCGGTTTTTGGAAGTTTATTTATTAATGGTAATAGTGGCTTATTTTTATCAGGTTGAATTTCATAAAGTTGATTTTGGAGTTGGATTTCATCTGAAAAAGAATTATTTCTGCACACCTGTACCTCCCGGAGTGGATTACTATTTGTTGTTGGGTTGGGCCGGCTACAATCATCCGACTTTCGTTTCATTCATTTTGACGCTGATGTTTGGAATCGGGTTTTATTTGTGGCGAAACGACAATTCACCGCAAACAGTTAAAATATCCGGTTTCGAAATGGGTTTTTATGGGTTCATGACAGCCGTAGTCATTTTATTGTTGCAAAGTCGTATTGGAATGATTATGTTTCCGTTTGGCATTTTTTTAACTTTGCTTTACAGTCTGCGAAAAAAGAAAAAGCTTGTTCTTTCAGTAATTGTTTTTTCAGCTTTTTTAGTTTTGTCAGCCGGATTTTATATTTATAAAAATTATCGCGGTTATTTTTACGACCGTCCTCGCGAAATTCAAACCGACATTGTACTTTCGTTTTTAAAAGATCATTATTTGTTGGGTACCGGTACCGGTGGAATGAAAGTCCTAATTCCTTGGTTCCCAACAGCTCACAATCAATTTTTAGGAGACTTGTTTCATTTGGGCATTCCCGGCTTGCTCTTGTTACTGTCTTTAATGGGAAGTTCGTTTTATTTTGCCTGCAAGGATAAAAATTTTTTGCTGCTCTATTTTCTGTTGATTTATTTTGTAATGATGCAAATAGAAATGCCGCTTTCCTTGCAAAAAGGAATAACCTATTTTACTTTATTCACCGGATTATTGCTCAAACCTCGACCTTTTGGAAAGGAGACAAAGTAAGTTATTTTCTCCCGAAATCGGCCGGAATTTCGCCCCAAGCTTCAGTTTCCCATTTCAGCAGCGGAGTAGAATAATCATTGTTTTGCAGCCAGTTTTCTGCACGTTCTATCAGTTCAAACAAAGATTTGTTTTCTTCATTCTTTTCAAGTTTGGTCTTTGCCTTTTTTTGCTGTACCCATTTCAGTGCGGTGCGGCTGTCGGAGTAGAGTGGCAACTGACTGTTGTTTTGTTTCATTAGAGCCAGTGCGTGGACAATAGCCAAAAATTCGCCAATATTGTTTGTTCCGTTCCGAAATGGTCCCTGATGAAAAATTTCCTTGCCTGTTTTGGTATAAACTCCGCGATATTCGAGCAGTCCCGGATTGCCGCTGCAGGCTGCATCTACCGAAATACTTTCCATTATCGGTTGCCCGATAGATGTTTTCTTCCCTTTCTTCCCTGAAGATTTGTTTTGCGCATTATTTCGTATGTCGATATATTTCCAAGGAAGGGATTCGAATGCTTTTTTTGCTTCTTCTTCAGTAGCAAAACCTTTGAATAGGGCGCCTTCAAATTGGTGAACTTGCCGTTTGCATTCTTCCCATGAAGAATAAATACCGGGCTGTTTTCCTTTCCAGACAACAAAAAATTTGTTTTTGCTCATACGGTTGATAGTTTTCAGGATGTGAAAGATAGAGAAGGGGAAAGTAAATTTTTATTTATCGCCGAAAAAATGTAATTTTGCACTACTTTCAAAAAAATGGTCTTGTAGTTCAATGGATAGAACGAAAGTTTCCTAAACTTTAGATTCGGGTTCGATTCCCGGCGAGACTACAAATTTTTCTTTTTCTATAGTTTTCAGTACCATTCCATCCTTCAGCTCTATTACCCTGTCGGTTTGTAAAGCCAGTTCCATATCGTGTGTAACAATGACAATGGTCAATCCTAATTTGTCGCGTAGTTGAAATAATAATTTGTGAAGTTCCGTTTTGTTTTTGGAGTCGAGGCTACCTGAAGGTTCATCGGCCAGAATCAGCAAGGGATCATTGATTAAAGCGCGGGCAACGGCAACGCGTTGTTTTTCGCCACCCGACAATTCGTTAGGCTTGTGTTGCATTCGATCTGCAAGCTGAAGTTCTTCCAAAATTTTTTTTGCTTTATTGGTGGTTTTTTTTACGTCTTTTCCGGCAATTAAGGCGGGAAACATTACATTTTCCAAAGCCGTGAATTCGGGAAGAAGTTGATGAAACTGAAAAACAAAACCGATATTTCGATTGCGAAAAGCCGATAGTTCCTTTTCTGATAATTTACTGAAAGTTACCCCGTTGATGGATACCACGCCGTCGTTTGGTTTGTCGATAGTTCCCAAAATTTGCAACAGTGTGGTTTTTCCCGCACCACTTGGTCCCACTATGGCCACCACTTCTCCTTTGTCAACCGATAAATCTACGCCTTTCAGCACTTCCAAGTTACCAAAACTTTTGTGTATGTTGCTGGCTTCAATCATTTTTTCGTGCGTTTTGATGCTCACACGGTCATTTTCAAATGTATTCATTGTTATTTTTATTCGGAATAATGTCTCAATTTTTTAGAACCCCAACCATTTGGTCAATCCTAACTGATTCAGTAGAACGAGTAGAATGGCAAGTGGTGCAAGGTATCGGGTTATCAACAAAAAAATATTCAGAAAAGGTATCTTGTATTTTCCGTTGCTGCTGAGTTCGAGTAAAATTTTCTGCTTGTCGATTCTCCAGCCTACAAATAATGAAATGAAAATACCTCCCACCGGCATGAGAATTTTGGAAGTAATACTGTCGAACAGAGCAAAGAAACCATATCCAAACAATGAAAAATCTTTCCATATCCCTAACGAAAAAGATGAAAGTATGCCCAATAATGCAATGCCTAAGGAAGAAACAATTGCAGCTTTCGCTCGTGATATATGTAATTCTTCTGTGAGAAAAGCAACAATTACTTCCAGCAGCGAGATGGTGGAAGTTAAAGAGGCTAAAGCCAGTAAAACAAAGAACATAACTGCCCAGATGTAACCTCCGTGCAACCGTGAAAAAATATTGGGCAGCGTTATAAATACCAGTTCGGGGCCTTGCGCTGGATTGATACCAAAAGAAAAAACTGCCGGGAAAATGGCAATGGAAGCAAGGACGGCTACCAGCGTGTCGAAAATGGTAACTTGAAGCGCTGTAGAACTAAGGTTATTGTCTTTATTTATGTAAGACCCGTAAGTAATCAAGCAACCCATTCCCAAACTCAAAGAAAAGAAAGCCTGTCCCATTGCACTTAAAATGACCTCAGAATTGATTTTTCCGAAATCGGCCTTAAAAAGAAATTTCAATCCTTCTGTGCCGGTTGGTAAAGTAATGGAACGAATTCCCAAAATGATGATAATCAGAAACAGCAATGGCATCATCAATTTGGTGCTTTTTTCAATTCCGTTTTTTACACCGGCAATGATAATAAAACACGTTAATGCAGTGAAAAGCAGCATCCATCCCACTGGGCGGTAAGTATTTGTACTGAAATCGGTAAATACCTGATTAAGTTGGGCAGTGGATGCATTGGCAAATTTGTTGCTCAATGCCTGTACAATATACTCAAGAGTCCATCCCGAAACGACAACATAAAAACCCAAAATCAAAAAGGCCGAAATCACGCCCATAAGTCCCACCAGCCACCATTTGCTTTTTGGCGCCAATGTGCGAAACGAACCTGCAGCATTTGCCTGCGCCATTCGGCCAATGGAAAACTCGGAAATCATAACCGGCAGTCCCAGAAAAACAACACAAAGAATGTACACCAACAGGAAAGCTCCACCTCCGGATTCTCCAAGCAGATAAGGAAAACGCCAAATGTTTCCCAATCCTACGGCAGAGCCTGTGGCAGCCGCTATGGCGCCAATTTTGCTAAAATTGATTCTCTCCTTTTTTGCCATATTTTTCTTGTTTTCGATGCATATTTGTTGCAAAAGTAGAGAAAAAAAATAAAAATCGAAATGAATGGGAGAAAGCTGACTTGATAATTATTTTTGTAAAATAGTTATCTTTGCATGAGTTTGAAAATTCAAAAGAATATCAACATTTATCTTAAAGTGGAAAAATTAGTTTTTGCTACAAATAATCTTCATAAATTGCAGGAAGTTAAAGCAATTTTGGATGGGAAAGTACAAATACAAAGTTTATCGGAAATAGGTTGCTTGGACGAAATACCAGAAACCGCCGATACGCTTGAAGGCAATGCTTTGTTGAAGGCAAAATTTGTTTACGACAGATTTCAGTTGGATTGTTTTGCAGATGACACAGGCTTGGAAATTGAAGCATTGGGAGGCGAACCCGGCGTTTTTTCGGCAAGGTATGCAGGGTTGGAGCATGATTTTTACAAAAACCGAATGAAAGTATTGCGTTTGATGGAACAACAAACCAATCGCAAAGCTCAATTCAGAACTGTTATTGCCCTTGTTTTACAGGGGAAGGAATATCTTTTTGAAGGAAAAGTAGAAGGTATAATTACTCGAGAACCGAGAGGTGAAGGTGGCTTTGGATACGATTCGATATTTGTTCCCAATGGCTATGAACAGACTTTTGCCGAGTTGTCGGCAGAGCAAAAGAATCAAATCAGCCATCGAGCCCATGCAGTGAAAAAATTTGCCGACTTTATCGTTT
>Ga0208824_1001853_pt1 | contig 17622 bp, 15 predicted proteins | sample AD_JPNTR3_MetaG_FD_184447 | JGI IMG/M metagenome (GOLD analysis project Ga0208824, IMG submission 184447) | Active sludge microbial communities of municipal wastewater-treating anaerobic digesters from Japan - AD_JPNTR3_MetaG (SPAdes) (version 2) | ecosystem: Engineered > Bioreactor > Anaerobic...
GTTTTATACTGTAAAGATACTCATTCCTGCAAATATAAACAAACTTTTTTACAACTATTTTATTGATATTTAATCGAATAGAATAAATTTAAGGAACGACTAGATAAGTTAGAAAAAGTCTTTTTCATATCATCAAAAAAATCACCAGTAAATATTCAATATTTTCAAAGTTTATCTGTCTTAATAAGATAAACAATTACAAGGTGGTGTAAGTGTATCTTTAAACTTGTAAGTAAGTGTTAGACTCAAATTTGCTAAAGTGTCATTTCTTTTAGAATACTCAGTAGATACCCCATCTAAATAATCAGAAAAAGAATAAATCCATCCTAATTCTGCGCCTATCAAAAAATTAGAAGTAAGATGATATTGATAACCTATACCTATTGGAACAACAGGTGTTGTAGTTGTGAGTTTAACTTTATCATAAGGTCTATCCGATGGAGTTTCCGAAACAGATAGCCCTTTTCTCCATAATTTTGAATCGCTATTTAAAATACCGCCGCCTAAATAAATATATAGTGTATGTAAATGTGATTCATAAGGATCAAAACCACCTAAAATAACGTACTCAGCTTGCAAAGTAAAACCAACTATTTTATTCTTATAAGAATAGTCTCTCAATTCATTTCTCGAATTAGCATCATCTCCTACAAATGAACCATACAATACATTTACTTTATAACCTAAATCATTTTTAAATAACTGTCGGAGTCCCAAAGAAACTAAATAACGTGTATTAGAAATATCCCAATCATTAATACCATTTAAAAATTGTTCTTGGTATGATCCGCCAACATCCCCAAAACAATATGCCAAACCTACAGAATTTAAAATAATAGACATAGAACTACTGCCTGTACTTATTAATCCCTTTTTTTGGCTGTAAATAGGAAACAAACACAAAATAACCAGCTGAATTATAACTAAAAATTTTTTCACAGCATTAAATTTTTGAATTTGTTAAATAATTGCTTTCCAACAATCCATTAATTTTATTGAAAAATTTTTCAGCCTTGTTTCTACTAATATCTAAAACTACTTCCACCAACAAATTCCCGCAGTAAAGAAGTAGGCGGAATTTCACGATCCGGAATAGCGACAAAATAACTTAAAAATTTTAATAAACGATGTGCTTCCGTATATTCATCACAATATTTAGGTATTTCAGAAAGTAACGGCTCTGCATACCTTTTTAGTACAGCAAACTCAAAAATTAAAGCAGAATTAAACATAATGTCTGCATTTTCTTGAAAAGGAAAAATCCATTTTTCTTCCCCTTTCCTTACACTTTCCCAGCGAGCTATGGTTTCTCGAGCCGAATAATTCCTAAATCTTGAATCGCGGATGATTCGTCGCAATAACCGTGTATCAGTGGTAGGAATCCAATTATGATCATCAATAGAAATAGTAGTCAGAGCAGATACATAAATTTTAAAAGTGGCTTCCTTTGGTATTTCTGGAATTAATTCAGGATTTAAAGCATGAATTCCTTCAATAATTAAAATGCTTCTTTCTTGAAATTTTATTTTTTCTCCACGATAATATCGTCTCCCTTCTTCAAAATCAAAAAAAGGCAGCTCAATTTCTTGACCATTCAATAACTGCATCAAATGAGAATTAAGCAATTCTAAGTCCAGCGCATGCAAATGTTCAAAATCAAATTGTCCATTTTCATCACGCGGTGTTTTTTCTCGATCTACAAAATAATTATCAAGAGAAATAATAATAGGTTTGAAATGACAAACCATTAATTGAATAGATAATCTTTTGCTAAAAGTTGTTTTTCCTGAAGAAGAAGGTCCCGAAACAAATACAAACTTTACCTTATCTCCTCTCTGAACAATCATATCGGCGATAGCTGCTACTTTTTTTTCATGCAAAGCTTCTGAAACCTTTATCAAAGTAAAAGATTGTTTGTTTAAACACGCTATGTTAAATTCTCCTACATTACTCAAATTCATTATTTTACTCCATTCAACATACTCTTTAAATACTTCATATAATTTTGGTTGTGGAATAATTTCTTCTAATTCGGTTGGATTTTCTCTGTTGGGAACACGAAGCAATAAACCATCATAATAAGGTATTAAATCGTATAAACTTAAATAGTCAGTTGAAGGTAATAAAACACCATTATAATAATCTATATAATCATCAATTCGATAAAATTTACAATAAGGAATGCCCAATGTTTCAAAAAGAGTGATTTTATCTTTCTGATGTTGTTGCTCAGCAAATAATCTTTTTACTTCCTGTGTCTGTTTTTCTTCTGCAATAATGGGTTTGGCTTGAGAAATAATTATATTTACTCGTTCCTTGATTTGAGAAAGCAAGGCTGACGTGACAGGTTCATTTAAATTGTTAATAGTGCAGTAATAACCTTTGGAAATAGGATGTTCAATTCGAAAAACAGCATAAGGATATAATTCTGAAAGGGCTTTTGCGATCACCATTGTGAGTGTTCGAACATATACCCGCATTCCTGAAGAAGTGCTCAAATCAATAAAATCAATATCTTTGGGTTTATACACCAAAAAATTAAGGTCTTCAACTTTATAATTGACACGAGCTGCAACTACCTGATATTTTAATTTTATATTTAAAAATTGATAAATTTCAAGTAAAGAAGTACCCAAGGGAAAATCATGAAACGAGTGTGTATTTTTGCAATAGATAGTTACCTTTTTATCCATAATTTAAATTTCTTAATAAAAATGTATTTTCATTTCAATTGTAAATATACAACTTTTTTTATTTCTTTGCTTTTAAGAATTCAAAAATTGAATAACTTTGTAGTGAAATCTTAAAAAAACAACCATAAAGTAATGCATTATACATTTTATGATTTTTTGATTCTGATTGGCTCGTTGGGCGTATTCCTTTATGGAATGAAGGTAATGAGCGAGGGATTACAAAAAGTAGCAGGCGAACGTCTTCGTGCCATTATGGCTGCAATGACCAAAAACCGTTTTAGTGGAGTTTTAACAGGCTTATTGATTACCTCCATAATTCAATCTTCGTCCGGAACAACAGTAATGGTAGTAAGCTTTGTAAACGCAGGTTTACTTACACTATATCAAGCTATTACTGTAATTATGGGGGCTAATATTGGTACAACAGTTACTGCTTGGATTATTTCTTTATTTGGCTTTAAAGTAAACATTGCCTCTTTCGCAATTCCTCTTATAGGACTTTCAATACCTTTTATTTTTTCTTCAAAAAGTAAACGCAAATCCATAGGTGAATTTTTAATCGGATTTGCGTTTTTGTTTATGGGACTTGAAATGTTAAAAAATTCAGTACCTGATATTCAAAGTAACCCTGGAATTTTAGCATTTCTTTCCAAATACACAAACTATGGCTTTGGTTCAGTTTTATTATTTCTTTTAATAGGCACCATTTTAACCATTATTGTGCAATCTTCAAGTGCTATGATGGCTGTTACTTTAGTAATGTGTAGTAAAGGTTGGCTCTCATTTGAACTGGGAGCAGCAATGGTGCTTGGAGAAAATATTGGTACAACTATTACTGCAAATTTAGCAGCTATACCAGCGAATGTTTCAGCCAAACGTACTGCATTAGCTCACCTTACCTTTAACATTTTTGGAGTAATTTGGATGTTAATATTTTTCTATCCTTTTATAAATTTAATCTCCTATATCATTACTAACTTCGGACCTGGAGATCCAAACTTATTAACTTCTTTTACCACAAGTTTAGATCCGGAAACCTTAAAAGTAATTTCATCAGATACCACAGCACTTACTTCCGAACAACTAACCATTAAGCAACAATTGCTCCAACATCAACTGGCAACTTCTTATGGTTTGTCACTTTTTCACACGCTATTTAATCTTATAAATACGTGCCTTTTGATATGGTTTGTTAATTTTATTGCTAAGGTTGTATCTTTTGTCATCAAACAAAAAGATTCGGAGGAAGAATTTCAATTAAAATATATATCAATAGGATTGCTTTCAACTTCTGAACTTTCTATTCTTCAAGCATGGAAAGAAATTAAAGTTTATATTGATCGATCACAAAGAATGTTTCAAATGGTACGAGAATTATATTATGAAAAAAATGAAGATGAATTTGTTAAAAAGTTCAGCAGAATTCAAAAGTACGAAAACATTAGTGATAGGATGGAAATAGAAATAGCTCACTATTTGACAAAGGTAGCAGAAGGGCGATTGAGCGAAAAAAGTAAATTTGAAATCCAAACTATGTTGCGAATTATTTCTGAAATTGAAAGCATAGGAGATAGTTGTTACAACCTCGCCAGAATACTCATGAGAAAGAGAGAAGACAAAGCAATTTATATTCCTGAAATGGATGAGAATGTAAATAGAATGATGGATTTGGTTGAAAAAGCATTGAAGGAAATGAGAGAAGCCATAGAAAATTATCAAGCAACCGATCAGGAATTAGCTAAAATTCAAAATTTGGAAAATGAAATAAATAATCTTCGGGATCGACTTAAATTTCAAAATATTGATGATGTAAAAGAACAGAAATACGATTATATAGCAAGCGTTACTTATATGGACATCATTGCTGAATGTGAAAAAATAGGCGATTTTATTATCAACATTGTTGAAGCGTTGAACGAAGCAACGAATAGAAAGGATAAAATTCCATTACTCCAATTATAAGCTGAATTCGAATTCTTAATAAGAATAGAAAATTTTAATTTGAATTTTTTTGTTCTCATCTTTACCCTAAAAAATTTTCCTAATGGTCTGGATAAATTCCTTTCGGATTATAACTTGTTATAAAACAAAAACGCTGACTCATGAGGAATTATCAGCGATAAGGAGACTTTATCAATAATCAACTTTTTATTCAACTTTGTGCTCCAATTGAATAATTTCGATTCCTGTTTGGAGGGCTTTTTCATTCAAAGGAATTAAATGATGATAACGTTCAGGCAGTGATTTTTCCAAACCTTTTAGAACATTTTCCATTTGCAGAAAGCAAGAAAACAATCTTTTCACTTAAATTTAACTATTATTTACCTTAAACATAGTAAGCCAAAAAAGATGCAAAAGGGGTTAAACTTTGATAGCCTATCGCAAGCAAGCTAAAGGAACTCGCGAAAATTGAATTATATATCAATCAATTAAGACCATTAAAAAAGAATTCTTGCTTTGTTTAAAAAAAGAAGATGAAAAATATTTGAAGAATGTGTTTAACTATTAGTAGACTTTTAATCCGTCTGAACAACCAGGTATTTACTCACGCTCCAGAAAGCCGACGGATCACTAATAATTAACACGAGATTATCATCTTGTTTCTCAAGCATATAGGAGGACTTGGGATGAGTAGTAAGGATTTTTGCTGTTTTAGAATAGAGAGGAATAGCTTTAACATTCCTGGCATCAATCCGAACGAAATAATCTTTGTTAAAATCTGATTTTAAAATATCTGCCTTTCTAAAAATGCCATTGGTTGTAAGAATTTTTTGCTGAATGAGTTCTTTTTTTGTACCAAAAGCATACCATGCTGAATGAAGGCTGGCATCCAGTTCCTTGATTTTTTCTTCTTTCGATTTGTTTTCCTGCGATAAAGATTCGATATTCTCTCCCATTTGACCAATGGTGGTACTCAATTGAGTAATAACAGTGTCTTTTTGAGCCAATTGATTTTGCAAAAGGGCAATTTGTGTACTTTCTTTTTCTAATTCTTCTGTCAATCGGGCAATAGTTTTTTCAAGTTCTGTCAATTTTAAAGAACTTTTTTTTAGTTTTGATTTCAGCTGTGCGAGCTCGTCTTTGTTATTTTGCAGCAAGTTATTCAGATAATTGATATCTTCATTGATTTTGATACGGGTATCTTCCGAAATTTCCCGAGTATTATTTAAAGTAATGGCGTTTTCAGTGCTTTTGATTTTTTCGAGATTTTCATATATCTGATTAATACTTGAAAAGTATTCATCCATTTCCTTTTCCATGTTTGCCTTTTCAAGCAAAAGCGAGTCATTTTGTGCTTTTAGAGCTTTATATTCTGCTGAATGTTTGCCACAAGAAGTAAAAAGCAAAGTAATCAACAAACTGAAGAGAAAAATTTTTGACTTCATATATCTTTATTAGTTATTGAAAAATAACAGACTATTTCTCTTATTATGAGAGATTTTGTTATCGTTAACAACGATAAACAAAGGTAATATTATTATTCCATTCCACCAACAACAATAGTAAATTCTTCGTCCAATAGGGTTTGTAATTTTGTCTTTTAATCCAGAATTTTTGTATTAGTAGCTTTTGCTCCAACCCCCTTTACTATTTTTCCTCAGAAAATGTTTAATTTTTTTAATGGTTTTGGTGATTTTACTTCGCTTCAATTGTCTTGATACAAAATGAAAATGTTTTTATTGCCTTATTTGTTTTTGAGATTTTTTCTCTTGTAATTCCATACCTTCTCTATGGAACTCTTTGAAAATAAATGATTTATTAAACTGAGAAACACAGAGATTTTTTGTTATTTGCGTATTCAGACATTCCATGAAACATCTCTACTCAGAACTTCAAACTATTAATTTGTTGGGCATTTGCAAAATGTCTAACTCTAAACTCATACTTCGTATCTTCCAACTCGTAAACTCTTAATTATCAATTCCTTTTTAAATTATTTTTTATTTTCGAAAGTTGTTTTAGTATTATTATACTTTTCCGTTTCAGAACGGCGGATTTCACAATGTAACTTTTGGCATCAATTTTGCATAGAATGTTAAAGTTTTTATGTTAAAATATTAGGAAAATTGAAAAATAAATTTAAGTAGCAAAAAAATCAAAATCAATTTGATGAGGAAAAAACAAATAATATTTTTGTAGAAATGTAAATTTTAAGTTTATTTGTATCGAAATTTAAGAGAGATATTCAAATAATAATCAAAAAACAATTGTTTATTAATTTTCTAAACCAATTAGGAGGGTACCTAATAACGGAAGATAATTGTAAAAAATTTTTAAAAAAACTTATGAATTGATACAATGAAGAAAATAAATACTAAAAGTTTAAAAGTGCGAAATTTGAAGATCAAGAAATTTCATATAGACGAAGATATCCGAAATTTCTATAATGGAATATTTATTGACCTGGGAGAAATGATTCTTTTCACTGGAAAAGTTATAAAACAATTTTTTCAACCACCATTTGAGCATAAAGAAATAGTTAAACAAGGTTTTCTGATCGGGAACAAATCTTTATCATTAGTAAGTGTTACAGGATTTATTATGGGTTTGGTTCTTACCATGCAAATGTATCCTATTTTATCAGATTTTGGTGCCCAGACGTTATTACCAGGAGTGATTGCCATTGCTATGGTGAGAGAATTGGGACCCGTAATCACTGGACTTATTTGTGCGGGAAAAATAAGTTCTGGTATTGGTGCTGAAATTGCTGCAATGACGGTAACTGAACAAATTGACGCTATGGAAGTTTCAGGAACTAAACCACTGGGATTTGTTGTAGCTACAAGAGTTTTAGCTGCTACAATTGTAGTTCCTATTCTGGTGATATTTGCCGATGCTTTAAGCCTGTTGGGTGCTTTTCTTGCTATTAATGCTTTTGAATATATGAGTGGTACGCTGTTCATCAATAGTGCCTTCGGAATGTTAGGCTTTATAGATTTGATTCCTGCGACCATAAAAACTGTCTTTTTCGGATTTTTTATTGGGCTGATTGGTTGTTACAAAGGTTACAATGCCAACAAGGGAACAGAATCCGTAGGTTATGCAGCTAATTCAGCAGTAGTATCTTCATCGCTTACAGTGTTTGTGATAGACCTTATATTTGTATTAATTATTAATATTTTATAAGCCAATAATGGAAAAAGAAGAAGTAATTGTAATAAAAGACTTGTATAAATTTTTTTCTGACAAACCTATTTTACGAGGCATAAGTCTAACCTTGCATCGTGGAGAAAATTTAGGAATTATGGGGAAATCAGGTATCGGAAAGTCGGTATTGGCAAAATGTATTGTAAGATTAATAGAGCCCGATGGAGGCGAGATAAAAGTGTTAGGAACAGATATATTGCAGTGCAATGATAATGAGCTAAATGAAATACGTAAAAAAGTGGGTTACCTTTTTCAAGGAGGTGCCTTATACGATTCAATGAGTGTTCGTGAAAATTTGCTTTTCCCAATACGACGTACACAGTTTGTAGACAAAAAACGTGAAGCAGAAGAACTGATTGAGACATCACTAAGAAGCGTCGGATTACTAGAGGCAATTGATAAAATGCCATCAGAACTTTCAGGAGGTATGAAAAAAAGAATTGCTCTGGCACGCACCTTGATTCTTCGTCCAGAAATCATTTTGTATGATGAACCCACTACTGGACTTGATGCAGTAACCTCAGGCGAAATAAGCGAATTGATCATTAAAATTCGTGAGGAATATAATACTTCTTCTATCATCATTACACATGATACAAAGTGTGCCAAAATGGCTACCGACAATATAAAAATAATGGATGACGGTGTTTTTATAGCCGAAGGCACATATGACGAATTAAGTCATAGCAAAGAAAAAGAAATAAGAGATTATTTTATTTAATAATAAAATCATACAATATGAAGACACAAAAAAGAGCCTTAAGATTAGGTATTTTTATTGCAGCTGCTATTGTTTTATTCGTAGTGGCTGTTTACCTTATTGGCAGCAAAGAAAATCTGTTTACTTCAAACACCAATTTATATGCCTCGTTTAAGGATGTTCGGGGCTTGTCAGTAGGCAATAATGTACGGTTTGCCGGTATTAATGTAGGAACCGTGAAAGATATACGTATTATTTCGGATACCTCTGTCATTGTTACTTTTTCGGTAGATGATCGTTATACAAAATACATTTATAAAAACTCTACTGTTCAAATCGGACAAGAAGGCTTAATGGGTGGAAAAATTGTTCTTATTTTACCTGGTGATCCGCAAACGGGACGCGTAAGAGAAGGTGATTTTTTAAAAGTAACAGAAGGACTTGATATACAAGGTATGTTAGCCCAAGCACAAATCATGTTGGAAGAAGCTACTGGAACAGTGGCAAACCTACGTTCTATAACTGGAAAAATCGATAGTGGAAAAGGAGATATGGGAAATCTCATTAACAATGATTCACTGACTACTCAACTAAACATAGCTATGAATAACATCAATTCATCATTAGCACATATTAAACAACTCACAAGTAAAGTTGATAGCGGGCAAGGCGATTTGGGAAAATTAGTTAATGATGATAAACTTACAACAAAATTGAACAATATTTTAGGCAAAGGTGACTCAATTATGTATGAATTACATACGACTACTTATGCACTGAATCATGGTGAAGGGACTCTTCCTCGCCTCGTACACGATAAGCAAATGGCACAAAATATTGATACTGCTATATCAAAAGTTGATGAAGCTGTTGTTCAAGTGACCAGAGCCGCTGAAACGGTAGCCAATAGCTGGATTTTCCGTTTGTTTTCCAAAAAGAAAAAAGAACCCAAAGAACAACCAGTACAAGAATTTAACGTGCAGCCAGGAGACACCATCGTGATAGACAGCATAGGAGCAAGCCTCAAACGATAATTTAGCAAAGTCTTGCTTTTCGTATGTTTTTCAGTTTAGGGAATGAACTCTATTCTACGCTTACGTGAAAGGTATATTATTTCCTCTACAAGCATTATCAAAGTAGAGATGAAAATTTTTCCATTTTGAAAAATAAATTGTAGCAAGACATAAATATCTTTAATATAAAGCTGAAATTGTGAATCAAAATCTATAGAAAAAAATTATTCTTCTTTTCCACCAACAACAATCACAAATTCTCCTTTTGGAGCATTTTTGCTGAAATATTCGATTAATTCGTACAGTGTTCCTCGTTTAGTTTCTTCAAAAAATTTGGATATTTCACGCGAGATGGAAGCTTTTCGTTCATTTCCCAGCGTTTCAGCAAGTTGAGTTAATGTTTTCAATAACCGAAAAGGAGATTCGTAAAAAATCATGGTACGAGTTTCAGAAGCCAATTCTTTCAATCTGCTTTGACGTCCTTTTTTAACGGGCAAAAAACCTTCAAAACAAAACCTGTCAGCAGGTAGCCCCGAAACCACCAATGCAGGCACAAAAGCTGTGGCGCCAGGTAGACATTCAATTTCAATATCTTTTTCTATGCACTTTCTTACCAGGAGAAAACCAGGATCGGAAATAGCAGGTGTGCCTGCGTCGGAAATTAACGCAATAGTTTGTCCACTCAAAAGTTGTTGCACAACATTATCAACTGCTTGATGTTCATTAAATTTGTGATAGGAGAGCAAGGGCGTTTTTATATCAAAATGCTTGAGTAAAACACTGCTGGTACGGGTATCTTCTGCCAGAATTACATCCACTTCTTTCAGTATGCGGATAGCTCGTAAAGTCATATCTTCAAGGTTCCCGACTGGTGTAGGAACAAGATATAATTTTGTCTTATTGTTTTTGATTGAATGAGGATCATCTTGGGTTGAATGATTCATAGCAATTATTTTTTATTGCAATGCTTTAAAATCTTCTTTTCAAGATTCGGTAAAAATCTTCGGCAGTTTCGTTATCTTTTTCCCAATGATATTTTGCTTCCAGGAATGAGACAGCTTCTTCAAAGGTAGCCAGTTGATTTAAATAATTGAGCGTTTTATTCATATCTTCTCCATTGCCTTTGAAAAGTTCTCGTTGAAATCTGAAACGATCGCCAATGCTGATGGCTTTTTTTATGTCGTCAATTTTTTGATGCGACAAAGTAGCTTCTACATTATTTTCAGGTTGAGAAAACAATTGAGAAAGGGTTGGTTTGGAAATAACAGTTTTTTCCTTATCAATAGCTTCTGAGGATGAGACAGTAGTTATTAGTTCGTTCATTTCAGTTTCTAAAATCTTTTCTTTCGATATTTTTTCTTCAGTTTCTTCTTGAAAAATTTCATTTTCCTTTTTCGTCTCAAAAGTAGTTTTGTCTGAATCCTGTTCTATTATTTCTTCCTTTTGCAGTTCAAAAGATATATTTTCAACGATTTCGCTTGAAATGATGGTTTCATTCACGGAGTTTTCTTCTTCCATTTGAAAGTTTGTTACTCCATTTTTTATTTCTTCTTCTTTTTCTAACGTTTCGGTTGATTTTTCATTTGTTTGAGTTTCAAAAATTTCTGATTCTTTTTCTGTTTCTACCTCTTCAGCAATTAATTGATCTACATAATCTTGAATTTCTTTCACTTTTTGTTGAATCATACGAAGCAAAACAGGTGGAAATTCAGTCATTTCGCTCAAACTTTCGGTGAGCAAATCTAAATCACGAATATTTTTTCTCAAAAGGATAAGAATAATTTCTCTGTTCATATTTTTGCTAAAAACAATTTTAATACTTATTATTTTTTTTAATTTTGTCAGAAATTACAAATAAACATTTCTGTAATTTTCAAAATTTTTTGAAAAAGGTAAACAACTTTGTTAGGAACAACAACCTTTAAGTGGTGTAAAGTTACAACAATTGAGAGAGAAATAAAAAAGAAATTTTAATTTTCAACAAAAACTTGTTTTTAAAGATGATTTATTCAGAACAGACCCATCCCAATGAAAAAATACGTGGCAGTATTGAAGTTATATGTGGTTCGATGTTTTCTGGTAAAACGGAAGAACTGATTCGACGTTTACGGCGAGCACAATTTGCGAGACAAAAAGTTGAAATTTTTAAGCCTCGAATAGATACTCGTTATTCAGTGGACGAAGTGGTGTCGCACGACAGAAATACCATACCTTCTACGGCGGTCGATTCTTCGGCAAGTATTTTGCTCTTAAGTTCAAACGTGGATGTGGTGGGTATTGATGAAGCTCAATTTTTTGATGATGGGTTGGTGGATGTTTGTAATCAATTGGCAAACGATGGAATCCGTGTGATTGTAGCTGGATTGGATATGGATTTTCGGGGTGTTCCTTTTGGACCCATGCCAGCTTTGCTTGCTATAGCAGACGATGTTTACAAAGTGCATGCTATTTGTGTCCGCTGTGGGGCACTGGCGTATATTTCTCACCGACTGGTTGAAAATAACAAACAAGTATTGCTGGGAGAAATGGATCAATACGAACCTTTATGTCGGAAATGTTATAACGAAGTTCAAAAAGAATCTCAATTTCATTAAAAAATTAAATTATTTTAAGGATAATATGAGTGAAAATTCAAAACCTTATACTTTTGATCGTGTTGTACGCATTATCATTACCTTAACCGTACTTTTTTTACTTTTTCTTTTATTAAAAAAAGTAAGTAAAGTTTTGCTGCCTTTTCTCGTTGGCTGGCTTTTGGCTTATTTATTACAACCAATTGTTCATTTTTTTCAATATAAGTTAAAATTCAAATCACGCTTATTGTCGGTCATTGTTACCCTCTTGCTTTTCATAGGATTTTTTGTTGGTCTGGGATTTATTCTTGTTCCTATTATTATTGACGAGACCCGAACAGTTGTTGGATTAATCAATAGTTATATTCAACGTACAGATGTAAATGCCATTTTGCCCTTAGCGTGGCAGAATCAATTAAAAGAGTTTCTTTCCAGATTCGATTTACAAACTTTGGTTCAAAGTGAAAATTTTCTGTCGATTCTCAAAAAAGTCTTGCCTGGAGTTTGGAATTTTGTTAGTGGTTCTTTCAATTTTATTCTAAGTTGGGCGGTACTTATTATCGTTTTTCTTTATTTGTTTTTTATTTTAATGGATTACGAAAGAATTTCTACCAAATGGATTGAATTAGTTCCTCAAAAATATCGTTCAATGGTGTGGCAGATAGTTCAAGATATCGAAGATGGAATGAATCGCTATTTTAGAGGGCAAGCTCTCGTGGCTATGTGTGTAGGAATTTTGCACATGATTGGACTAAGTATCATTGGTTTACCTATGTCTATTCTAATGGGTTTGACCATTGGTATTTTAAATCTTGTTCCCTATCTGGAATTACTGGGCATTATTCCATGTTTTTTTCTGGCGGTATTAAAGTCGGCTGAAACAGGTCAAAATTTTTGGCTTGTTATTTTAAGTATTGCTATTGTGTGGTTAACGGTACAAGCCATACAAGATTTGATTTTGGTCCCCAAAATAATGGGGAAAGTGACAGGACTTCATCCTGCTCTGATTTTACTATCGCTTTCCATCTGGGGTGCTTTATTGGGATTGGCAGGAATGATAATTGCCTTGCCCATTACTTCCCTCATTTTATCATATTACAGACGTTTTATTGTATTGGATGAGAAGAGAGCTAAGCAGTCGGAAACTTTTAATGAAGAATGGATTTCAAAGAGAAAAGATAAGGATGACAGTTCTTCCTCTTGAAAAATAATATTATTTTTCACTTCAAAAATTTTCGTTTTCGACTTTCATGTCTTTGATTATCAGTTGAATGGTAGTATTTCCATTGAAATTATTTTCCTCCAAAGTATAGCAAATATTGAGAGGTTGAAGAGATTTTAAATGAGTGTTATATTCACTCATGCCAAAAGCAATTCCATTCATCACATTTTCGGAGCTTGAATCAATCAATTCCATTTTTAAATGTTCCTGTTCTTTGCCAACTAAACGACTTGTTCCATAATCAAAAACTTTTTTTGAGGCAAAAACAGGTTTCATGTTTTCAGGACCAAAAGGAGCAAATTGTTTTAAGATACGAAAAAATTTGGGTGTAATGTCTTTGAATTGAAGAATACAATCAATATCCATTTGAGGATAGGTTTGCTCTTCCAGAATGTTTTCTGAAACGTATTCCTCAAATTTTGCAGCGAACAACGGTATATTTTCTTCTTTTAGCGATAAGCCAGCCGCATACATATGTCCGCCAAAATTTTCAAGTAAATCACTACAATATTCTATGGCTTTGTAAAGATCAAAACCTTGCACGGAACGACCCGAACCAGAAACCATTCCATTTGATCGTCCTAAAACAATAGCAGGTTTATAATATTCATCTGTGAGCCGTGAAGCTACAATTCCTAACACACCTTTGTGCCAATGAGGTTGATAAACTACAATAGATTTTTTCTTATGATATTCCTTATCATTGGTAATTATTTGAATAGCTTCGTCTGTAATGTTTTTATCCAAATTTTTCCGATTGTTATTGTACTCATTCAAAATTTCACTTTTTTTTCTGGAAAAATTTACATCATTGGATATGAGCAATTCCACAACTTCCGAAGCGGATTTTATTCGTCCACTGGAATTGATGCGAGGACCAATTTTAAAAACTATGTCACTAATGGTGATTTCTTTATCTGACAGATTGCATACATTGATAATTTCTTTTAAACCAGTGGAAGGATTTGTATTAATCTGTTTCAGACCATAATAAGACAAAATTCTGTTTTCGCCAGTAATAGGAACAATATCAGAAGCAATGCTTAAAGCAACATATTCCAACAAGGGAACAAGGTCTGAAAAAGCAATATCATTTTTAGAGGAAAAAGCTTGAAGTAACTTAAAACCAACCCCGCACCCAGAAAGATGTTTATAAGGATAAAGACAATCATTACGTTTGGGGTCTAACACTGCTACGGCTGAGGGAAGTATTTCACTGGTGGTATGATGATCACAAATAATAAAATCTATGTTCAATTTTGCTGCGTAAGCAATTTTTTCCATATCCTTGATGCCGCAATCGAGAGCAATCACCAGACTGAAATGATTTCTGGCTGCATAATTAATTCCATCGAAAGAAATTCCATAACCTTCTGTATAACGATCTGGAATATAAAAGCCTATTTTGGAATGATACTGTTTGATGAATTTATAAACCATTGCCACAGAGGTAGTGCCGTCCACGTCATAATCACCATAGATTAATATTTTTTCATTTTTAATCATAGCTTTAGTCAATCTGTCAACCGCTTTATCCATATCAGCCATGAGAAATGGATTGTGAAGATCGTTCAGGTCAGGTCTGAAAAACTTTCGTGCTTCTTCAAAATTATTAATACCCCGTTGAACTAGCAATTGGGCTAATAAAGGATTGATTCCTAAATCGTTTGCTAAATTGTGTTGAATTTTTATCTGTTCTTCGGAAAGCTGTTTGTACCTCCATTTGTTTTTCATTACTATGGATGCTTAATAAGATAGGCGAAAATTAACTTTTTGATTAAAACTATAATTAATTTTTAGTTCTACAAATATACAAGATAATTTCTGATTCTTGGCAATCCGAAATCAATACTTCCGGATCTTCATTAACTTTATCTACTAATAATGATTCGTTCATATATCAAACTTTTAATTGAAGCTTTCAGGATAATTTTGCAATTTTTTAACGGAAGGATGGCTTTTTTTCAAAAACATATAACAATTCATTTAGTGAAAAAATTACTGATCGTCCCAGCCAATTCCTTTAAATTGATTGAAATTTTCTTCTTCATTCTCTTCTGAAAAAGGATTTTCATTCATTTCTTCATCTATTTCTTCCTTTTCTGTCTCAATTTTTCCATGCGAAATAACTAAAGGTTGGTGAGAAATTTCCAGAAGCTGATTTGATGGTTTGTTAAGTTCTGTCCACAGTAAATCTTTCAATTCATTGATACCTTCGCCTGTGATAGAAGAGATAAATACCGACGGAATATCCATCGAAAGATTGTTTTTTAAATCCTTCAACGAATTTTTATCCACCAAATCACTTTTTGAAATGGCAAGAATACGTTCTTTTTCAAGAAGTTGCGGATTGTATTTTCCCAATTCGCTGAGTAAAATATGATATTCTTCCTGAATATCTTTGCTATTCGCTGGAACCATAAACAAAAGAATAGAATTGCGTTCGATGTGTCGAAGAAAACGAAGTCCCAATCCACGACCTTCCGCCGCTCCTTCAATGATGCCCGGAATATCAGCCATGACGAATGATTGATTGTCACGATAGGAAACAATTCCGAGTTGTGGAACCAGTGTGGTGAAAGGATAATCGGCAATTTTTGGTTTAGCAGCCGAAACAACTGATAACAAGGTTGATTTTCCAGCATTGGGGAAACCAACCAGCCCTACATCGGCCAGCACTTTGAGTTGTAAAATGATAGTTTTTTCTTTTCGTGGCTCACCCGGTTGAGAGAAACGCGGAGCTTGCATCGTAGCGGTTCTGAAATGCCAGTTCCCAAGTCCACCGCGTCCACCTTCCAGCAAAACAACTTCTTCCCCATCTTGTGTAATATCGCAAATAAATTCTCCTGTATCACCATCGTAAACTACTGTGCCACAAGGAACTTCAATGATTTTATCTTGACCACTTTTGCCAAAACTTCTATTTTTGCTGCCATTTTCACCATCTTCAGCAAAAATGTGACGAGCATATTTTAGATGTAACAAAGTCCAATAATTTTTGTTTCCTCTTAAAATAATATTTCCACCACGTCCACCATCACCGCCATCAGGTCCTCCCTTTGGAAGAAATTTTTCGTGACGGAAATGTGTAGAACCTGCACCACCTTTACCTGAGCGACAATAGATTTTTACGTAATCAACAAAATTTGAAGTTGTCATTTAAAAGTTTCTTTTGTAAGCTGATAACAAAATTAAAATGATTTAGTTTTCAGCCTCATTTAATTTTGAGTTGATTACTTTTTCAATACGGGAAAAAACTTCTTCAACAGTTCCGACACCATCAATGGCAATATACTTGTTTAATTTCTTATAAAATTCATTTATAGGCTCAGCATTTTGAACATATATTTCCAGCCTTTTCTTGATTATATCCGGTTTGTCATCATTTCTTCCTTCAATTTCTGCGCGTTTTAACAGGCGCTGAATTAATTCCTCTTCATTAACTTTCAAATCAATTAAAAGTGTTATTTCAGTATTTCGTTCATGGAGTATTTTTTCAAGCATTTCTGCCTGCGGAAGTGTTCGAGGAAAGCCATCAAAAAGAATTCCATTGTAGTTTTTTAAATCGTCATCAATATTTTTGATTAAAATATCCATTATTATTTCGTCAGGAAGTAAATTGCCTTTTAAAATATAATTTTCAGCGATTTTACCAAGCTCTGATTGCTTTTTCATTTCAGTGCGTAGTAATTCTCCTGTTGATATATGTTTGAGATGGTATTTCTGGGCAATGAGTTTACTTTGTGTTCCTTTTCCACTTCCTGGAGCTCCGAACAAAATGATATTCAGCATTTTAATTTTGTCTTATATAGAATTTTTATGTTATTTGGCTATTGTTCAGAAATTAAAGTATAAATATCTCTTAAATTCCTTCCATAACCATTATAATCTAATCCATAGCCTATGATGAAATCATTAGGAATTTTTATACCTGCATAATCAATTTTTAGGTCTCGTTGTAAAGCATCAGGTTTTAAAAGTAAAGCAGCTATCTGAATTTCGTTAGCTCCTTTTGATTTGAGAGAATTTATAATGAATTCCATTGTAAAGCCTGTGTCAATAATATCTTCAATTACTACTATATTTCGTTTCGTAATATCTTCATTTAAGCCAATGATTTCTTTTATTTTCCCAGAAGTAGTTGTGCCATGATAAGAAGATAATTTTATAAAAGTAATTTCGCAAGGGATAGAAATTGCTTTCATCAAATCGCTAGCAAACATGAATGCCCCATTCAAGATACAGATAAAAAGTGTATTTTTATCTACCAGGT
>Ga0208824_1001856_pt1 | contig 17610 bp, 15 predicted proteins | sample AD_JPNTR3_MetaG_FD_184447 | JGI IMG/M metagenome (GOLD analysis project Ga0208824, IMG submission 184447) | Active sludge microbial communities of municipal wastewater-treating anaerobic digesters from Japan - AD_JPNTR3_MetaG (SPAdes) (version 2) | ecosystem: Engineered > Bioreactor > Anaerobic...
ATCAAAAAAATAAAGAGGTGCTCCTAAAACTGGAGTATACTTCTCATTGAACCTTCGCCGTCGTTCCGTGATTGTCTGACCTCTACAGATAAATACTCCGCCCTCCATCAATATCTCATTCGCTCTAATCAAATAACGATTTATCCTGCGAAAATCATTAATCCGGTGCTGATTGACAAATAACTGGTAAGAAGAAGGTTCCTTCCCCTCTATAAATTCATAATCCACAGAATTCAATACCAAGGACTTATTCCGGTCAAAAGTGTTCAAATCCAGATAATCATTGATAAAACTGAAGAGCTCTGACTGGTCATATAACCTTTTCCAGAGCGGAACTAAAACACTATCCTCAGGACTATAAGCCGGATAAGGAGAAATATAGGGCTCATCACTCAAAACCGGTATCACCTTAGTATCCGGCTCAGGAAAATAACTTGCCGTCTGAGATTCCTCCAGCGCTTCCGAATGTGTCACCAGCGGAGTTCTCGCAAAATCCCGATTCTCCCTTCTAAACCGAAAGGCATAATATATTCCGCCAAAAACAAATAACTCCAGCACTACACTGCTTAAAATCGTCCCTAATACTATCATCCTGGAATACTGAAACTGATTGAATATATACATCAACCCAAAAACTACCGCTATCGCATATATATCACACTTAACAATCTGACTCGCCAAATTAGACGCCTTTCCCACTTTCTGCAAGGAATACTTCCCTCCTAATATCCCTACCACAATCCATATCCCCGTAAACGCAAATAAAGAACGCCACCACTGAAAATCTGCCAGTATCCTCCTCGTCCCATCCTTAATCTTTGCTGCAACAAGAAAGGCTATAACAACGAGAAGGATGTCTAAAAGAAGGAAAACTATATTGTGTTGATTTTTACGCATTATATATAAATTAATATTTCTTTAAAATCTTTTATATACATACTTTCAAACCATAAAAAGCAATAATCCTCAGAAATTCAATAAGAAAACTATATCTTAAAATACCAAAGGTTAATTTTGTATAAACAAACCAATTTGTTAATGTAATTAATTACTATAGAAAAATACTTCCTAATCCTAATATTATCACTACAACCAAAAAATCTAACATTAAAACTAAATGAAGATAAAAAAATTAAATCAATACCTTATTATTTTATCTATCTTAAACTAGACTATATTACAATACAATTTCGATTCTTTCTTTATATTTTGCAAATAAAGATTATCTAATATTATCATCTAAACAACTTATAAATACATATTTTGCTTGTATATCATTATCATTGCTAATGAAAGACAATAAACATAATTTATCCATTTAATAACATTATCTCTATGCAGTTTTCCAATAAAAAATAATTCTATTAGGATAGAAATAAATGGTCGTATTTATAAATATAATTGCCTTTTGCAATATATTTATTTTATTTTAAATTTACTAATATAACCCATCCCATTGTTTATTGAGTTTAGCAGTACCTAAAATTAATTTCAATACACGCATAGAACAATTATCAATCTCATATTCTGGACATATTTTAATATATTTAGCACCTTCTTCCATTACAATTTTTATTGAATCAAGGACTATTTCAGGATCAAAACCAGTAAGAATAATTGTACCAGCATCTATAGCTTCAGGTCTTTCCATAGAATTTCTTATGGTAATAGCAGGAAATTTTAAAATTGCACTTTCTTCACTGATAGTGCCACTATCAGAAATAACGCAAGCAGCGTTTAGCTGAAGAAAATTATAATCAGTATAACAGAATGGTTTTTGAAATTGAATTAAAGGATTAAACTCAAGAGTATTAATAGATTGCAATCTTTTTCTGGTTCTTGGATGTGTACTTACAATAATCGGATAATTATATATCTCAGCCATTCTATTCAGTACTATACTAATTTTTACTAAATTTTCAGGATAATCTACATTTTCCTCTCTATGAACTGAAACGAGAAAATAATTATTAGGTTGAAGTTGTAAAATATCTAATATCTTTGAACTTTGAATTTTTGTATAATAGTATTGAAGTACTTCATATAAAGGGGAACCTGTCAGATAAATTCTCCTGTGAGGTATACCTTCTGAGATCAGGTGTCTCCTTGAATTTTCAGTATAGACTAGATTAAAATCAGCGATATGGTCTATCATTTTTCTATTGGTTTCTTCAGGAACATTTTCATCAAAGCTTCTATTTCCTGCTTCCATATGATAGATAGGAATATGTCTTCTTTTTGCCATAATTGCAGTAATGCTTGCATTTGTATCTCCAAGAATTAACATTGCATCAGGTTTTTCTTTATCAAGTACCTCTTCAATTTTGATAAGTGTTTCACCTAATATATGACCAAGAGTTGAGGTATCCACATGTAAATAATAATCTGGCTTCCTAAGCTCTAAGTCCTTAAAAAATATCTCATTAAGTTCATAATCATAATTTTGTCCTGTATGTACCAAAATATGATTAGTATATTTATCTAAAAGAGGGATTATTCTTGAAAGTCTAATAATTTCTGGCCTTGTTCCAAGAACTGTTATTACTTTAATCATCTTAATAATCTTATAATATTTTTTAAAAAAATCATACTTTCTCAAAATAGGTGTCTGAATCTGAGGAATTATAAAATTCATTTGTCCAAAATAAAGTAATTAAATTTGAATTACCAATATTAGTTATATTATGAATAAACCATATGGGAATATCCACAAAAGCAGGATTATTACCATCTAACAGATATTCTTTTATTTCATTGGTACCATATTTTCTCAATTTAATGGAGGCATTACCTTCTATAACCGCAAATCTTTCAACCTTTCTTAAATGAAAATGATTTCCCCTGGTTATTTGAGGTTTAGTAGTAGAATAAGAACTTTGCCCTTTTGATAATGATTTCGCACATTCTACATATATTCCTCGATCATCAGAATTGATTTTATATAAATGAGGATAATTATCTAACGGAATATAAGATCTAAAAGTATTAAAAAGACATAAATCAAAGTAATCACTTAAATCAGGAAATATGCTGTCTTTGTAATATATTTCTTTAAAAGTTAGAAGCTTTTCTAATAGTTCTGCAACCTTATAACTTGCTTGAGGTTCTATTTGTAGTATTCTTGGAGGATAATTTTTCTTTGATTCAAGAGATTTTTCTATATTTATTATTTGTGCTATAGGTCCATATTTCTCAATTAATTCAATTATAAATTTAACTAAATCTCCTACATAAATTAGATTCAATTTATTATCAATTTCAATCTTAGGTTCAAGATTATTTACAAGTTGATAGGAAAAGGTAGATATAACAGAATTATAAAAAGGTTTCCCAAAAGGACCAAAAACATTAGGTATTATCAATCCGGTAAACATTGCATTATTTGTATCAGCCCATAGATTAAAAAGTTCTCTGCCCTTTCGTTTGGATTTCCCATAGGGATTATCAAGAAATTCTTGAAGTGAGGAACTCATTATTATATAAGGTAATGATGAAGTTTTTTCCAGAGCTAATATTAATTTATTTACCAACTCTATATTAGTATTATAAATAACTTCTGGTTTTGAATGCCTATTTAGTGCTGCCAGATGGATAATGACATCACATTCCTGTACAAAAGATTCAAGTAAATTATTTTGATTGAAGTAATTGTCTTCAAATGGAATAAGAGTATATATATCAGGAAATAGACTAATAGTATTATATAAGTGAGTACCTATAAAACCAGATTGTCCCGTAATCCCAATTCTAATCATATTTAATTATCTTTTTAACAATAAAAATATATTAATCATAAAAAGGATGCTTATCACCTAATCCTAATTCAGCTCTTACATAATCCACAGTAAGTAATTTCTCTTTTATTTCGGGGATAGTTAATCTTTGAGTATTTTCGGAAGTATATTCTTTTAAGATATTTACTTTAGGTTCTCCTTTTTCAAAATAAATTCCATAATTTAAATCACGAACATCAGCAGGGATTCTATAATAACCTGGTAACTCTATTACTCTTGCCATTTCTTCTCTATTGACTAAAGTTTCATGCTTTTTTTCACCATGTCTTGTTCCAATAATTTTAATCTCTATTTTTGCTTCAAATAGTTCAATCAATGCTTGAGCAAGATCTTTAATAGTACAAGAAGGAGATTTTTGGACAAAAATATCACCTTGTGTCCCATTTTCATAAGCATATATAACTAAATAAACTGCTTCATCTAAAGACATTAAATAGCGAGTCATTTCGGGATCTGTAATAGTAATTGGTTTTCCTAATTTTATTTGTTCTATAAATAAAGGAATTACCGAACCTCTTGAAGCCATAACATTCCCATACCGTGTCCCACAAAGTACCGTTCCATTATCTGGTTGTTGTCTTGCGTATGCAATCATTACTTTTTCCATCAATGCTTTGGACATTCCCATAGCATTAATCGGATATACTGCTTTATCAGTAGAAAGGACTATTAACTTTTTCGCATTATTAGCAATAGCAGCCTTAATAACATTTTCTGCTCCTAAAATATTAGTTTTAACGGCTTGGATTGGGAAAAATTCGCAAGATGGCACCTGTTTTAAAGCTGCAGCATGAAAAACGTAATCAACTCCTAACATAGCATTCTCTATACTATCATAATCCCTAACATCACCAATATAGAATTTTATCTTTGGATTATTATAGTATTTTCTCATATCATCTTGTTTTTTTTCGTCTCTACTAAAGATTCTTATTTCTTTTATATCAGTGTTTAAAAATTTATTTAAAACTGCATTACCAAACGAACCTGTACCACCTGTAATTATTATATTTTGATTTTTAAACATTATTTCCCCTTAAATTAGTTTATTTTAAGAATTAATGGCTTCATTAATTAAATAAATTAATTTTTGTTGATTTATTGATTGATTATAATTTTGATATGCAATTGTATAAGCTTTTTCGCCCAATTTTTCTCTTAAGTCATAAGACGATATTAAAGATTTTATTCCATTTTTTAATTCTTGGACTCCAGGTTTATCAACGACATAGCCCCATCCCTCTTTTGAAGCATATTTATAAACAGGGTAAATCTGCGGAGAATATACTAAAATAGGAGTTTTGCTTGCCATATATTCCGGGGTTTTACTTGGCAAAGAAAGAGAGATGTTTTTTTGGAATTTTTTTTCAAAAGAAAATGGCAAAAAAAGAATATCATATTTTTTATATAATTCTATAATTTCCGAATGTGAAACATATTCTTGAATTATACAATTATCATAGACTTTTAACATATTATAAAAAAAATCTTTCCTAAATTTAACATAGAGATAAACATTAATTCCTAATTCTTTACAAGCTTTACAAAGGGTAATTAATTCTATAATGTTGTATTCTTCAACAGTACCAGCATACATAATTTTTACTGGATTTGATAAATACCAATCATTTTTACTTTTACCATTCCATTCAGAAAAGTTAATGGAATTTGTAAATGCATAAAACTTTCTTCCATATCTTAAATAATATTCATCACTCATATCCTCACAGATACTTAATAAAAGTTTAGATGATCCTATTAATTCTTTCATAAGTTTTTTCCCATAATATTTTTCATATTTAAAATAAATATCCACAGGTCTATTAATCCAATCATCTAAAATATGTATAGCTAAAGGAATATTTAATTTTTTATTAATCGCAAGTAAATCTGGAATTTGAAGAGGACTATAAACGATTGTATATAATATATCAGGTTTAAATTTTTTAACAAAGTTAACAAAATCCATATCTATTTTTAAATTATCCTTTATAATGAATTTTATCAATATAAAAATATGATAATATAATTTATAAAATATACTTTGTTTTGGTAAATGGGATAATATATGCTCTAAATAAAGTGGTTTCGTAACTTCCGCAGAATAATTATATTCACAAAATTCTAAATTTTTATAAAGAACACCATCTAAACATATAGCTATTTTTTCTTTGGGCCAACCTTTAAATAGACTTCTAACAATTGTATCTCCGAGAGGACCAAATCTTGATGAATATATTAATACTCTTGGATATGTCATTATAACCTCTTTTAAATATTATTGAAATTATTGTGATAATAATTATTTAAATAATAATTATCAAATATTAATGCAAATATGATGCCGTAATGAAAAAGACTAAAATGAACCCAGGTTGCTTCTCCCCATAAAAAAATTAGAAATGCGTAAAATGAGCCCCAATATCCTGTAATTTTAGCATGTCGCCACAAAGTTATAGCCAGCCAAATCCAAAATCCAAATAAAAAAAAGCTTCCGACTATTCCATAAGAAACTAAATGCGAAAGATATCCCACATGAATCTGTGAACTTCCGACAGCTCGAGAAGCTGCATAAATTTCATCCGTTAAATGGACCCCAGTTCCAAACCAAGGTTTTTGTGGGAAAAAAATATGAAAATTTTCTAAGGCATAGTAACGAGTAGTTTGGTAAATAGAGCCTTCTGCCAATAATCTTTTTTGCCAAAATGCTTCTAAATCATATCCAAAATAAATAATAGATATAATTATTATAGAAATTGATATTAATGCTATAAATATATTTCGGGTTTTACTAAATAATGTGGGATTATAATGAAATATAATCATTATCAAAATAATAATGTATGCAATCATTATCCATCTTGTATTTGATAATACTGAAACTAAACCTCCTAAGAAAAGTAATAATAAAATAATATATATGTTTTTCTTTATCTTAATGTATTCAACTATTAATATTGATAATATGGGCAATAAAGAAAGTCCAAGATCTAAAGGAGCTATTATAGAAAAAATAGACCCACGACGAATTTGGTAAATATCCCAAACATCACTCCGTATATCTGTGAGAAGAAATGAAGGTTTATAAATTTGATAAATAGAAACTAATGCTGATATAATAACAGTTATTAAAAATATATTAATTAAATAATTTTTTTGTTTATGTGATAATACAATATTATAACAGATTAAGATCAATAATATAGTTTGGAGATTTTCATTATTAATAAAATATAATACTCCTCTCCTATATAAGTCTCCATTTACAATTGCCCATACCATTAGATATATTGTATAGAAAAATAATGGAATTAAAAAAGATGGAATAGTTAACTTCTTTTTAAACACAAGAGATTCTAATATTAGACCAATACCTAGTATAGTAATACATATTCTTGCATACCAATAGAAATCATGTATTGAAGATACGTGATAAAGATAATATGCAATTAGTGGAGACAGTGATAAAATTATATAAAAATATGAAATTATTTTTTTCATTTATATTTATTTATATATTTTCTTAACGCGCTATCTAATTCTTTTGCAAACGAATAATCAAAAATATATTTTACTGAATTATAAGCACAATTAGACATATATTCCTTTTTATATTTTGACATATAGAAATACTCTCTTATCTTTTCAGACAGTTCATTGATATTTGTCTTTTTAACTATAAATCCATTTTCATAATCCGATATTAAATCTAATGCAATTCCAGTATCATAAGAAATCACTGGAATTCCACAAATTAGTGCATAAGGTATGGTCCCAGGGCCTACATCTTCATAAGAAGCTGAGATAAAGACATCGGATATTTTAAAAATTTCTGCTAGTTTATCATAATTAACCAATCCAAAGTTTAATATTTTTTTTACATTAGGCTTTTTAGGTAAATTACCATCTCCCGTTGTTATTACAATTAATTTATTATAAATATCTATATTTTGAACTACAATATTGATAGCATCTATAATATCATTAATTCCTTTTCTTTCATCATTTAATGATACAGAGGATACCATTATAACATAATCATTGTTATTAATTCCAAATTTATTCCTTAAATTATCATAAATTTGTTTATCTGGTTTATGTATTTCTTTATTTAAATACATAAATATAGGAAGCTTTACAATTGGTAGATTTTTAAATAGACTGCTTTTGCGTAGTAAGTCTTCATATTCATTAGTCCAACATAATCCTATCAAATTTGTTCTCTTGATAATAGAGTGTTTAATTTTCATAATAACCCATGTTATATCATACTTAAATTTTGATTCCAATAGTGGACAAGCTCCACAAAAATACTCATATTTTTTGCATGATCCAGAATAGTGACAAATACCTGTAAAAGGGTACATATCAGGTGTACTGATAAAAATTGGACATTTATAAATTTTATTTATAAGTAGTAAGTCTACATAATTTATAAATGCAGTAGCAAAAAAAATAATTATTGCATCAGGAACAAATCCAGCTAATTTTGAAAATTTAAAAGGATTTTTTGATGGTAAAAATGGTATGGTATCCTGAAAAAGAAACTTTAATTCTCTATTTTTAACTGTTACATTAATTATTCTATTCCGTATTTTCCTAAAAATACCTCTGACATATGATAAAAAAGGGCCATAATAAGTTATAATATCATTATATGAATCATTTTCCGGATAATATTTAGTAATAAGTTTCACATTATGACCATAATATTTTAAACCATCTCTAATGGCAAGAGCACCCGTACCAGCTTTTGTAGTTGGATCTGAGGAACTAATGATTAATATATTCATTCAATATTATATTATTAACTATTTATATAATTCTTTAATAAAGATATTATTTATAGTTATATACTGTATTAGTTTATAAAATTTTTAACCATGATTATTTTAGAATCATATTCTTTGTTAATTATAAAACCATATTTTCTATATAAATTTATAGCTACTATATTATTAGTATAAACTTCCAGTGAAACTTTTTTAAATCTTTTATTCTCAATTTGTTTTAAAGTATAGTTTAATAAAAGATCCCCTAATCCTTTTCCTCTAAACTTATCTATAACACCTACTATAGGAATATATGCATTAGGAAAGTTGTTTTCATAAACTGCTATTAATGCAACTAAATTACTCATATCCCATAATTCATATCTTTGTGATAAAGTATATAATTTATTGCAATATTGGTTAATATATTTTATATAATTTAACAATGTTGGATTAAAAGTACAGTTATTAAAAAATATTATTAAATCATCTATACTACTTTTATTATTGTATATAATTATATTATCTTTCATATTATATCCTTTTTAACTATTATCACGTATAATTTTACATGGAATACCGTATGCAATTTTATTATCTGGAATATCCTTAGTAACAACACTTCCTGCTCCTATAATACAATTAGCGCCTATTTTTTTGTCCTTTGTAACAATAACACCAGCGTCAAGTAAGGTATTTTCACCGATCTCAACACTACCTGACAAAATAACACCTGATGCAATATGTACATGATTATATACAATATTATCATGATTGATTTGACTTCCAGTATTTATTAAAATATTATTCCCAATCATTGGATTTGGCGTAATCAAACATCCAGCCTCTATCAATATACCATTACCTAATTTGGTATAAGGAGATATTACTGCAGATGGATGTATAATATTTACTGGTTCCCAACCATTTTCTACAAAGAAATTAAATACCAATTTCCTATATTTGATAGAACCAAATCCAATATGAAATAAATCAGTTTTAAATATATCTTTTAAATTATTAATTTGTGCTTTATCAAAATTTATAAATGAATCAAATAAGGGATAGCCAAGATAAGTGGATTGTCCAATTTTATCTGTTGTAACGAAACCTGCTATATCATATTTATTTTCTGACAAGAGATTATAAGCAACAACCCTCGCATGTTTTCCACTGCCAATTATTAAAACTTTTTTTCTCATTATTTAATACCTCTTATAATATGATACTATTTTTATAACCTTACATACTCTATAAATATCGTTTTCCGTAATATCCGGATAAAGTGGTAAGCAAAGAACTGAATCAGCGATTTTCTGAGCATTAGTAATTTTGTGTTTAGAGATAATATTATAATTTTTATAAAGTGAAAAATTAGTAATTAATGGATAAAAATATTTTCGCGGATATATATTATTCTCTTGAAATTTATTAAAAAGTTCATCTCTGGTTAAGGGAAAACCTTGCTGAATTAGTATAGGGAAATAAGCATAATTATATTCTACATCATCCGGTATTGATAATAATTTTATACCAGGGATATTTTTTAGATATTCTATGTAGAGATTAAATCTCTGCTTCCTTTTTGTTATTATTTCATCAATATAAGGTATTAGGGCTAATCCCATAGCAGCTTGTGCCTCATTCATTTTCCCATTCGTACCCATAGCAATTACATCCCCATCTGACTGAAAACCAAAATTTCTTAATTGATCTATTTTATTTTTTACATTTTCATCTGCTGTCGCAATCGCTCCACCTTCAAAAGTATGAAAAATCTTAGTCGCATGGAAACTCAAAGTAGAGATATCTCCCCAATTTAAAATTGATTCCCCATTCACCTTGACTCCAAAACAATGTGCAGAATCATAAATAACTCTTAATTCTCTCTCTTGTGCTATCTGTTTTATCTTTTTATTATTACAAGGTATACCATATACATTAACAGGTATAATTGCTGAAATATCTTGATCCTTAATCTCATCGATTAAATCAGGATCCAAATTAAATCCATTATCTTCAATATCTATAAATATCGGCTCAAGACCTCTCAATAAAATAGAATTAGCAGTGGCTATAAAGCTATAGGGAGTAGTAATAATCTTGCCTCTAAGTTCTAAAGCTTGAATTGCTAATTCCAAAGCAATAGTTCCATTATTTATTAACGATATATTATTAATATTTAATTTATTAATTAATTGCTTTTCAAATTCTTGGTGTAAATAGCCATTATTTGTCAGAATCTGACTTTCGAAAGCAATTTTTAAATAATGTTGATATTCTTCCCATTTAGGTAAGAATGGTTTTGTAACAAAAATCTTCTTCATCAATAAAAATCATTTATATCTGAATAAAACTAAAAAAATTATTTTTGCCAGATACCTGGAGTTCCATTAAGAATTTTATAACTTTGTATTGGAGTTAAAATAGCAGCCGGTAAAGTTTGCGTAAAAATTAAAGCTAATAATATTCCTTTTGAACCAAAATTCAGATATTTAGTGAAAATTAATACCAATAGTATAAAAGCAGGCACAATTATGAGCCCCATAATCATACTTAAACGAAGTTTAGAAGTGGAATTCACAAATGAATTAAATATTATAGTATACATTTGCAGAGAATAAAAAATAACAAAAAGTAAGGACATTACATAATCTACTTCAACTTTACCGTTTAACCATAATTTAAAGACTGGTTTTTGGATGATTATCATAAACAGCAATCCTAATACTACTAATAAAAATACTTTTCTTAATCTATTGAATGTTGATTTAATCCATTGATATTCCTTTTTATTGTATGCATCGCCATAAGCACTCCAAAGAGGTTCAGCAAACATATAAAAAATCATAGATCCTATTGCAAAATATTTTTGAGCAATATTATAACCTACCACTTCTTCAGGGCTAATTAAAGCACTAATAAAGAAACTGGAAGTTTGAAAGAAAATGATTGACATTATCTGTATAAAAAAAAATTTAAAACCTATATTTAATAAATCATTCTTCAATTTAAAATTAATGTATTTAATTTTGGGAGCAACTTCTTTTAATAGTCCCTTATATAAAACTATTGAAGCGATTAATGGGACAAATACATTTGCAGAAGTGTATAATATAGCATATTTTTTTAATGATGGTATAGTGTAACGTGATAATAAAATTATTCCAACCAAAGCGATTAAATGTGAAATAACTGTAAAAGTATCACATAAAGCTACTTTTAACTCAGCTTTCAGGATGACATTAATGAGTTTAACAACAAAATTTACACACATTATAATAAAAACCACTAAGACGGTATCGGAAAGTTCTTTACCCATTTCAGGTGGTGCATTTAATAATTTACTCCAATTAATAAAATAATTACATATAAAAAAGGCTATAATAATAAATATTAAAATTATTGTAAATAAAGCATATGCTGTGCTTACATAATTCCTTATTTCAGAAGTATTATTCTTCGCTTTAAGTTCTATATATTTATTTCTTAATCCGCCTCCAATGCCTATATCAAAGATAAAAAACCAAGAAAGAAGAGATGAAAGTGCTGCCCATAAACCATATCGTGTTTTATCCAAATAATTCAGTGTAATTGGAACCATAATAAAACTAATAAGCATATTGATACCTTTTAGTACCATAGAAGCACTAACATTATAAAATATTTTACCATTACGGCTTTTATAAAACTGCTTATCTTTTAGTTTTCTTAATAAATTAGTTTTTAATAATGTATTCATTTAACTTTCTATAAATAATTTATAAAATTAGAATTATATATTTAAGTATTATAAATCTTTTATTAAATTAAGTAGATATTCTCCATAACCACTTTTAAGGATAGGTTCTGCAAGTTTACGGAGTTGCTCCTCATCTATAAAGCCCTTACGATAAGCAATCTCTTCAATACAACTAATTTTGAGACCCTGACGATTTTGAATAACTTCCACAAATTGAGAGGCTTGCATCAAAGAATCAAAAGTCCCAGTATCTAGCCAGGCAGTGCCTCTTCCAAAAACCATAACTTTTAACTTTTCTTGTTCCAGATATATCTTATTAACATCTGTTATTTCATATTCACCTCTATCTGAAGGTTTAATTGATTTAGCGATATCAATTACATTATTGTCATAGAAATAAAGACCAGGAACTGCATAATTAGACTTTGGTTGTTTAGGTTTTTCTTCCAAACTAATAGCTTTCATATTTTTATCAAATTCAACTACTCCATAACGCTCAGGATCCATAACAGGGTAAGCAGTAATAATAGCACCCTGAGGATTTATACATTTCTGTAATTTACTTTGCAGTTCTGCACCATAAAATATATTATCGCCTAAAATAAGACAGACACTTTCAGAACCGATAAAATCTTCGCCTATCACAAAGGATTGTGCAAGACCATTGGGAACTTCTTGAAGTTTATATTCAAAATGCATCCCTATTTGAGAACCATCACCTAATAGTTTTTGAAAACATAAATTATCTTGAGGTGTAGTAATAATTAAAACATCTCTAATTCCGGCTAATATTAAAATAGAAAGAGGGTAATATATCATCGGCTTATCATAAACTGGTAATAATTGTTTACTAATGGCTATAGTCAAAGGATATAAACGAGAGCCGGTTCCTCCTGCTAAAATTATTCCTTTCATTATTTATCTTCCATAATCATTATGTTATATTGAATATTGGATAACGCAGAATATAATTACTCAAACCGCATTACTACATTCAAATAGGCGTATATAGCAGAAATTGGAGCCCATAGAATAGTAAGATAAAAAGCTGTTTTATGTTTTGGCGTTTCAAAAAAAAGTTTGTATATTACATTATTGAATAAAAAATGCTACAGAAACTAATATTATACTAATTAATATAGTAATCCATAGTCCGGTAGAAATGAGTTTCTTTCTTTCAATAATATCTTTTTTGTCATAAAAGTATCTACCAACTCCAGAATATAACTCTAAATTTATTAAAAATGTTAAGAATATTGCCAGCTGAATCAAAACATCTTGAGCACCATAATCTTCTGGAGTAAGTACTCTCGTATATAGTGGTAGCAAGATAATGCTGATAAATTTCCCAAAAACAGGAATTAAACCATATATAGAAAAAGATTTGATAAAATTCTTCATATTATTATATGATGTACTAATTAATTTTTGATATATCTTCTAATATATTCAATAAATGATTTTTAACATAATATTCTACAGTATATTCTTTAACAGTGTCAGCAATAGCTTCTGAAGAATATTTATTTAAATTCATAGTTAATGTTTCCAATCCTTTTGCAAATCCTTCTGGTGAATCTTCTATAAGTACTCCATTAATATCAGTAACAACTTTTTTATTTTCGTTTGTTTTAGTGGCTATAGCAGCTAACCCGGATTGTAAATATTCAAATAATTTTGTTACCAATACATTAGTATAATAATCAGTAATAGGTACATAAGCAACGCCTATATTGCAGTTATCAAAAAAGGGAATTACTTCCTCATCATTTAAAAATCCATGATAATGAACAATATCTTCTAAGTCATTATTTATTATAGTAGATATTAGTTTTTCTTCATCCTCTTTATGTCCTTTTCCTACAATATCATAACTTACAATATTATTATTTCTATTTAATTTAAGAAATAGTGCAAGACCTTTTACAGTATCTTCAACATTCCTATTATGAAGAGTTCCTATATAAAATAATTTTATTTTTTTAAACTCCTTTTTCGTTTTTGATATTGGTTCAAGAGGTGAAGGAATAACATAGGATATTTTTCTTTTATTTAAATGAAATGCTTTTTTATCATTTTCGGTTGGTATAAAATATATATTATATAATTTACAAACACATTTTTTGTACATATCCCAAATAAATCTTCTATATTTTGATTTTGAGACAGATGTTGTATATAATCTTAATATTAATTTATTATTATGTAATAATAAAGGGTATAAAAATGCAAGTCTATGATCATGAATAATTATTATATCCGCATTTTTCTTTTTTAAAGTTGATACCACCTTTATTACAAATTTAATTTCGTCTATTAATCCATAAAACTTTTTTCTTACGTCGTTTCTCTTACCTAAAATTTCTATATTATGGGTTTCTGTTATTAGCCTATTTATGTTAGGTTCATTATTCAAATAACCCAATAACCAGGAAACCTGATGATATTTAGATAATTCTAAATATAAAGGAAAATTAAATCTGGGAAATCTAATCTTATATTTTACTGTTATAATGTTCATATAATAGTTAATAAGGTATATCAAAAACGAAAGATCCTGATTCTTTATTGCAGTATTCAATAACCTCGTCAGTAAATCTTCCAAAAGCAGGACCACATACACCTTGAATTGCTGGACTTATGCTATAATTAATTTCCATTATTCTAATATTCATATTATCGTCTATAAATAAATCATAACTTAATTGCCTATTTATAAAATCCTTTTCAGCGATATCAATTGCCAATGATTTAATCTTATCATATAAAGGTAAGTTATAATCATTCATATAAAATGGATATTTAATACCATATTTATCTATACTGTAGTTATTTATTTTACCATCTTTTTTTACTTCAATAAAACTACCACCGGAAGTTCTATTATCAACGAAAGAACCAAATTTTCCTTTTTTAATTAACATCTGCATAATATATACTTTATTGTTATCTACTGATTTGTAAGTTACAACTCTTATAGTATTTATTGATGATGGATTTATATTATTCATAAATTGACATTGACATACTTTTTTCTGAATAATAATATCTTTGCTAAAATTTAAGAATTGAATTAAATCCATACCATCATCTCTATAATAATTTCCACTTTGTAAACATTTTTTAAACAAATATACATCCAAGCCACCCCCTGTCTCTAAAGCTTTTTTAACAACTATCTCATTATCAGAAATAGAATTAATGAATGAATTAATATTATATATGAAATGATATTCCTTATCATAAAATACTCCATTAATTTTTCTAAAAATTGCTTCAGGGAAAAGATCTTTATAATCTGGTAACCTTAATTCATATAAATTTTTATTTTCGAAAAAAGAATGATATATTGCATTATTTAATATTTTCTCAATTTTATAACGATACAAATCATCCGGTACATAATTTATATCTATTTCCCCTCTTAAAGATGAATATAATTGGAAATAGATAGAATTGGGTTTTGAGTCTAATTTTCCCCATTTATTTTTATAACTTTTTATTACTTCTTTAGTTATAATATTTTTATCTATACTGATGTTTTTCTTCATTTTATAGGCAAGGGATAAGTGAGCCCTTATAAAATGATGTTTATAAATAAGGAGAAATATTTTTATTATCAGTTTTTTAATAAATTTAATCATAATTATTTAAACATTGAGATATATAATGAATATCATTGTTTTTTAACTTGCTATACATTGGCAGAGATAATAATAAATCACCTGCCATTTCAGTATTTGGCAGATATTTATATGTATCTTTATATGTAGAAAATTTATGTACTGGGGGATAATGTATACTTGTTTGTATACCGGCAGAATCTAATTTTCTTCTTAAATAATCCCTTTCTTCTTTATTAGCATTTTTTAATATGATTGGGAAAATATAATTTGAAACAAAACCTTTATGAGTGAGAAAGGGAATAATAAATTTAGGATTATCCTTAAGATATTTAATATACCATTCTCGAACTTGAGCTCTTTTTTCAAGATCCGATCTTAATTTATCCAACTGTACTAAACCAATGGCTGCTCTTATATCATCCATTCTATAATTATAACCTAATCTAACTACATCATAGTCAGTAGAATGACCAGATGCTCGTTGATACGACATTGTTGTCATTCCATGAGATTTTAATAAACAAGCTTCATTATAGTAATCCTCATTATCAGTTACAAGCATTCCACCTTCAGCTGTACTAATATTTTTATTGGAAAAAAAACTAAAACACCCTATATCTCCAATAGTTCCAAGTTTTTTACCATTATATTCTGAAAGGGGGCCATGACATGCATCTTCTACAACTCTTAAGTTATACACCTTTGATATAGACATAATTTCATCCATATGACATGGAAATCCTCCATAGTGCATAACAATAATAGCTTTAGTTTTATCTGTTATCTTTTTTTTGATATCTTCAGGGTCAATAGTTAAATCTTCTAATGAAACTATATCTGCGAATACGGGTGTTGCACCAACATATCTAATAGCATTTGCAGTCGCAACAAAAGTAAGAGAAGGAACAATCACTTCATCACCTTTACCAATTCCAAGAATAATCATAGCAAGATGTAAGGCTGCGGTACAATTACTTACACTGCAAGCAAATCTAATATTTAGCATTGAAGCAAATTTTCCTTCTAATTCTAAACATTTTGGACCCGTAGATATCCAACCCGACCTTATAACATCATAAGCAGCTTTAGCTTCTTGCTCATCATAATTTAAATCAAACAAAGGAATTTTATAAGGCATATTAAACACCGTAAATTAAAATAATTAGATATTGTAAATATATGGTTTATATTTAGCTAAATTCAGTGGATTAGTGAACCATTCAACTGTTTTTTCCAGACCCTCTCTTAAGGTATATTGAGGTTCATAGCCAGTTAGTTCTTTTATTTTAGTATTGTCACATCTGAGTCTGAAGACTTCTGAATGTTCGGGTCTTAATCTTTGGTCATCAAGAGTAAGATTTGCATCACTTTTCATAATTTCTTTTATCAGTTCAAATAAGTCTTTTATGGAAATTTCAGTATTGGATCCTATATTTACTGTTTCACCTATTGCTCCTTCACAATTTGCTAATAACATAAAACCGTTGCAGATATCTTTCACATAATTAAAATCACGAGTAGGAGTTGTATCACCTAATTTAATTTCTTTCACTCCACTTGCTATTTGTGTTATTATAGTAGGAATTACAGCTCTGGCAGATTGACGAGGTCCATATGTATTAAAAGGACGAACAATTGTAACAGGAAGTTGAAAGGCATTATAAAAACTCAAAGCA
>Ga0208824_1001866_pt1 | contig 17546 bp, 21 predicted proteins | sample AD_JPNTR3_MetaG_FD_184447 | JGI IMG/M metagenome (GOLD analysis project Ga0208824, IMG submission 184447) | Active sludge microbial communities of municipal wastewater-treating anaerobic digesters from Japan - AD_JPNTR3_MetaG (SPAdes) (version 2) | ecosystem: Engineered > Bioreactor > Anaerobic...
ATGATGCCTGCTTTTCGGAAGACGATCATCAACGACTTCGCTAATCCCAAGCTGGTCAAAAACGCCTGCTACAAGCCCAAAATGGTCCAATCGCGCCATCTCTATTTCCATCATGCTCTCCCTTACCCGAAGTGTAGATGAATGCCATATTAAAAAAGACTTCCTATATTTTTTGAATTATCTTTGGAAGTGCTCCGTTAATGCGAAATGCAGGATATAATATTCATCAGGAAATATGGATCTGGAGAGACACAGAATCTATTTAAGTGTACAACCTGTCTGCGAACATTTTCAGAGCGAAGAGGGACTCCACTATTTGAATGCCATTTGCCTGAAGAAAAGGTCTATCTCATTTTAAAATGTTTAAGCGAAGGCAATGGAATTCGTGCAACATCTCGCATTGTCGGAGTAAGCAAAGACACAGTTGGCTCTATTATTAACAGAATTGGTGATCATGTAGAATGCATAACTGAGACACTGATGAAGAATTACCATCTTGAAGAGTGCCAAATTGATGAGCTTTGGGGTTATATTTTTAAAAAGAAAAGAATTTAACTGAAATAGAGACTTTGCGGAAAGAGTATGGAAATGCTTGGATCATGATAGCATTCGATCCCGTTAATAAAGTTGTAGTTGCATTTGTCGTTGGAAAGAGAAACCAAAAGGATGCTGATTTGCTGGTAAGAACAGTAAAGGAAAAAACAACTAGTAATATCCCACATTTCACATCTGACGAATTGGATCTGTACGAGAAAGCCATTTTGAAAGTTTATGGGACGAGAAAAGGGATAAGGCAAATTGAAGTTACTCCCGGGAAGAAGTCTCCTAAACGCCTACCTCTTCCTGATCTAATTTATACCAGAGTCGTCAAGATTAGGGCAAATCACAGAATTGTTGGAGTCAGCACAGAAGTCGTTTTCGGGGAAGAAGATGCTGCAATGCAGGCAATTGCTCGCTCTCCTGTATGCAGTCACATCAACACCGCCTTCATAGAACGAAACAACCTCACAATACGCGAAAGGAATAGAAGGCTAACTCGAAAGACACTTGGGTTCTCTAAAAAGAAGAAGCTGCTTGTATCTTCATTGAATATTTACTTTGGAATATATCATTTCGTTAAGACGCATAAAGGTTTGAGAGTTCAAGTAGACCAAGAGGAAAGAAAATGGATGCAGAGGACACCCATGATGGCCGCAGGAATCACAGACCATGTCTGGACTCTCCCAGAACTGATCAATTTCAGAGTGGATTGAAAAAAGATTTAATAATTCTAGGACACTACGTAAATTTATGCATTTATTAATTAAGTCTTCGGATGACCACCAGCTATCGAAAACTATACAGAGGTCCATCCCTTTTGGGACCTTCAATGGTTCAATTATCTCATCAAAGGCAATTTCCAGCTTTGTCTTGAAATTCAAACATTCATCGCTATTTTTGGAGTACATCTTAGCCTTATGTGGAATGAATAATCCTTTTGACTGGATAACAGAGGTAACAAAATTGTTACCCCAAATATAGGATTCTTTACTATGATCGTAAAATCTACCAACACCATCCGTTTTGATTCCATTCTTTTCGTTATATGTATCATCAATTATTAGCAATATTTTATCATCATCTTTTAAACATAATTTATCGATGAAAAGATCCACTTTGCGCTGCGCAACCTCATTCTCATCCCAGTTAGCATCGCTTAAAAACCAATTATATGAAGAACGTGCCTTTTTACCTTTACTGCAATCCGCCATAGTATCACATAGGTTGGCGACAGTCTTTGATTTATCACATACGCTCAGAGCCCCGCATAGATCTCGAAATGAGCAATAGCTCGGTTTGGTAAAGAGGTCCTCAAATTTTTTCAATGACGGCTCTAATTGTAATGGTACCTTTACTATTTTGATCATTCTACTCCCATACGAGTAAAATCAATCCAAGTATAAAAACTTTAAATTTTAAAATCGCGTTTGAGATTTGAATTAATCAACATATATTATAAATAAAGCTAAAAGTTGGAAAGTACAATTAGTTTTATGACATATTATTTAATTACTTTTTTTGTGTTAACGCTTTTTATGGTATTAAAAAGAATCAATCTATTATTATGGGAAGATATTAGATGAATATTTAGCTAAAAGTTTCGGGACTACATATAAGTATCTAAGATACAAAAATGATTTGTATTAGATGAAATAATTAAGAGGTATAGATTGGAGGAAATCGAATGACCAAAGAAGATGACAAAATCAAGATAACTGTAATCGATTCAACAGGATCAAAGCAATTTCCAACAACTGTGCCGAAAAGTCTGATCATAGAGAGATTGATCGAGAAATTTAAGAAAGAATTAAAATATCCTAATGACGCCCATTTTGCCTTGGAAAATAAGCGAACCAAGACACAATTAAACCCAAAAGATTCGATGGCAAAAGCAGATGTACAAGACGGAGATACTCTAAGGCTTAGACATCAAGGAGAAGGCGGTAATTGAGGTGTTATGATGGATCTGCTTCAAACAATTCTGGCTAATGAATTAGAAAATATGAAAATGCTTCGCGATCAATCTATGGGCTTACTCGATTTTGAAGTTGATCCAAGTCACCATGTATACACAGTTCATTTAAATGGTATAGAATCTCTCGTCTGTATAAACAACAATCAATATCAACTTGAAAATAAACATACATTTAGAATAGAATTATTGCCAGCATACCCTGAAGTTGCTCCTGTGGTTAAATTTGAACCACCTGGAGTGATATTTCACCCAAATTGGTGGAAAAATGGAGTATTGTGTTATGGGGATAAGTGGAGCCCAAATACAACACTTAACGAGTTCGTGATTGACATAGTAAAAATGATGCAATATGAAATAGTAAACCAAGGCAGTCCTGCAAACAACTATGCAAAATTGTGGTATGAAGCAAATGAAGGCAAAATTTCAAAGATCATAAAAAAAATACCGTTTCCTCCTCCGATAGATGATATCCAAATTAATGAACTTGGCGAATCCGATGATAATGATATCCAGATTGAAGGACTTGGTGAATCCGGTGATTTGAAAGACTTAGTGAATCCGAGGACAATGATATCCAGATTGAGAGAATTACCGATATCATGGTTCAAGCCATCTAGCGGATCAGAGGATGGTGACATTCAGATTGATGGGTTGGATGAATCCAAGGATGATGATATCAGAATTGATGGTCTATGATTAATTTACGGGCTATCATCCTTTAATTCCTTCAATTATATTATATTAAAATTTAAAGATAAGGTGATATTATGAATAGGGATGAAGATAAAGAAAACGACGATATAAAAATTGATGAACCAACATCGAGAGACAGAGAAGACGATATTGAATTGCCATCGGAGGACGAGTTGATTGACTTCAAGAAGAGCCGAGAAGTCAAGCGCGACAATACAGATCATGAAAACAATATAATCAAAAAGAATAATATAGCAAAGGTTAATAAACAACTAAGTAATTTATCAAAAAAATTGGATGTAGCAAATAGACTACTTAGCACCCTAATAGCAGCAATGATTTTGTTGCTTCTTGTAATGTTCATTTTATCTATGCAAATCAAAGATATACGCCACAAAATTGACCACAATAACTTAATACTTAATGATATAAATAAGTCTTTTATAGATATGAATCGGGCAAACAGTCAAAAAGCATTGCCTTCCAATTTTAAATTTGTTAAAAATTGGTTAAAACCTCTAAATTCAACTGCTATTTCAAAATAAATAATTCAGCTAAGATTATTAAACCATCCATAAGGGAGATCAAATGTATTTAAAACATGTGTTCATAAATAAAAATGTTAATGATTTAATCCAAGAGCATGCAGATCAAGGTAGCCCTAACGAGATTGGAGGATTTTTGTTAGGCAGACCTTGTATAAGCAATGGTGATCATTATGCCTGGATTATTAAATCTGTTCCAGGTGATTGCATTTCTTCCAGGACACATGTCGTGATAAAAGAATCCACGTTCGATCGTGTATGGAACGAATTAGATAACAGTGAATTGATTATAATGGGATGGTATCATACTCATCCTGGCCTAGGGATCTTTCTCTCTCAAACTGATATTAAAAATTGTTTAAATTATTACAATAAATCTTATCAAATTGCAATTGTCATCGATCCGATTGGAAATGATGTAGGTACCTTTGGCTGGGTTGATGGAACCTCAACACGTCTCGCTCAAATTAGCGCATCTGTTTATATTGGCAACGATCATCGAAATTTATTTAGGAAACCCAGTAATTACGATATAATTAAATGTGATAAAGATGGGAAAATTAATCAGTAATCCAAGCGAAACAAATGAAGATCGGTTTGCGGGGCCTCGACGCCTGTCTTGGTGGGATCAAAATATTTTAGAAAGATCTAACATCCTGGTTGTAGGTGCAGGCACTCTAGGAAATGAGGTTTGTAAAAATTTGACGCTTCTGGGAATTGGAAATATTACTGTAATTGATAATGATGTCGTTGAAATAGGAAATTTAAGCAGGTCTGTTTTGATGAGAGAAGAAGATGTTACGACGCCTCCGCAGTATAAATCAAAAGTAGTAGCAAAAAGAATGAAAGAATTATATAGCAAAATTAATGTAACGCCAATCGTTGCAGATGTTGTCCGGCAATACGGTAATTGTAATTATAAAAAGTTCAATTTAGTAATGATGACTGTAGATAACTTAGAGGCGCGCATTTATATAAATAGGTACTGTCATTTGTGGCAAGTTCCTTTAATAGATGGCGGCTTGGATGGGCTTCTCTGTAATATTCAGGTAATAGTACCGCCTAAGACTGCATGCTACGAGTGCAACCTCGGTGACAGTGATTATAAGAGATTATCTCAAAAATATTCCTGTAGTGGTCTTATGAAGAACGCTCCCGATAGAAAAATTCCTATGGTTATCACAAGTTCGGCAATAGCTGCAGGGCTAATGACACAGGAAGCCATAAAGATTCTACATAAAATTCAACCTATACTCTCTGGCAAAAAAGCTATCTTGGATGGAACTACTAACGAGTTCAGCATACTTTCAATTAAAAGAATGGAGAATTGTTCCGGTCATTACGAACTTAAACCAGAAACATTGTTAACTTTAAATTTCTCAAATAAAATCACTCTTAAGGAGCTAAAGAGCTTAATAAGAAAAGAAATAGATCAAGATGTTCTTGTTTATCATGATAATGCAATTATCTATTTTGGAAAGTGTAATGAATGTGGGTACTCAAAAAATCTATTTTACCAAAATATAAACATTAATAAAATTAATCTGGTTTGTGATAAATGTGGTGCCCAAATGTTGCCTGATATTAGTGGCCAGCTAAAAAATGATGAAGCTACTCTTGAGAACCACGGAGTACCTGATAACCATTTATTAACTTTATATTTTGAAGATGGAGGATGCAAATACTTAATTCCGAAATAAATACCACTGGTTATCAATTAATCTCTATAAAAAACGATTAGAGATTGACACTGTGTAGCGAAGCACAGAATGCAAAGTTCTAATCAAATTAAATTTTATAAATATTAATTTATAAATATTGGAGTATGCCCATGGCTAAAATTATAAATAAATTAACATTTGCATTCCTAATAATATACTTAATTTTAATTTTAAATATTTCATATAGCCAATCATATACTGCTTATAACTCGTTAATAAATAAATTAGATGATGAATCCGAGGGATTTGATGCTCAAATAAGGCTTCAGAAGATAGGCAGCCCCGCGATAGAGTCTTTGGTAAATGCAATGAACAATGCAAGTCGAGAAAAAAAGCTGCGGATAATTATTATTCTCGGAGAAATTGGAGATCAAAGAGCCATCGGACCTTTAGTTAGAGCATATAAGAACAATCAAGACCCTAGAATTAAAATTGAATTGGAATCTGCACTGAAAAAATTAGGTTTGGATCGGGGCGAGATAATTAATTGGTCAGAACCAAGGATCGAAAGCGGTATTAAATCAGATGCAAAGGACCGATCAAATAGCAATTTAAAATATCTATCAGTAGCTTTTATTCTATCAGTAGCTTTTATTTTTGCACTCTCAATTATTATTTGGCGACACTTTTCAGGCACAGATGAAGATAGAAATATTCAGATAGATCCACAAACAATTATTACTTCAACTTCGAGACCTGAAGATGTAATAGTTGGTTTTAGATCGAATTATACCAGGATCACTCAATCTGCTGGAATTGGCCAATATGCACAATGTTATTGCCGCTCTAATATAGTTGAAACTCTAAACGATAGGGGTGGCATAATTAAATGCAATGATTGTGGTGTATTCCAGCATCTAGATTGTGCGAGAGAAAATCGAGGAAGATGCTATAACTGTCAAATAGATTTGAGGATTAGAAATTAGTTCAAACCTTAACTCTTTGATATGAGCGTTTCGAAAAACCTATCCATTGTAGAGTCCCGAAATTATTTCGCCTATCATCTAAGCTTGGACGCATAGTCCAAGATGTGAAATTAAACAAGACGAAGGTTCGCTGTATTCGCCGACTCAATTTTGACCCCCCAATTTAAGGAAACGCCAGTTCGTTTTTGACCCCCCCAAAGAGGAAAGCCTTCCCTCTCCAAGTACTCTGAGAGGTGGGCGGTAAGGTGAAAACGATGGCAGATATACGAAGAATCGTAGACCTGTACGAACTCCATAAGTCCTACAAAAAAGTAGCCTGCGAACTGAATATATCCCGGAACACTGTGAAAAAGTATCTTCATCAGGTCAAAGATGTGCAGGAAGAATTGGCGGAGGAGATCATTCCCAAAAACCGAAAGATCGTTCAACCCTCTCGCCCTCTCACTGATCTTGTCCGCCAAAAGATCCACCAATATCTTGAGATAAACATGGGATGCCCCAAAAAACAACGGCTCACGGCAAAAAGAATCTGGGAGCTTCCCGACCAGGATGGTCATAAAATAGGTTATCCCACGGTCAAGGACGAAGCTGTTCGCTGGAGACGCACTAATACACTCCGAGAGGTGTTTATCTTGCAGGAGCCGCTCATTGGTCAGCATGCAGAATTCGATTGGGGCGAAGTCACACAATATCGCCGGAGTATGGCAGAAATTCTACCTTGCACTCTTCGCCTTGCCTTCTCGCTCTATCGATTCGCTCGCCTCTATAACAGATCAACCCGTCTGGAAGCGATCCAGGCCCATCCTCAGCCCCTTTTCCAATTCCCCATCCTGCGCCCGCCGGTGGCCCGCTGCCCAGATCGATCTGCGCCCTCAATGCAAGAGTTCAAGTTCTCACAGAGCCCCTAAAAGGAGAGACCCATGAAAGTTGATGCTCATAGCCTTAAGCGCCGGTTGGGAATAGCCCTATTCATCCTCTCCTTTGTTTTCTACGGATTGCTGCTCCTCGTGCCGTTCATCACCATCTCCACAGAATCCAAGGTAGCATTCTCCGCCGCCATGGTGCTCCTGGGAGAGGGCTCATTCTGGCTCTCAGTCATCCTTCTCGGCCGCGAGGCCATAGAGAAGTATCGAAGGGTAAATTGGCGATCTCGCCTTTCCGGATTGCTGAAAAGAAATTGAACCCATCCATCCCAAATCCGCCTCTGCAGATCCAGCAGGGATCTTCTCAGCATCTCTCTTCTCCCACTGGCCATCTCTTGCCGGATCAGCTCCTTTGGGCATTGACCCCGCCCTTCAAGCAGGGGTAGTGTGAGAACGGCATCATCAGGCAGCTTCAATTCAATTGTATTCAATTAAATTAAATTCAATTCAATTGGATTCAATTCAATGATTCAATTCAATTGGATTCAATTCAGACAGGCTCAATACAGCAACTTGATAAAAGAAGAGATCATAGAGGGGGCCAGAGGTGCCCAACCTGGCTCATAACATCGTTCCCGTCTTTGAGCTGACTGTTGCCTTGAGGCATATCATCTACCGAAAGAGAGGAACCATCCTCTCAGTCGCAGCCATAGCCTTAGCAGTATCCATCTCTCTTGTCTCCATCTTCATGATGGACGGCTTTCGGAATATGCTCTTTGATATAATAATTGAGGACCTGCCTCATGTCGTTGTCAGCCCCAAAGAGGGCGAGGAGTACATCTACCTCCATCACAGCCTCACCGACCGCATATGGGATATGCCGGGGGTGGTGGCAGTCTCCGCCAGCCTGGGGACCAGTGCCACCTTCACATATAAGGAGAATGTGGAGAATGTGGCCATGTCCGGGGTCAATCCGGAGGACTTTGAAAGGATCTACCATATCGGGGAGTATATGATCCAGGGAGAGCTCATATCCATACAGAGCGGCAAAAAGGTGATCCTGGGCAGGAAGCTGGCTGAGCGGCTGAAGGTCAAGATGGACCAGACCCTTTATGCCAGCTTCCCTGACGCCAGGGAGACCAGCCTGGTGGTCTCGGGAATCTTCGATCCGCCCATGGGCTGGCCTGAGGACCTGGCCCTGGTCTCCCTGGGCACCGCCAGGACCTTTCTGAATCAAGGGGACGTAGTATCCTCTGTGGACATAAAGCTGAAGGATGTCTACCAGGGGGATGCCATCGCCAGATCCCTGAGGGACCACGGATATAAGGCAGATAGCTGGCAGAAGCTCTACCCCGAGATCCTGGAGACCCTGGCCATAGAGAGCTTCGAGAACAATCTGATAATGCTGCTGATTCTGATAATCGCCTCATTCGGAGTGGGGAGCGTCATGTACCTGCTGGTCAATGAGAAGACCAGCGAGATCGGTATGCTGATGGCCATGGGAGCAAGAGGGCAGAGCATAATGAACATATTTCTGATCGAGAGCGGCCTGCTGGGGCTGATGGGCGGCGCGGCGGGCGCAGTTCTTGGACTGGCCCTCTCCCTTTACCTCAAGGGCCTGGAGTTCTCCATGGAGGCCCCAGGCGGGCAGACAGTCACCTTGCCGGTATTGATCAGCCTGAAGAGCTTCCTGGTGATAATAATAGCAGCAATAGCATTGAGCATCATCGCCGGCTCCTATCCTGCTTATAAAGCATCGCGGCTTGATCCCGCCCTGGCCATAAATGCATGAAGATTGATTAAATACCAAACAGAATACCGAAGGCAAAGAGATGATGTACGAGTTCTCCATCGCCAAGAGACATATCCTGAGAAACCCCAGGATGGCCCTGTTCACAGTTGCTGCTGTGACACTAGCAGTGGCAGTGATTGTGGTCTTCATGGGAATCATGAGCGGCTTTCAGGATGAGATCATAACCACGACCGTGGAGAACAATCCTCACATCTACATCCAGCCGAAGAAGGATGAGAACTATGTCCACCTCTACAGGACTGTCTCAGGCATTCTATGGGCATATCCGGAAGTAGAGGCGGTCTCAGCAAGGCTGACAGGAAAAGGAGCGGCCAAGTACAAAGACGAGGTTCGAGCGATCAGCTTTCTGGGCGTCAATCCAGAGGACGAGGACAGGATGATGAACGTTCAGGGCGATATAATCTCAGGAGACTTTCTGGATCTGGACCGCAGGAAATACGCTGCTTTCATCGGAACTGGTCTGGCGGAGAAGCTGAAGCTCGATCCTGAGGAGGGCTTCACCCTGGCAAGGGGGAACAGATCGGTCCGGATAAAGGTGGCCGGCCTCTTTAAGACCGGCACAGCAGCGGACGATTCTTTGATCTATATCCCCCTGATCCTGGCCCAGGATCTGATAGGAATGGGTGATGTGGTCTCCGAGGTCGATGCCAAGGTGGCTGACATCTACCAGGCCTCGCTCATCACCGCCGACCTCAATCGGCGCCTTGGGTATGACTCAAAATCCTGGCAGGACTTGAATGCCGATATCCTCACCCTTATTGAGACCCAGAGGGTCATCGCCTGGGTATTCTATTTCCTGATCATTGCTATCGCTGGATTTGGCATTGCCAACACCATGATCATGATAGTCTCCCGTCGGACGCGGGAGATCGGCATTCTCATGGCCATGGGCGCGACCCGCCGGTCAGTGCTCAAGATATTCATCCTGGAGAGCCTGATCCTGGCCCCGCCTTCCGCTCTGCTGGGAGGGGTCCTGGCTTATCTGGCCGCCCAGCTCATAATGTCCTATGATATCGAGCTGCCCACGGAGATCTATATGGTCTCAAAAATGACTGTAGCCATGAGGCCGGAGTTCTTCATCTGGGCGATGGCCATCGCCTTGGGGGTCAACTTCGCAGCCGGACTGTATCCCGCCTGGAAGGCCTCCCGAATGGATCCTGTGGTGGCGATTGCTGGCGGATGAAGGCTATGAGGGAGAGGGCAGCCTCTTGTAGCTCATCCACCAGCTCAGAGGGGACGTAGGCTCTGGGGGTCTGGGAGCGGGCGATACAGGCCAGCACAGGAGCAGATAGGCATTCCAGCAGTCTCCTGGCCTTCCTCAGCCTCTTCTCAATCTCCTTTTCCGTCCACCCTCTATCATCAATTGCGCACAGGCCATCCAGGTCAATGCCGATGACCACAGGATATCTGCTCTCACCCATATCGCTCTCGAATCTGGCGGCATCGATGCTCTCAGGAGCAGGGATCAGTCTGCCGTTCTGCTTTCTCAGCCTCGTACGCTCCCCATCCCATTCGATAAGATCGACCCTCCTCCCGCTCTGGAATGATGACCTCGTCCTCGTCCTGGGTGCATCCACGAGCTCTCCATTGCATACTCTCCCGTAGGCATCTATCATCTCCCTTCTGGGGTCAAAGTGGTATAGAGTGCCGACGATTCCATAGTGAAAGGCAGGGCAGGTGAAGTTTCCTTCATTCAATCTCCTGCGGGTATACTCGCAGATCACCGGCATCATCTTATCCAGATAATCGAATATCCCCCGGCCCTCCCTGGCCGGCAGGAGCGGGCAGTCTGGAAACATATCATGATGCTTGTCAATTCGAAGCACGACTAGCGGCAGCTTACGGGCGATGTACTCTCTGATCCAGTGAGGGAGGACCTCCTTATGAGAGTCGACTATCACTGTCTTCATAATGCATCCCCTGGCCGTTCGGCACAGCCATGACTATAATGATTAATCATTTCATTGAACTTATATGCATATAAAATTATCTGTGAAATGTCTGAGTTATATATTCATATCATCTGCATATAATATTCCCAAATATCATATACATATAATATTCCTAAATATCATATACATAAAATATTCCCAGATATCATCTACATATAATATTCCCAGATACCATATACATATAATATTCCCAGATACCACATACATATATTATCAATTATATCATATAATTGTATTATAAAATCACATTGAATACATGAATTGTGTACATGAATACGAGACTTAACATGGGGGAAAAATGGATCTATCAGAAGCTGAAATGAGATTCTATGAGCAATAATGATGAAGATCTATCCACCTTTCTCATGGGCTATGGATTCACAGAGGATGAGCTTTTTGCAGTAACCTATGAGCTCAATTCCTTCCGCTCTATTCCCGGGACAACTGTGAAAAGGTACCTCAGCCGGGTCCTTCAGACCATAAACGAGGATGATCGAGCGGCCTTTTTAAAAGGGATCATGGTCGGCGTGGCGATAAAAAATGCTGTAGATGCTTTGAATGATGCCTTGGATGAGGAAGATATCACCGATGAGGAGATGAGAGTGGCAAGGGAGATTGAGAGATTGCAGGGTTTAGATCGAGAGGGTCAGTAATGCAATTCTGATATCCCAGGCTCGATCATGCAATTGGCCCCGTATCTACATCCTCGCCGCACAGGCCATCCTCTTCTGCGCGCTCGGCGCATCACTGGCCGAAGGGACTGTCTCTTCCTCTATCTTCAGCCTCTCCCTCAGGAATCGGCCGGTATGGCTCTTCTTCACCTGCGCCACCTCCTCCGGGGTGCCGATGGCCACCACCCTGCCCCCGGCATCTCCTCCTTCCGGCCCCATATCGATGATGTAGTCTGCGGACTTGATCACATCCAGGTTGTGCTCGATCACCACCACTGTATTCCCTTTGGCCACCAGATCATCGAGGACCTGGATCAGCCTCTTCACATCATCGAAGTGCAGCCCGGTGGTCGGCTCATCGAGGAGGTAGACCGTCCTGCCCGTCCCCCTCTTGGCCAGCTCACGGGTCAGCTTGATCCTCTGGGCCTCGCCCCCGGAGAGGGTGGTCGAGCTCTGGCCCAGCTTGATGTAGCCCAGCCCCACTCCCAGAAGAGTGTCCAGCTTGCTCCTTATGGCCGGGATATTCTCGAAGTGCTCCCTTGCCTCCTCCACTGTCATATCCAGAACCTGGGCGATTGATTTACCCTTGTACTTGACCTCCAGTGTCTCCTGGTTGTAGCGGCTCCCTTTGCATTCCTCGCACTCGATATAGACATCGGCCAGAAAGTTCATCTCGATCTTGATCAGGCCATCTCCGTGGCAGTTCTCACACCGGCCGCCCTGGACATTGAAAGAGAAGCGACCGCTCTTGTAACCCCGGACCCGCGCCTCCTTTGTCTGAGCAAAGGCCTGACGGATGGGATCGAAGACCTTGGTGTAGGTGGCGGGATTGGAGCGGGGCGTCCTGCCGATGGGGCTCTGATCGATGACGATCACCTTGTCCACCTCAGCGTCGAAGCTGATCTGGTCGTATTCTCCCGGGCTCTCACTGGAGTGGTAGATCCTCTTCATCAAAGCCCGGTAGAGGGTGTCATAGATCAGGGTGGACTTGCCCGATCCCGAGACGCCAGTGACCACCGTCAGGATGCCGAGGGGAATGTCCACATCGATATTCTTGAGGTTGTTCTCCCGGCAGCCTGAAAGATGGATGAACTTATGGCTCCGCCTCCTCTTTGCCGGCACATCGATCCTCTTTTTGCCGCAGAGGTACTGGCCGGTCAGGGATTTGGGGTTGGCCTCAATCTCCACCGGGGTGCCCTCGGCCACCACATAGCCGCCGTGGATTCCCGCCCCCGGTCCGATGTCCAGAACATGATCGGCATTGCGGATGGTATCCTCATCATGCTCGACCACAATCAGCGTGTTTCCCAGGTCTCTGAGCTTCTTTAGGGTCTCTATCAGCCGGGAGTTGTCCCGCTGATGCAGGCCGATGGAGGGCTCATCCAGAACGTAAAGGACGCCGGTCAGGTTCGAGCCTATCTGGGTGGCCAGGCGGATGCGTTGTGCCTCCCCCCCAGAGAGGGAGCCGGCGTTTCGAGAGAGGGTCAGATATCCCAGGCCCACGTGCTCTAAGAAGCCCAGGCGGGAGCGGATCTCCTTTAAGACCTGGCGGGCGATCTCCCTATCCTTGGCTGAGAGCCTCTCATCAAGATGCAGGAAGAACTGATTGCAGTCGCTCACCGATAGGTCTGATACATCTGCAATGGAACGGTCCAGGATCTTGACTGCCAGGATCTTCTCCTTCAGCCTTTTTCCCTGGCAGGAAGGGCAGGGCAGGACCCGCATGAACCTCTCCAGCTCCTCCCGGCGGTACTCGGAGCTGGTCTGGCTGTAGAGTCGGATGCTCTGCGGTATCAGCCCCTCCCACTGGGAGCGGTGCGACCAGTAGACGTCACCGTTCTTCATGCTCATATTCATGCGGATCTTATCATTTGATCCGTACATCAGGGCATCATACTGCTCTGAGGTGAGATCCTTGACCGGCGTGAAGATATCGAAACCGAAGTGCTTGGCCACTGCTGCCAGGTGCTGGCCCCGCCAGCCATCGATGATATTGCGATACAGGGCTACTGCTCCGTCGGCGATACAGCGATCTTTGTCCGGTATGATCAGGTCGGGGTCGAACTCCATTCTGAAGCCCAGGCCGTTGCAGGACTCGCAGGCTCCAAAGGGGCTGTTGAAGGAGAACATGCGCGGCTGCAGCTCCTCGAAGACCAGGCCGCAGACCGGGCAGGCCATGCGGGCGGAGTAGACCCTCTCCCTTCCATTCTCATCCAGGACATAGACCAGCCCTTCAGCCTTCTTCAGGGCCTTCTCGATCGCCTCCACCAGGCGGGACTTATCCTCTCCCGGGTCCAGCCGGTCTATCACCACATCGATATTGTGTTTTCTGTACCGGTCAAGCTCTATCTCCTCGTCAGTTCTGATTATCTGGCCGTTAAGCCTCACCCGGGCGAAGCCCTCGGCGTTCAGGTCTTTGAGCAACTGGCCATAGGTTCCCTTCTTCTGGCGGATGACAGGGGCGAGGATGGTGACCATTCTATCCTCTTCACTCCTCCCCTCTTCCTTTTTCCCCTCTTCTTTTTCCCCCTCTTCTTTTTCCCCCTCTTCCTTTTTCTTCATCTCTTCCAGGATGCTGACGGCGATTCTCTCCGGCGACTGGGACTCGATTCGTATTCCGTGCTCCGGGCAGTGGGGGACGCCTATTCTGGCGTAGAGCAGGCGGAGGTAGTCGTATATCTCGGTCACCGTTCCCACAGTGCTGCGGGGGTTTTTGGAGGTGGTCTTCTGCTCGATGGATATGGCGGGGGAGAGGCCATCTATGGAGTCCACATCGGGCTTGTCCATCTGGCCCAGGAACTGGCGGGCATAGGCGGAGAGGGATTCCACATATCGGCGCTGGCCCTCAGCGTAGATGGTATCGAAGGCCAGGGTGGATTTGCCCGAGCCTGAGACGCCGGTGATGACGATCAGGCTGTCCCGGGGAAGCTTGACATCGATGTTTTTCAGGTTGTGCTCGCGGGCACCTTTTATTATGATTGATTTCATATTAAATTTTATATCGCATGACCACTCTAGCCAACTCTGCTGATGGTGGCTGTTCCGTATCCAGTAAGGGCACCATAGCGATAAGCAGTGTACTTGGCGGGCACATTCAATTTGCTGAGATCGAAGGATATGGAATAAAGCTCAGCGCCGCTCTCCGGCAGGATGTCAAGGCTCATGGTGTTCCCGGATGCAGTCCCGCTGGCCAGGGCCATCTGGGTGGTCTTGGCGGCAGTGAGGCTCCCCCGGCCAAATAGCCTGGTTCCGCTCTGATGGAGCTCCAAAGCGATGCTCTGGCCCTCAGAGAGCTGGAGGAGCCATCTTCCTGAAAAACCGGTCAGAGCGGTGTTCGTGGCGGGAGGGGAAGTCACAGCCGTCGCAGGGGGGCTGGAGAAGCTCTTTGGGACAGGGGTGTTGTATGCGCTGTATCTTCCCAATGTGGTCTTGCCGGAGGTCGATCCCAGGGGGGAGACGGGTTTGGATGAATAAGCAGCAGGTGCTGATGTTGCGCCGGCGCCAACCTTCATCATGAATATGGGGTCGGTGAAGTATTTGCCAGCGTCGCCTGTATAGCTTCCCACATATCCGCCCTCCAGATAATCGCTGGCGCTGCCGGGCAGGGCCAGGATGGAGAGAAGAGCCAGAATGCCGAGTATCTTTATCATGTCTCTCACTGATCCAGTGGCGTTCGTCAATTAACTTAAAGATAACCGTCGAATATTGAGGAGGGAATTCTGGAGGGAAATTCGGGATGTGGCCCGCGCCGCCCGGTGGCGGGGAGGGCTATCCAGGGGAGGGGTGGAGGGCGATGGGAGGGAGGAGCGGGCTCATTGCACTCTATGGCGAAAGCGGGATGCTTCGGTCAGCTATTCTCATCGGCTTTCAAAGGGCTGTGGTCGAGCATATCAACAACTTTCTTTTCTTAGCCAGCTGCAGCTGCCTTTGAGTGGGTGGATGAGCAAAGCCATGCTTATATCTTCTGGGAGGAGAGGACTGAGAAATATGGGCAAGGAGGCTGGATGCATTCAATTTTGCCAAAAGAAGAATATGAAAGAAAGTCATTGAAGAGATCTATAGCTTTTGCGTTATATCCTAAAAGCAATGCTAGGATGCATCAATAAGCATGCAGGTTTAGCGAGAGTAGTATGTAGCGAAAGTAGGGATAGATAAATATAGCATGAAGTAATTAAGCCATTTGGTCAATTCCATGGCTAAACTAGTCGTGGCCCAATTGAATCCAACCTAGTCAGATTTCGCCTTTATACCATTCACTACGTTTTCAAGTGAATGGTGAAGGCTATTTTTTATATACATACTATATAAATAGCATTATCTACCTGATTGAAATATGATTGACTTTCTGTAATCAGAAAAATAGGCTCTTCGCTATTCCATGTGGGTAACTTCAGGATAGCGGTAAGCGGACTCAATCATGATAATATCAGGCATGAATCCCGGCGCAGAGTCGGTAGGTAGCGACACATCTCATGATAATCCCAAATCCCGGCAGTCATGACGTTATAACGACCAAGCCATAGGATTAGCGATCCCTTAAATCCACCCACACGAAACAGCGAGGAGCCGAAAAATATTTATAAGAATAGATGTACAAAACTATAAGGTGATCAAAATGTAAGCTAAGATGAAAGCATCAACGAGAAAATAGTGATTGAACCAAAGTTGAATACTGACACAGTCATATTGGAGGAAATCAAGATGGTATATACACTATATATAGCATCCTGCTATCTATTAATATTTATAGCGAATTTATTGGACTCAAAATTCGCTATTATGCTTGGGTATTTTATATTATGCATAATTTATTTTAATATGTCGGTTGGAGTATTATAAAATCCAACCCATTTATTTGCCATCTAAAACCAACTGCTATTTTTAAACATTAGCTATCATACGTCTTCTGATAAGGATTTACTGTACTTTCCAACTTTTAGCGTTATTTATAATATATTTTGATTAATTCAAATCTCAAACGCGATTTTAAAATTTAAAGTTTTTATACTTGGATTGATTTTATTCGTATGGGAGTAGAATGATCAAAATAGTAAAGGTACCATTACAATTAGAGCCGTTCTTGAAAAAATTTGAGGATCTCTTTACCAAACCGAGCTATTGCTCATTTCGAGACCTATGCGGGGCTCTAAGCGTATGTGATAAATCCAAGACTGTCGCCAACCTATGTGATACTATGGCGGATTGCAGTAAAGGTAAAAAGGCACGTTCTTCATATAATCGGTTTTTAAGCGATGCTAACTGGGATGAGAATGAGGTTGCGCAGCGTAAAGTGGACCTTTTCATTGATAAATTATGTTTAAAAGATGATGATAAAATATTGTTAATAATTGATGATACATATAACGAGAAGAATGGAACCAAAACGGATGGTGTTGGTAGATTTTACGATCATAGGGCACTGTCTCAAATGCTAGTGAAAAATGAGTTTTCAGTGCCTTACTCTTCCAATTAATTGATCAAAAATAGCATAAATGACCCCAGATTGGCAGAGAACTGATTAGTTTTCAAAAACATTTGATAATAATGTTTTTAAGAAAATGCTGAACGCGACAGCATAAGCTAAGATGAAAATAAAACATTAAAAATATTAAATTCACTATCCTGCTGCGCGGAACGGAATTAGCTTCAGGATGACCTCGAGGAAAGTAATTTTTGGTTTGCCTATCAGATCCGAACGCCTCATCGATGAGAGCTTCATGTGGAGATTGATGCCGCGATCGGTCCTAAGCTGTTTCTTGCTTTGGCCTTTCAAGCTGGTGGAATAGTAGTTTTCGATAGCATTATTGGTAGCAGGGGCATCATCAACTCGCTGAAAGGCGGTGAAAT
>Ga0208824_1001881_pt1 | contig 17443 bp, 17 predicted proteins | sample AD_JPNTR3_MetaG_FD_184447 | JGI IMG/M metagenome (GOLD analysis project Ga0208824, IMG submission 184447) | Active sludge microbial communities of municipal wastewater-treating anaerobic digesters from Japan - AD_JPNTR3_MetaG (SPAdes) (version 2) | ecosystem: Engineered > Bioreactor > Anaerobic...
TTTGGCTATAAGCTTGAGCAGTACACCATTTGGTATCATGCTCACTGTCTGGTAATCGGATTCAAAATAATCATTTGCGTTTAGCCCTGTTGCGCGTGCTAACTCTATAAGGTCAAGCATCTCCTCTGAGTCAAGAATTACTTTTTCTCTTTCTAGGTCTGCCACGTTTTTTCACCTCAACTTTATCTATATCCTCCTGGGTCAATATTGCATTGTTTGCCACAGGAATCCTATGTATCTTAGGCACAGGCACCTTTGTGATTTGTGATATGCCAGCGCAGATGTCATGCAATTCTGGGCTTACATAAATGTTCTCTATATCCGTAGTATTGAATAAGAACTTGTATGTAGCTCTGATATATGCCATTGATAACTGCTTAACTGAATGGCTGTGCATTTTAGGCACAACGCCAGATATGTTTTGTAGTCTCTTGAATAAATCGACATTGACCATTTTCAACATCTCATCCGACCTCCTGTCGTTTTCATTCTGATTATACCAGCTCTTTGAAATCGTGCAGTATTGAATATTGCGCGCGAAACATCCTTTCTAAAATGCCACCGATTTTTTGTCATATATATATGTGGAGGCTTAATTATTCATCGCCACATATGAACTGCATATAATCGCCAAATTATAAAAAGAAAGGAGGTGATTATATGCGATCAAGGATCAGGACACGTGTCCTAGGGGGTCGCCCACCGAAGGACAAGTGAAAGTAAAAGAGGGCGAATGGCCGTCCACAAGGGCGGCCTTTTATTTTGCCTCAAATGTGTGTAAAATAAGTGTGAATGGAGTTATAATAGTTATAATAAGTTATATATACGGATTGAAGGGAGTGATATCATTGAAAACCGCGCAAGATATCAAATTAACATCGTCTAGTGCAAAACCACTGATGCTGGTTATGACGATATTGTGCATTATGTTTGTGGTGCTCGTAGAGCAACAAAGCCGGATGATAGACAGGCTAGCCAATGATTTGGCGGAGCTTAGAGAAGAAAACGTGCAATTATCTGACGTGATAAATAAATATCAAACGGAAATTGAAAATATGATAATAGAAGTTGATGCCAATAAATACTCTAGGGAAGAGCTGGAAATTGAGCTCAAACATGAGGTTGGCATGTATCTTATAAACAAAGTAATTGAGATTGAAGGACCTTATTCCAACATGCCAACTGATCCTGGTGGCGAAACAAAGTGGGGAGTTAGCAGTGTCAAAAATAACGGCTGGGTTCCCGCAACCAGAGAAGAAGCTATAGATTTCTATTATAACCAATTCTGGATTGGTGCTGAGATATATAAAGTAAATAACGTAAGACTCGCATTTGCGCTAATGGATTCAATGGTACTCTTTGGCCCAACCAGAGTAAAGAGCTTAGTTGCAAAGCTCACGAAGAGCAATTCATATGTCGAAGCGATAGACAAGCTTGCTGATTATACTGGGAAAGATGCAGACGATTTTATCTCAAAACTGCAAGACGAACTAAAAAAAATCATACAAACTCTGACAAAGCAGAACAGTGAACTAAAAACATTCGCAAATGGATGGAATCGCAGGGTGGATAGTTATTAATCCAAAAGGAGGGATGAATATGATAGTGGTTGATGGGAAGGAGTTTGAAAGTGCAGCTGAATTTTTGAAGAAAGCTGTACTGCAACAAATTGAACCTCCTAATAAGTATCCAGCTTTGATATCGATCAATGGCACTGAGAACATTGAAATATATCCCGAATTTCCAACGGATCTTATAGGTGACGTTGGAAAGATTGACAGCTTCACAATTAATCACATAGTCTCTGCAATATTGATAGAACGATTGCCAAGACCAATAAAAAGATACCAACTATACTACAAATTACTAGCCGGGCCATATTATACAGGCAAAAATCGTCGGTTCCAGGGAATGGCCACGCTCCACGAATCGTACGGTGAATGCGAAAGATATATATTTAATCTCGAGTTTGATATGGAGAACGGAAGTTATGTAATCGAGCCCGTTGAGATAATATACTATGATGGAGAAATAAGTATGCCTCCCGACCAAAAGGCGATAAAACAAATTGACAGTTTTGGAACGTTTTATTCAGACCTAGAAAACGCTGTAGTTGCTAGCCAAACGATGGGATTCCTTCTAACCAGAGATAAACGCACTCGCGGGAGAATAGTACAAAAATTTCTCCTAAATGCTACTGACATAAAGGAAGCGGGTATGCCAATAATGAGTGAAAATGGGGAGGTGTAAAAAATGACAAGAGTGACAAAGGATTTTGATACATCGAAATTCACGGGTATTCTGCTGAGGTATGATGATAATTATTCCGTTATTGAACCATATAAGGATGTTGTAATAACTAGATTTGATGGGCAGCACTGGTACCGAATTATGCCCGATATTAGGCGTGAATGGTTTCATATAATGGAATTGGTTGTTGATTTTTTCAAAAATTCTGTTCCTAACCCTTGGAACCCTGGAAATAAACCTCTTGATGTTTGTCTCACTCTATTTCAAAATGGCAATATACAATTTGTGTTATCACTCAATGTTGATAAGGAACAAACAGTAATGTTGGCAGGATTGATAGCGGATTTTATTGTCCATTTTGCCGCAATAGCTGATAAACAACCGAAACTGAAATATTTAAAATTGGGTGATAACTATTACTTCGTTAATGGTAATTCGTTCAAAGGTATAATTCCACAAGGTGCCTGGACCTATTCATTTACCATTCAATTTGAGTCCTACGCGATCGATACACGAAGCTATGTTGTTATGAGAATTGTAAAAATGGATGATTTGCATGGGCCAAGCCTGTATGGATATGTGCGAAACGATGAGGGAAATTATGTATATGGTCAAGTTTGTGATGGCAGTAAAGGCTTTGTAGTTTGTTGTGATAATAAGCTACTACTGTTTGACCAAAATTGCAAGTATGGCGGTCCAGAGGAATTTGATATTAGTCTAGTTGAACCAAGTGAACTATATAAACTATTATCTGCCGAGCAAATTGATTCTATACTTAACGATATTAAATAGGAGGTGAAGATGCGTGCAAAATTAATCAGTGAGTTACCTACGGCTATATAAGTTGTTCAATCATGGAAGGTAAAACACAAAATCACAAGAGGAGGGTGAATAATATGTTCGAATGGATGAAAGGAAATATCGATGGTAAGTCAGTTATAATTTCCAGTAAGCACGGCAGCATAGAGTTGAAACCCATTACGGCCAGCTTCTTGGAGAAGATTCCAGAGACAGTTGACGTGTCGGATGAGGAAGAGGAAGCAATTGATAACCTGCGCGAAAACGTTGAGAACCTGCTGTCAGCGGGCTACGACTTGCTCTACTGTGAGACTTATGAGGCCGCGTATGATCTGTTTGACCATATGAAAGTGCGTGACGAAATACTTGACGTCGAGATTAAATCAGCTAAGCCTTATAAGTTCAAGTTTTATGCAGATGATCAGCTCACTCTTGCCTCTTATTCCATGGCATTCCAGATAGCGCTGGGAATAGGAGAAATCAAAGATGTGTCGTATTACTATAAAAGGGCAAAGGTGACCGATTTGGAAAAGCACGATAAGAATAAGATGCTGCTCACCGTGATAACTTTGGATGATGGTCAACAAATGGCATTATGTCCGGTAGATGATGGCGTGGATATAATGATTGGCAAGATGAAGATCCTAAAGAAGTACATACTTTTCACTTATGATGACGGTGAGACTGTGATTGACTGGACGTATGATGAGCTTTATCACACATACGATATCTACGAGACCACATTATACGAATGGAATAAGTATTACAGCAAGGAAGATGATGATGAGGAAGAAGATGACTATGATGAATACGATGATGACGAGGATGATGACGAGGATGATGACGAGGATGATGACGAGGATGCTTCATACGACGACGAATAATTTATAGAGCTTTCTATAGCCCCCACCTATAGAGATGGGGGCTTGTCCTAAAACTTTATACAAGGCAAACAATATGGGATCGAGGTGAGAACGATGGGTGAGAAGTATAACTTTGGCGAACTCTATCTGACCAACCAGATAGGCAAGCCATCACATTCGTATGTTAGAGTGACAATTAATCAAAGACCTATAACTATACCGACTCTTGCCAACACAACGCTAATCACCGAGGATGGCCTGAACTACAGGTTTGATCCGGACTTGTCGGCAGACAGGGCTATTATAGCCGATCAGCTGTACAAAGTGATGCTAAGCGAGTCTCATTTTGAAAGTGATAAGTCAAACTACATGGACACACGACTTGAACTTATCATAGGCGATCAAACCAAGTTTGGTGGCAAAATCATCGTGCCGTACACTAAACTGTCGTTGGGTGCGTTTCTGCTTGCCGATCTTACAACTCACTTGGCACCTAGATTGCTACTTGAGCCTAAATTGAAGTATATCGCAACTAATAAGAATTATGTATTCATCAATTCTAACGAATTTGCTTATCAGCTGTATGACAATGATGATACATATGCATTTGCTTTGCAATTCAAGATTTTCATCGCACAATGGAACCAGTCAGTTGATTTCATAGTTGCCATCATAGTTGCCAGGCCGGTAAAACCATATATAAGCACAAAAAAACCACAAGAGGACTCAGTCGGTGAACTTGAATTTAATCTCTATAGATATACGATTGGCTGGGTATATGACGGGAACCGATACTTTGTCCTGGACTATGGCAGCCGGTTCATGCCTTTTAATGGCGACTACGAATTCGGCGTTGTTATGCCGTTAAGCTTAGATATACTCAAAGTTTCTGAGCTTTCTCCGGAGCTAATCGATGATATATGTACCAAGGCTGCAAAGAGGAGATGATGTTTTGATAAGCATCAATAAAGCGATAGAAAGGGGGAAATTATATGATGAGCCACGCAGAAAATGTTCCAGCCGATTTCACTGGCTGTGTGGTATGTGGCTACAAGGAATCTATATACTTTGAGCAATACAAGAGCAAACTTGTTAAAGATAAGTGGTATCAAACTTGTGGCAAAATAGATGGATACAAAGACTTCGACAATAGGTACCAATTTAATACCGATAGCACTGGACACTTTGGAGGAAAATACAGATCGATGCGTTCGTTCTTTCAAAAAGATGCCCTCCTATATGCACAAGAAGTTGGAAATATTAGTCAGTACGAGCAACTGAACGGAGTACTGTTGAGAATGCCTCTAGGCTATGAAACATATTTTGCACTGTATGTAAATGGTGAAAGACAAATACAAATGACAGTGAGAGTCTCGTCGAGTTCCACGAGGAACGAAGACTTTTATGCGATGGGCGCAGAAATTTGTGACGCACTATGTTCCGTGGCAGGGCAGAGCAATCTGAAGCTTGAATATTTTGGAGGTGTCTGGATTAGGCAAACGGCATTCAGAGACGAGACACCAGTTGTTAGTCCTGGAAAGTATGGTGACACTACACTTGTGATCAGCTTTGATGCACCAGATAAATTTCGAACAGTAGAAGGCGAGCGAGCAGTATACTCTATAGATAATTATTGGACTTTTAAAGCTCGTAAACCTGAAAAAATATATTCAATTGTATTGGGACTTCCGGCTTATGTAGATGGCAAGATGTACATCTTTAAACCAACTTCAGAAGGAACAATGTTTGTCTACAAACTTTGGCAGAATCCTGTCTCTGACTCCAACAAATGTAAGGAATTAACCATGCTAGGTTTAGAAGACCTATCGCTTGCCGCTGAGCTGTTAGCAAGTTCTGATGTTTTCAAGAAAAACGCGTAAGCGAGAGCAAAGCTAACTCATATTGATATGATAATATCATCGTGGTGAAATTGGCATAACTATAATTGGGAACGCATAACTGCGGGTAAACTAAATAAGGCGGATTGCCTAATACAAAAAAGGAGGGAGAAATATGCATATTAGTGAGGTAAGAGAAGTATTACCAAGGATAATGGAATTAAGAGAGGTTCCAATTTTGGTCGGACATGCTGGCGTTGGAAAAACTGAGATAGTAAAACAAATCGGTAAAGAAACTGGTCGAGATGTTAGAATACTGGTTCTTAGTCAGATGGAACCAGGTGATTTAATCGGTATGCCAGCGAGAGACAAAGACCGCACCGTATGGTTGAAACCAGATTGGTTCCCAAAGTCTGGTAACGAGATTCTGTTCCTTGACGAAATAAATAGGGCAAGTGACATAACTCGAGCTGCGGTTATGCAACTCTTACTTGATAGGAGATTAAATGATCACGTATTGCCAGACGGAGTATGGCTGGTTGCGGCAATGAATCCGGACACGGATAAGTATGAGCTGAATCAAATAATCGACCAGGCATTTATAGATAGATTTGTCTGGTTGAAAGTAACAAATAATATGAGGGATTTCAAACAATATGCGGCCAAACTTGAGGACTATGACGATGCATATATTCAAGCGTTGTCTAAGTTCTACGACATTGATTATTCCGTGTTCCAGATGGACAACGATTTCAAATTGCCGGAGATCACACCAACGCCAAGAGCTCATATTAGAGCCATGCGAATATATCATGCACTCTCAAAGGAATTTCCAAACTATATGGAAGAGATCATGTCTGGAGTCATAGGGCATAAATATTCAAAACAGATGTTGCAGTTGATAAGTGAGATAGCAACTAATCCGCTTTCTGTAGATGATTTGCTAGAAGTCAATACAAAGAAGATTAAGAAAGCAAACGCTGGTGAACGGGTTAACGTGGTCAATCAGCTGATATCTTATCTCAAAGCAAACAAGGAAATAACAAGCGCTCAACTAGACAGCATAGCAAAATCTCTTAGAATGTTCGATAAAGAACAACTTGGCCCAATCATCCGTGAAAGCCAAGACAGCAAGGATTTCAATGCAATAATCCTTGATTGCAGAAAAAAGAGTAAGGAATTTTCCGATCTCATACTTTACATAATTAAGGATGATGTAACTGGGCAAATTGATATAACCAAATTAATAAAATAAGCGGGGTGAGAATATGCGAGAAATAATAGAAGAAAGAATTGATCCCAATGTACCTAACTATCGCGAATTAACTTCGTATATGCAGGAACTACATGATAGTGAAAAGCAAAAATGCACTGTAGCATTTAACAACGCGCTCAATATAGGCGTGTCTACTTATCCGCACGGCGATCGACTAGCTGAAGAAATAATCTTTAATCATATACTATCCAAGATTGGTTTTAAAACCAGTCTTGCACCGTTTACCGCATTTGCGGAATATTCTCGGCGAACACGTGAAATCAATATATGCTTCAGCCCATATTATATCTATTATATTGCCAAAGCAGAAGTCGGTGAATTGGACGAGATACGACTCACCGGGTATTATCGGGCTGTGATCAAACATGAGTTACTCCATGTTATGCTGAAGCATTTAATAGCCGATAACACGCGTCACAATGCAGAACTTAATAATCTCGTTATGGACGCGCTTATAAATGTGATGATCCCAGAAATTCCTAAATTGAAATTTCCCAGTCTAACGCCGGAGGAAGTACTGGAAGGCAAGAAGGGCTCTGCACTGTTCATAATGGCGTCAGAGTACGCTATAGATCGCAGTTTCACTTGGGAACAATATTATGACTATTTGATCAAGAAATATCCAGAACAAACCAAAGACCTGACCAGCAGTTATATCGAGATTAAAGTGTCTGACAACAATCAGTCCGATCAGTCGCAATCAAAAGGTGCTGGCCAAAATGAAAAGCAAGACAGTGAATCACAGAATGGTGGCAATCAATCTAAGGATGATGCTGGTAACGAAGAAAAACCAAGCTCAGGGAAAGAAACAGATGGTAAATTGATTCAGGACCCAGCATTCAATACGCAGGGCGATATAAGACCAGTGCCAGCATCCGAATTGCCAGAAGGCGTTGTTGAACAAATTGAAGATATATTCAAGGAAGTTGCTGAGCGAACACGCGGACTAGAAAGGTTCAAGATGATAGGCTCACTTGCAATCGATACGAGTAAAAAGATAAGCAACAACTGGCGACAAGCACTAAGAAAAATGTTTAAGGACGGTTCGATAGTCGAGAAACATTATTCTATGAAACGGTTAGACAGAAGAACCGACATGCCGCCAGCCAAAAAGTCTACTTATCGTGGTGGCAATATCTATGTTTTAATCGATACAAGCGGTTCAGTGAGCGATGCGACACTTCAGAATTTTGCCTCTGAAGTTTACGGCCTATTGAGAAAGTATAAGTATAAATATAAGGCATTCACATATACTGTTGGAGTAGGCTCTGAAATTGATATAAGAAAACTCAGAAGCGGTAAACTTGACATAGAAGACCGTGGTGGAACTGATGTGGGAGAAGCACTGAAAGAAATATTAAAAAATCACGCCGAGCCAGATGTTTTCATTATTCTCACCGATTTATATGATGATGTGCCAACACCATCGGATTTTGCAAATAAGCAGGTAATTTATGCTCTCCCCAAGGAACATGATGTAGACAATGAAGCATTATTGAAAAAGTATCATTATAAATATATAGTAATAGAATAATGGGCGGCTCAATGCCGCCTATTTTTTTTGGATGCTGTTAACCTGGCGTGGTGATAGCGAGTATAGTAAAAAAAATCAAAGCTTGTTCCTTAAAAAGTCAAGTTTTAACTGCCCGCTAATAAGTTTTTGAATCCTCGCCGCAGTATTCATTACGTATGGGTGTTCTATCTCCACGCCTATTCCAATTCTTTGCTCTTGAAAAGCGGCTACCAAAGTTGAACCACTACCAGAAAATGGATCAAGAACCAGATCTCCTGAGTAGCTGAATAAACGTATGCATCTTCTTGGAAGCTCAACTGGAAAAGCCGCTGGGTGGTTGACTCTTGATTTCTTTTCACCATTAAAAGTCCAAACTCCGTTAGTCCATTCGATGAATTCTTCTTTTGAAATTGTTGAGACGCCTGGGTTAATACGTTTCCATGCATGTTTATATAGGACAACTATCATCTCAACCGGTGCAATGACGTAAGGTGCTGAAGCAGATAGCCATGAACCCCAAGCGGTCCTCCTAGATATGTTTTGTTCATTCCACACAATTGTACCTTGGTAGTTAAACCCGACATCTTTGGCGATATTTACCACATCTGCGTAGACGCTTTTTATACCGTTTCTATTTTTGTCCAAAGGGATGTTTAAGCAAAGCCTGCCATCGGGTGCTAATAAGTCATAGACCTTTCCAAGCCAGTTTCTCGTAAATAAAAGATACTCATTATAGTCCATGGAATCGTTGTGTGAGCCATAATTGATTCCTACATTGTAAGGCGGAGATGTCACAGTAAGGTTGACTTTTCCCTTTAATTCTTTCAAGTCCACTTGTAAGAAATCATTTTCAAATAGGAACACTCTGTCTTCAAGCTTAAACATTAGGCTGCTTGGCTCTACATACATATCGTCTAAATGCACTTCTGTAGACATATCTAGCCACCTTTCTGCCTGGTATGTACTAGATTACTCGTTTGTTTTATTATACCATAAAAGTTGGTTAACACTGTCTTTTTTTGAATTGGAGGTGAGCCAGTGGACGAGACTTATAGGACGATAATTACAATCTACGACATATTTAACAAGCAACACCAAATAGTTGTATACCCATTATCGCTGAAGCTCTGCGTGGCTAAAGCCAGCAGGTTCTAGTGTACTTACTAACTTCTGTGCTAGCCCGAAGGCATAACACAAATGTAGTTAGTTTCCACTAGACTTCAACTACCAATCATCCCTTTGGATGAATTAGCGGTAGCATAGGCTCGCTTCAAAACCTATGGCTAAATTATAACACAAGATTAGATAACTGTCAACTATCCAGATAAGTCTTCATCCCAACGACTGAAGTCGTGGGATTTCGGCTATTATTTCTGTAAAGAAAGTAGCCGCTTTAGCTCTATCGGATTTTAAAAAATAAGTTTGGAGGTGAGCGTATGAGAATATTGGATACCAAAGAGATAAGAAAATATACAGGTTGTATCTTAACTGGTGCACACCGTTACGCCTATTTTCCGGTGTATAAAAACAGTATTATTCCCGAACCACATCGAAAATACATCAACGAATATACTCATGCTAACATCTATAGAAACGTACTTAAGTCGTTGAAAATTTCCGTACAAAAGTTTCTCCTTATTGATATTGATTTGTGTAACATCGAAGATGCGGAGAAAGGAACCCAACTAGATAATTATTCCCTGACTCTAGAATTGTATGTCAAAGGCGAAGTAAGTATCAGAATAAAGCTTGAATTAGGAAAGCCAAATAGTATTGATTTGCACGCGTTCAGCCGATTAATGGCTGGCTTGATATATTTGCTCTCAAGTGTGACAGAGTATCAAAACATAAGGGTAGAATACTTTTGGATGGAGCGGATGAACGAACCTTATATTTTTGGTAGTACCGATGTCGTCTGCCCGGTCGATTTTACTTATACAGTTGATGGTGTCTATTGTTTTGATTGCACTTTTGGAATTAGTTTTGACGCACCTTCAGAATTCAAAGAATTTGATAATGAACAAATGTTGCTCTTTTCGGATATATCTGCGGGCGAAGAAAAGTGGGATGCCGCCGGATTTTATCCTTTCATATTATCTGGATATATTCGCCACGTTCCGGAAAGAAACAAATTCTATTTATTTAAAGCTTCAAGAAATGGGACGGTGTTTTGCTTTGAATTTAATGGCGAGGTGGAATTTGAAAATTTTGAACCAAAAGAATTGTTTGGTATCACTTTGCAAGACGTGATGACTGAGGACATTATCTAGGGGAGGTGAAAATATGAGAGGTTTTCTGACAATGTATGTAACAAAGGATTATTTGTTGGAAGTAATTAAGGAAGTTGAGGAAGAGACCGGTGTCAAATTGACGAAGGGACAAGCAAGACGCCTTTTGAAAGATATTAAGATTCAGTGGGAAAACTATGGTGAAGAACTGCTCGAATGGCTAAAAGAATACATATACGATAGCGTATCAAATCAGGGATAATCGGCAGTCAAGATAGTACGGAGGTGATAACGTGAAGATATCGGACAGTAAAGTAATACCCAATGGATACACAGGTTGTGTATTGATGGGGAAAAACAAGTGCGCATATTTTGACGAGATTGTGCCAATTAACTTTACTGAGCTTGTTCAAGAGTTCCCCCAGGAAAAAAGTGAACTTATTGAATCGCTCAATAATTGTATACAGCAATTTGTCACAGACGATGCTACTGAATACTGCCAATATGTCGGTGAAACGCTTTGGACTAGTTATTCAATACAACTCGGATATTATATCTCTGGCAACAAGAAATTTAGTATAACCTCTCGTCTTGACGGTAATCTGCTTATGTTTAATCCTGAACCGCAAGACATTTTACTAGGTGCACTGGTATACTTCATATCTAGCTTGGCAAATTATAAGAATCTTAAAGTTGAATACATCAAGCGAAGACCCGATATGATACTACCAGGAACTATATTTTGCCCATCAAATAGCTGTACAATAAGTTATGAGGGAGCTAACAAAAACAGCTTTGGAATCAGTTTTGATACTCCAGCTGATTTAAGAAATATGCCACATGAACGAACAATCATATATGCAATTATGTACGACAATCCATATCGTGATAGGCTGGAAATACGAGCACGCGCCTTGTCTGGAAGAATTATCAATACTGGCACAGCGGTTAATGTTTTCCAAATTCAAGCTGGCAACCCAATAATAGTACACAAACTTGATGGAATAAGTGAATTCAACTTTGAGGGGATTCAGGAGTTACCATTAATAACGTCTGATGATATCATTGAGTGAGAAGGTGATTATATGCGGGTATTTAAGGATAGACAACCGACTGATAAATATACAGGATGTGTCTTAGTGGGTCAATATGCTTATGCGTATTTTCCTGTGCACAAGAATAGAATAATTCGAAGTAAGTCTGACCCTGAAGCATACATCTTAGAATATGGGATTGATAGAAGCTTCAAACTGACAGCCAATGATATAGCTAAATTTATTGACGATGATGCTGCAAATTTTAGATCATATGTGCGGTGGGGAGCACCAAACTCAGAGTATAGATATTCAGTTACACTTGAGTTCTATATAAAAGGTCAATTAGAATTACAAACAAAGGTGAATGCGTCTTCCCAAGAATTGAAATTGCTCAATCCAGAGAGTGCATAGTGAGAGAAAATCATTTTGGAAAATCTTTCCAATGAAATGCTGTCTATGGATTCATCTGCTGTAAAAAATAAAGATGGTTTACCTTCACAAAATTTTGATAGCAAAGTCGTTTTGCCAACTCTTCTGCGACCGTACACAACAACGAATTGGAATCTATCTTCTTTGTAAAGTTCTTCCAGAGCATTGATCTCCTTCTCTCTTCCCACAAACATCGTCCACACCTCTTTTCTAAATCACGATTTACTAAATTATGATTTATATAATTACGATTTACTAAATCATAATTATATACAAATACATGATCATTTTATCACAACTATTCTTTTTTTCAAAATACAACTAAAAAGTGGCCCGTAAGGGCCACTAGGGCGTCTAAACAACAAAAGGGGGACAGGGGTTTTTATCAAAAAAATCGTTGTGAGAAGATGTATAGCGCTGCTAGAGAACTTCAATTTGAAAGTTCCATCGTTATAGCGAAGATGTGTGCATTTATCTCAGATGGTAAGGTGATCTTTTGCACAGTGTTGTTGACCTCGATTGGATAAACCGATACTCCACAAGTTATGAACTGTCTTTCTCCAGTTGAGATGTACCTGTAGTCAAAGACGAGTCCGTTCGGTGACTTGCACCAATCGTTTATCGTCACGTTATAGAAGTTACTGTCGAGTCCTATTGTAACATTGTAGTCTCCGTGATTCGATGATGCAAGGATGTATATTCTCTTTACATTCAACCTTTCCGGTAGAACCATGACTTGACCGTTACACCGCACGTTGTCAAAACCAGTCGTCTTTACTTCAAATGGGATGTTTGAGACTTGTAACGTTCCCTCGCTGACTTCGTTTGCTGGTAAGTATGCGCCCACAATGCCAGATAAGTTATCGAAATTGGCTGGTTTTAAAGGCGTTCCAAATGCATCGCTATTAAAGAACTTTGAAATGTCGAGTACTGCAAATGTGTCGACTTTCTTGACATCCACACTATCTTCTTGAGTTACTCTGGTCGTCTTAGCAACAAACAGTTGTTCGTCGACAAGAGATGTACTTTTTTGCGATAGGTTGTATACCAAGCTCTTCGTCATACCATCTTCTTGGAAACTTACTCCAACACTTTCTGGAATCAAGATGAGTTGATCGAATTTGCAAGAATTTGAAATGGATATACTGATAGTATTCTCAATCTCGAGCTGACCGATTTCGATTATGCCATTACCAGAGATTTCTTTCTTCACAGTATTCTTAGAAGAGATAGTCGCGGTTATCTTTTGGAACTGTCCTGAGATCATGACATAGTATTTTCCTGGAACTATGTCAGAAACATCCCTTTTCAATTTTGCTTTACCATCTATTTGAACAATTGCACCAGCTCCGTAGTTACCAGAAAGGACGGTAGTTGAGGATATGCCTGGGTCGAATCCCTCACCTTCCAAAATGACCATGCCTGAACGTGCAACAATACTTGGATTTGTCACGAGTGACTGGAATTTCTCCGGTAGTTGATTACTGTGTAGAACAACTCTCAGTGCACAGATCGTTGATTCCGCACCGGAATTCTTGTTCACGTGCATGTACTCAAGTCCATCGTAACCTTCTCCCCTATCTCCAATCATCCTGATTCCCAATCTGTTACCTCCATAGAGCCAGGAAGCAGAAAGTGCAGATAAGTAAGCAAACGTATCATCTTTCGTTATTTCATAAATCTTTTGAGCAGGTACCGCTATGCATTCGAGCGCGTAGGCGAGTTCTTGATATGGTTTCACATACCCATTTATGTTATCGATCGAATATATGAGTCCAGTACCTAACAATAATGGTATCTGCGCCTTCAAACTACTCTTTGCCAAATCCAAATACTTTTGATCACCAAGCACTTGATATGCACTTACGAGTGCTTCTGCGTAATGGTTGCCCCAACCGTTCCATAAAAAATTATCTTGGTATACTGAGAAAAAGCCATCGAGATAGGTAAATTGTCCTGTTTTGTAATTCATCAATTCATCCGCGTACTTTTTAAGTGTATTCCTCACGTCTTGCGTCTTCTCGACTTTTGCGTATTCTGATAACCCCATGACGAACAGTGCAAGCTGGTCTCCAGCAGCAGGCGGGTACTTTTTGATCGAGTTGTATGCTCTCTTAGCGCTATCCCTCACCTGTGTATCGTTTGTAAACTGCGATAACTTTGATAAGCCTAAGAATGCCCTCAACGTCCACCAAGATGTTGACTTGTAACTTGTGATCCCTTGCTTATTTATCGTACCATCTGCATATGCGAAGTTGTAAAACTCACCATCTGAATCTTGCATGGCCAAAAGAAATTTCGATGCATCTAATGCTAAGTTAAGATATGCAACATCTTTCGTGGACTCGTATGCCTCACTGTAGAGAAGTACAACTCGAGCAACATCATCTACACAAAAATCCCCCTCGTTCACAGCAGGCATGACTTGGAAATGATCGCCCTTGTTGTCCGAATAAACCCAGTAACCTTTCACTTGATTCCCGTTAATCGTAAACCACTGAGAGAGTTCCTCCAAGTGGGTGGTGTTGAATGGTATACTCGCAAAACACACGTTCAATGTTGAGAAAACAAGTAAACTCATCACCATCAGACCTTTCAATCTCACACTATCACCAACTTTCAAGTTCATTATTTTATCTGTCTACATCAAAAATTGAGAAAGGGGCCAGAACGAAGATACTGGCCCCCCTGAAATCTTTTATTATTCTCCGATCTTCAAACTTCTGAACGATGCACTCTTGTTTTCGATTAACTGTATTGCATCTTGAACCGAATCTGCACTGTAAACGTTGTAAAGTCTTAAGAACTCTATTTTATCTCCTGCTTTGTATCTATTTGTCATATCTTCATTTTTCATAGAGTAAACACCGGTAGTGGATGGATATGCATCGAATTCGCCAGGCATCCACTTGAATATTCCATCTCTGAATTCAAGGCTTTCGTACACCCATGTACTTCCATCCAACCACTTTTTGTAATCTGCTGGAACAACTGGAACTTCTGGAAGTATTTCTGCTACACCGATCTTACCCTTTGGTGAGAAGTTACTTCTCCATCTTTCCATGGAAGCAAATATGTACGTTGCGCCCCACCAAAGTGGTTTCATACTGTTACTTGCAGGAAATACAACGTAAGGAATATCATTAACCATCGTTATTGCATTTCTTTGTAGCCAATATTCGTAAGGTGTTGTATTCAATTGATCTGCCCAGACGAGTCTTCTAAAGACTGGTAGCATGTGGACTGCATCATCGAATGCCGGTGCGATTGGCCTAGTTGCCATTGCTTGGATCTTCATCATATCTGCATAGTTTTCGAAAGCAATCGTATTGTCAACGAGTATGTCACCGTTTTTGAATATGTGCGTGACAAGCTGCTGAGTCAAGCCGTTGAACTTCTCAGATTTCAGTGTTGCAACGATCCCCGCTGCAACTGGACCAGGCTCGAGAACTTTAATGGAAACGACCCTAAAAGCACTGGAAGTCTCTTCGTAGTGGTCACCGAGATTACCATCCACATAGAATGTTGAGTTGTACCAACCACTGACCCTTGCGATACCAACTTCATCAACGAGTTTCGCCTTTACGTCTCCAAATTGGGTAACTTGAACCAAACCGTGGTCATTTACTGCCACTTCAAATTTGTTATCAGTTGATTTAATCGTCCATCCGCTATCTGTTTTTGCAACTGTAAAAGCCTTCGGATAAACCGTTGTCTTTGCAGATGCTTCATCTGATACAACTATCTCACACTTACCACTGCCTATGAATACAACATAATCTGGTGCAGAAATTCTGTTGTTTCCATCGACATCTTCCACTTGGTATGGTATTTCCTTTCCGTTACTTAGCACCTTCATAGTTGACCAATCTGGTTCAAAATCTTCAGAAACATAGTCAAGTAATTTCGCCATTTGAACAACAACGGGTACCTCCACATCCCCGGCAGTGACTGGAATAGATAACGTACCAGCAAATGCGATCGATAAGAGTGAAACAACTAAAATCATGACAGTAAGAACTTTCTTCATACGCCCACCTCCTCGATAGTGTTCTACCAGTATTCAGAATTGCTGAATTTTCTGAAAGCGTTTACATACGTATTATAATAGAATACTTCATCATACAATAATCGATTTACTTGCCAAAAAACGCAAATATCTTGGAATAGAAGAGCATATCGAATAAATTCATCTATTATCAGAATATTGTTGTAAATTACTATGAATTCTGTATTTTGGTATATTTCTGTTCTAAGAATATAATAATGGCGATATGTAAACGCTTACCTATCGTGTGAAAAGGGGTGAATTGTTAGTGGTATCCATAGAAGATGTGGCAAAACATGCTGGTGTTTCGATAGCGACTGTGTCACGTGTACTCAACAGAACTGGTTATGTTTCAGAAGATACAGAGTTGAAAGTTCTAAAGGCTGTGAACGAGTTGGATTACAAGCCACATATATCCGCGAGGACTTTGGCACGTAAGAAGAGTCAGTTGGTGGGTATAGTGATGAGTAAGAGAATTTATGAGTTGTTGGATAAAGATATTGGTAAGTTCTATGGAATCATACTAGATGCGATCGAAAACAATGTCATGATGTATAAGATGACTTCTAAGAGGATTGTCTTTGAAGAAGAGGAAGTTTCTGGTTGTGATGGATACATTATCTTGGGAAGTGATATGAACGAGGAGGAAATAGAAGAGATCTCTGTTAGATCCAAGGTTGTGCTCGTGGACCATTACATAGATGGATTGCGTGTTGATAGTGTACTGAGTGATGGGTACGACGGGGTCTTCTACATTACGCAGAAGTTTATAGACAATGGTTTTAACAAGATAGTCCACCTACATGGTCTACTTAAATATTACGGTTTTAGAGATAGATATACCGGTTACGTGGCTGCGATGAGAAAAAACGGTAGATTGCCTGTGAGTATTGAATACGATGAACTTCACGAAGAAGTGGATAATGTATTGAAAAAGATTCTACGTGATAACATCCCAGAAGTGATCGTATGCTCAAACGATGTGATCGCCATAAATGTACTGCGAAAACTTGAAGAATGGGGCTACAGAATACCCGAAGAGATAAATGTCGTTGGATTCGACGACATTCCAAATGCAGAAAGAGAAGGCCTTTCAACATTGAGAGTGCAAAAATCGGAACTGGGATTCAATGCAGTAAAAAGACTTTACGAGCTTCTCAACA
>Ga0208824_1001882_pt1 | contig 17440 bp, 14 predicted proteins | sample AD_JPNTR3_MetaG_FD_184447 | JGI IMG/M metagenome (GOLD analysis project Ga0208824, IMG submission 184447) | Active sludge microbial communities of municipal wastewater-treating anaerobic digesters from Japan - AD_JPNTR3_MetaG (SPAdes) (version 2) | ecosystem: Engineered > Bioreactor > Anaerobic...
CGGTTTCAACTCCATATTTGCTGCTGCATCCATCCCAATGGCAATCAGATACTATAATGAGTTTAAGAAGCAGATAGCGGAAAAGAACCGTAACCTTACCATTGCAACTATTTTCAGTTTTAGTGCAAATGAGGAGGAGCCAGATGGATTGCTTCCTGAAGAGGATTTTAATATGGAAAACCTTGACCAGAGCTCCAGAGATTTTCTTGAGGCGGCTATCGGAGATTACAATTCCACATTTAGCACAAATTACGATACTTCCTCGGATAAGTTCCAGAATTATTATAAAGACCTCTCTCTTCGTGTAAAGAATCGGGAGATCGATATATTGATTGTTGTCAATATGTTCCTGACAGGCTTTGATGCAACAACCCTGAATACGCTATGGGTAGATAAAAACCTGAGACAGCATGGACTGATTCAGGCTTTTTCAAGAACTAACCGCATCCTAAACAGCGTTAAGACTTATGGGAATATCGTTTGTTTCCGAGATTTGAAAGAAGAAACAGATAAAGCTATTGCACTATTCGGCAATAAGGATGCTGGCGGTATTGTACTGCTAAAAACATACGAAGAATACTATAACGGCTATGATGACAAAGGTGAGTATAAGCCGGGCTATGCTGAATTGATTACAACTCTTACAACACAGTATCCCCTTGGACAACCTATTCTCGGAGAAGAAGCTGAAAAAGACTTTATTCGGCTATATGGAGCAATACTCAGGCTCAGAAATATTCTTACTTCTTTCGATGACTTTGAAGGAAATGAGATTTTATCTGAAAGGGATTTTCAGGATTATCAGAGCATTTATATTGACCTGTATCAGGAATATAGAAAAGGTACTGATGGTGACAAAGAAACTATCAATGATGACATAGTTTTTGAGATTGAACTGGTCAAGCAGATAGAGGTAAATATTGACTACATCCTTATGCTTGTAGCTAAATATCAACAATCCAACTGCAAGGATAAAACCATTCTTACGACCATTGATAAGGCTATCAATTCGAGTATTGAACTTCGAAGTAAGAAAGAACTTATCGAGCGTTTTATTGAGCAAGTCAATGTATCGACCAAAGTAGATGAAGATTGGCGTAAATTCCTCCATGAGCGTAAGGAAGCGGATATTTCAGCAATTATAGAAGAAGAAAAGTTAAAGCCTGAAGAAACTCGCCGTTTCATCGACAATGCTTTCCGAGACGGAACGCTTAAAACAACCGGTACAGCCATTGATAAAATCATGCCACCTGTATCTCGCTTTGGCGGAGGCAGGGCTGCGAAAAAACAAGGAATTATCGAAAAACTAATGATATTCTTTGAGAAGTATTTAGGGTTGGTGTAATAATGATATTGAGAGGTGGATAATGGATACAAATGAGTTGATATTAAGAGTAGCTGAAGCATTAGAAAAACAAATGGCCTTTCCTCAGTGGGATACAATTATTCAAATATTTTCAGTTGTTGCTGCTTGGATTACGATACTATTTCTTCTAATTGAACGTAAAAACAAAGAACGGCCTTACCTTCAAGTTTCTTTCGAACTGGTCAGATCTTCACTTGCTTGCCTGGTCATAAGAAATGTTGGGGAATGCCCTCTTGAGGTTTCTTCAATAAAACTAAGTGAAGAATTTGTAAAACAACTACCTCAAAAAACTCAGGAGCGTGTTGCTAGCCTTGAAAAATCAGAAATTAAGATTTTCCCAAAGCGCTTTTATGTTTTTTCATTGGACGTTATTACTGGAACAATTATTAAGGATTATAATATCAAAAAATTGACAATAGATTACAAATACAAAAAGCTTGGCAAGTACCGCAAAAAATATAAAGAGCAAACAACAATAGATTTTTCTCAATATGCTACTATGCTAATCTATATTTCAGAGATAGATGAGTTGAAAGGCAGTGTGGACAATCTTTTGAAAGAGGTAAAAGAAATCAAAAAACTTATACCATCTACCAAAATTGGCGATACTCATGCATCCAAGATTACAGAATAAAGCAAATTGGACATATTGTATTAAATCCAAGGCTGCATTAATAAAACTTTATCCTAACGATTTGAAGCAAAAGACCAGTCACAATCAAGCATTCATGCCAGATTGTGACTGGTCTCTTTTTGTCCCGCTTGAAGCTGTTCATTTAAGTTTTCTTCAATCCCTAAGTGAACGCTTCTTAGGTGGCCATCTTTTTACTCGTTCATCTCTATTATTCCAAGACTTCCGTTTTTTCTGGTATAGATGACATTCACTTCATCGGTGACGATGTTTCTGAAAACGAAGAAGGTGTGTCCCAGCATCTCCATCTGGAGTAGAGCCTCTTCTTCGGTCATAGGCTTGATCGTGAATCTCTTTCTCCTGGTTATCGTAGTAAACTGTTCTTCTTCTTCGAACTGGGAGGGAACAGATTCAAGGTTTTCCTTAATGCCATTCTTGTGTTTGAATCTAGTTCTCTCTTTGAATCTCTTCAGCCTTCTCTCGAAAGCGTCGGATGCCGCATCTACCACCGTGTAGAAATCGCTTCCCTTCTCCTCGACCCTGACAACTACCCCTGGAAGATGGGCGGTAGCCTCGACATTGTAAAAGGCTCTCACCTTCGACAACCGGAGATCCATAGAGATCACTTTTTCTTCGTTCACAACTTTTGACACTTTTGAGAACCTTTTGTCGATGTAGTCTTTCATGGAATCTGTTATTGTTACGTCCTTTGAGTAGATGTTGTAATCCATGATAACCCTCCTCTCGCAGTGATGTGACTGAAGTTTTGTTGCCACTTGCACCAAAGAATCGTACGCGGTGATACCTGCTACAACTCACCGGCAAGGTTTTGAATCATCGAGTATTTACTGGAAACGGAGAAGAAACGGCCCGCTCCGATTTTGCCTCCATACTCGATCAAATGGGGAATCAACTCCGCCGGATGCACCTGGAACGAACCTAGAGTCTCGATGGGCACCCACCTGGCATCTACCAGTACCGGCGGGCCGGAATTGTCCGGATCGCTCCCAAGTGAGACGGTACCACCCGTGTAATTACAGAGGAATATCACCTCCAGCAGCTTCTCCTTTCTGAACTCCTGCACTGCAACCACGGATAGAGGTTCTACCGAGATACCGGTCTCTTCGACAAGCTCTCTTCGAACCGCAAATAGAAGATCTTCGTTTTCTTCAACTAATCCGCCGGGGAAACACCAGAAAGGAGGTCTGTCTTGATGAGCATGACGAACAAGAAGAACTGAGTTGTCTTTCAAAACTAAGGCTCTCACGCTTACACGATGTGTACTCTTCATGGTCGCACCTCAATCATCCCTCAAAATAAGTATATCATTTATGCCCACATGATTGATGATAGAATCATAGGTAGGATTGGAGGTAATAAAATGCGCTATTCAAGGGTTAGAACGATCACGACCATGGGCCTCAAAGTGATGGATGTGCTTGTCGAACTCGATATAGATAGCAGGTCTCTGGTCCAGGACATGGATATAGTGGGACTGGGCGACACGGTGGTCAAAGAGAGTAAGAAGAGGGTAAAAAGCGCCGTGAAGAACTCAGGGATCGAACTCCCGAATGGAAGGATCACGGTCAACCTCGCTCCGAGCGATGTTAAAAAGGAGGGTTCTTACCTTGACCTTCCGATCGCGGTAGGATTATTGAAGGCCACCGCGCAGATCAAACCCGACCTTTCGGATTTCATCTTCTTCGGGGAACTTGGGCTCGACGGAAGTTTAAGAAAGGTCAGGGGCGTGTTGCCCATACTTCTCTCTCTGTCCAGAAAGGCAAACGGTACCAAGGTGGTTCTCCCGGCTCCAAATAAAGCCGAGGCTTCGATAGTGGACAAGTTGACCATTTATACCATCGATAATCTCAACGAACTCATCGGCTTTCTGAATGGCCAGATCCGTAAGGAGCCGATCAAATACGAAAAGCCGGAGCTTGGAAACCTTGACACTCCCGACATGTCGGAGATAAAAGGCCAGGAGTTCGCCAAGAGAGCCGCGGAGGTTGCCGCCGCCGGAGGTCACAACCTTCTGTTGAGAGGCTCACCCGGATGTGGAAAGACGATGCTCGCCCGAAGAATCCCCTCGATCCTCCCGCCGTTGACGATGGACGAGGCAATAGAAACGACCATGATTTACAGCGTTTCCGGTCTCCTGGGTGATAGGGGGTTGATAAAGGAGCGACCCTTCAGGTCGCCCCACCACACCGCTTCCACGACTTCCATAGTCGGTGGCGGAAACGACGCGAGACCCGGTGAGATAAGCCTCTCTCACAACGGCGTTCTCTTCATGGACGAGTTCCCGGAATTCAGACGAGATGTTATAGAGGCTCTCAGGCAACCTCTGGAAGATGGAGTCATAACCGTGGCGCGGGCCAAGCTCACAGTGACTTATCCGGCCAGATTCATGATGGTGGCGGCGCAGAACCCCTGCCCCTGCGGCTGGTACGGAGACAAGACCAGAGAGTGTACATGCTCCTGGTATGAAATACAGAGATACAACAGAAAGATTTCCGGCCCCATGGAGGACAGGATAGATATATTCGTCGATATGCCCCGTCTGGACTTCGACAAGTATATGGAAACTTCTACCGCTGAAAGCTCCGCCAGTGTGAGGGAGCGGGTCGTCAGGGCACGCAGCAGGCAACTGGAAAGATACAGAGGAATGAACCTCTTCTCTAACAGCCAGCTTGGGCACTCCCTGCTGAAGGAATACGTTAATCTGGATACGACGTCCAGGTCTTTGCTGTCGGGCGCGGTGGACAAGATGAAATTGACGGCCCGGGCTATAGACAGGATCCTGAAAGTCGCCCTTACCATAGCCGACCTCGAAGAAAGCAGGGTTCTCGCCCGGCACATCGCCGAGGCGATACAGTACAGGAAGAAGACGTGATAGATTGTTCGCAAAACGCGAGAAAGAGCGTCGAGAGTTCGCTCCGCTCACGAGAAGGACGGAGATGCCGGATCGGTGTCCGGCATGACGGGAAGGGACTGTCATCCCGTGTCATCCCGTAATGCTCTTATACGGGATCTCGTTCTTCTCGTTCGTCTCTAAACAGAGGTAAGAGGTATGAGGTCAGAGGTAAGAAGATCAAAATCCCGTTCTCTTCGCCTCGCGAAGACCGGGATCCTGGCTAGGAGTACGCCAGGATGACCCGAAGGGTTGCCATCCCGTATCCAATCCCGTCATCCCGTAGTGCTCCTATACGGGATCTCGCTCTTTTACCCTTACGAAGGACCAGGATGCCGGATCAGGTTCGGCATGACGGGAAGGGAGGAAAGGACGGGTTTTCTCTCCTCTCTCTCTTCCTCTCTACTCCTCTCGCGCTCCTTAATTACTAAGAACCGCTCTTCACAACCAGTTTTCTCCGCTAAATATACCGGCCCGTTGAAATCTGATAAAAAATGTTGTATTATTATATTATCCCCTCCCCCCGGGGAGTGGGTTGATAGATCGTGTCCAGATTGGAGGTCGCCATGAAAGAATATGTTGTCAAAGGTATGACCTGCGCCGCCTGTGTAAGGGCAGTCGAAAAGGCGGCATCGAAGGTTGAGGGTGTGTCCAGTCCGGTGGTCAACCTCTCCACCGAAAAGTTGACATTCGAACTCTCGGGCGACTTCGACGAGGAGAAGCTCTTCAATTTTGTGAAGAAGGCCGGATATGAGCTTGAAGAAGTGAGCAAAGAGAGAATAGTCACGCTCGAGATAGACGGCATGACCTGCGCGGCCTGTGTTTCGGCGGTGAAAAAGGCCGTAGCAAAGCTCGAAGGCGTAAGCGAGGTCTCCGTCAATCTGGCGACGGAAAGGGCAACCGTCAAGTACGATCCCGATAAGCTGAGGATATCTTCGATAAAGGAGGCAATCGAAAAGGCCGGATACCGGGCGAGCGCCTTTACAAACTCCGATTCCGAGCAATCCAGACTTAAAAAGGAAGCCGCTATCAAGAGCTATAAACAGAAATTCCTCGTTTCTATTGTCTTCGCCATTCCTCTCCTGATTATCGCGATGGGTCATATGACGGGATTGAAACTGCCTTCTTTCATCGATCCTCACATGAATCCCTTGAACTTCGCGCTTGTCCAGCTATTTCTAACGCTCCCTATAATAATCGCCGGGAGAGATTTCTACCTCAAGGGAATTCCAAATCTCTTCAGGGGCCACCCAAATATGGATACTCTGGTAGGCCTCGGAACCGGTGCAGCCTTTATCTACGGTGTTTTTGCGACCGTGCAGATCGCTTCAGGGAACCACAATTACGCCGGCGATCTTTACTTCGAATCGGCCGGAGTTATAATCGCGCTGATCTCTCTGGGGAAGTACTTCGAGAACCTGTCGAGAGGAAAGACTTCGGAGGCTATAAGAAAGTTGATGAACCTGGCACCGAAGAAGGCACTGGTGAAACGTGAAGAGAGGTTCGTCGAAATTCCTCTCGAAGAAGTCGAAGCGGGGGATGTATTGCTGGTCAAGGCGGGTATGTCGATTCCCGTTGACGGAACGGTTATCGACGGGACCGCTTCGGTCGATCAATCGATGCTTACGGGAGAATCTATCCCCGTAGATGTCGGAGAAGGCTCGAAAGTGACCGGCGGCACGGTGAACATAAACGGCGCAATAGAGATAAGGGCCTCTCGCGTGGGAAGCGACACCGTTCTGTCGAAGATCATAAAAATGGTCGAAGAGGCCCAGGCCTCGAAAGCCCCGATCGCACGCCTCGCGGACACGGTTAGCGGCTACTTCGTTCCATTCGTTCTGGTGGTTGCCCTTGTCACTTTCGTGAGCTGGATAGCCCTGGGCTACGGCTTCACCTTTTCCATGTCGATGACGATCGCGGTGCTGGTCATAGCCTGCCCCTGTGCCCTTGGACTGGCCACACCGACGGCGATCATGGTCGCGACGGGACGCGGAGCCGGAATGGGAATTCTCTTCAAGAACGGCGAGGCTCTTGAGACGACCCATAAAGTCGATGCCGTCATTTTCGACAAGACCGGCACGATCACCAGAGGAAAGCCGCAGCTGGTCGATTTCAAGGTATTGAACGGCTTCACCGAAAAGGAAGCGGCCAGACTGGTCGCGAGCATAGCCAGCAGAAGTTCCCATCCATTGGACAGGGCGATACTAGACGGTTACGAAGGCGATCTGCTGCAAGTATCGGATTTTCAAGCCGTCGCCGGAGGCGGGATAAGCGCCACAATAAACGGCGGGAAGGTGAAGCTGGGGAACCCCGGTTTTATAGGGACCACGGGAAAGGAGGTCGATGAATTCGTTCGTTCCCTTTCCGAACTCGGAAAGACGCCGGTCGTCGCCTCTTACGACGGGAAAGCGATGGCCGTCCTGGGGATCGCCGACGTAATAAAGGATTCGTCGGCCAGAGCCATAGAAAAACTGAAAAGATCGGGCGTGGAGACTTATATGATGACCGGAGACAACGAAAGAACGGCCAGGGCAATAGCGGCACAGGTTGGGGTTGACAGGGTGATCGCGGAAGTTATGCCTCAGCACAAAGCGGAGAAAGTCGGACAGTTGAAAGAGAAAGGCTTCACGGTCGCCATGGTGGGAGACGGGATAAACGATTCTCCGGCTCTTGCGGCGGCCGATGTGGGAATCGCCATCGGTTCGGGTACAGACATCGCGATAGAGGCCGCCGATGTCGTTCTCATGAAAGACGATCTCAACGACGTGGTGAACTCAATAAACCTTTCAAAGGCGACGATAAGGAATATCAAGCAGAACCTGTTCTGGGCCTTTTTCTACAACACGATAGGTATTCCCGTGGCGGCCGGGCTTTTCTATACAGCGTTAGGTCTAAGATTGAATCCCATGATAGCCGGTGCGGCCATGGCCTTCTCCAGCGTCAGTGTCGTGACGAATGCGCTCAGGCTGAAGAGGATTAAAATATAAAGGAGGAGACAGGATGAAACTGATAATCGAAGGTATGAGCTGTAACCATTGCAAGATGCGAGTGGAAAAGGCCTTGAGTTCTATCGAGGGCGTCAAAAAAGCCAGCGTCGATCTGGACGATGGATCGGCCGTTGTGGAAAGCTCCGTGGAGCTGGATAGAGAATTTCTGAGAGAAGTTATAGACGAAGCCGGATATGTCCTGAAGGGAATCGAAGATTGATATGGAGAATCATTCCCATCATAAACACGATGAGGCGCTCAAAATACTAAAGACAGCGAGGGGCCAGATAGACGGGATAATAAGAATGATAGAGGACGGGAGATACTGCATAGACATATCCACACAACTACTGGCGGTGATTTCGCTCCTTAAAAAGGCCAATACCTCGGTTGTAAACAGGCACATAGAAACCTGTGTGAGAGAGGCGGCGAAAACCGGCGAGGTAGATGAGAAGATAAAAGAACTTGAAACGCTTATGAAGTACATAGAGAAGAGCCTCTAGGCCGGTCCCGGGGGTTCTCGCTCTTCCTTCAGAAGTTCGTTAAGCTTTTCGAGAGCTTCTTTGAGATTATTTTCCGGAACGTCCCAGAGATCCTCCACCATTCTCTTCACTATCTCGTTTCTGTCTTCTATGGCTTTCAGATAGATGGAAAGCATTTCCCGTCTCTCTCTCTTCAACATTCCGAGGTTTTTCAGAGCATCCAGCGAGAGCTTCTTCTCCTCGTCTATAAGGTCCCCTATGGTCAGGACGACATCGTCCAGTTTCCACTGCACGTCGTCCAGCAAAATCGCCAGTGTTCTGCGTATCGATTCCAATCTTTCGACTTTACCTGGCATATTCAACCTCCAGCAGTGATTCAAAAGACGCCGCGATGAGTCTCTTCGGGTTTTAGTTAGCGCGATTTTCTATCTGGATGCCTCACTAGCAGGCTGATCGCCGCGCCAGCGACGCTGAGTACGGCAGATACCAGGTAACTGATCTCGTAACCGCCCGTGATGTCGCGCGCGATGCCTCCGAGAAGGGGACCCAGTATGCCTCCGACACCCCATGCCGTTATCATCACCCCGTAATTCACTCCCAGGTTCTTCATCCCGTAGAAATCGGCGGTGATCACCGGGAATATGGCCAGTATTCCGCCGAAGGTAAAACCGACGAGACTCTTGCCTATCAACAGGGCGACCGGATTTGTGAGAGCGGCGAACGAGAAATAGACGATCGCCTGTATTAGGAACATGGTCAAAAGCGTGACCGTTCTTCCGAGATAATCCGATACGGTTCCCCAAGTAACCCGTCCGATGAAGTTGAAGATGGCGTAAACGACGACCAGCAGGAATCCGTTGCTGATCGAAGCCTGTTCGAGCCCGATCTTCGACATCTGGCCGATTATGAGCAGGCCCGCGAAAGTCCCGAAGAAAAACATGGTCCAGAGAAGGTAGAATTGAACCGTCTTGACCATCTCGCCAACTTTGTAATCCTTTGCCGTTATCTGATGGACCTTCGCCGGTCTCTTCTTCAGTTCGATTCTCTGGAAACCGGGCGGCGGATTTGAAATGGCGAAAGAGAGCGAGAACACGACCAGGAAGAAGATTATCCCGAGGGTGATCAAAGTTGCCGGGAGTCCCATCACTCCTATAAGAGAACTGGTCAAAGGGGCGATATAAACGGGCGCGAGGCCGAAACCGCTTACAACTATGCCCGAAATCAATCCCCTGTGCTCGGGGTGAAACCATTTCACGGCGGCGGGCGTGGGCGAAGCGTAACCGAAACCCATGGCCAGACCGAAGACCACGCCGAAGAACAAAGCGAGCCCCGCAACCGTGAGATTGAGTCCGGAGAGAATGAATCCCAGACCGGCCAGCACCGAAGATATTAAGAGCACCGGTTTTGGTCCGAGCCTGTCCTGCAACTTTCCTCCCGGGACCATCGTGAGCGCGAAAACCGCGGAAGCCAACATATAGGGGATCTGCGTCTGTGTTGCGCTCCAACCATAATTGTCCATTAAAGCTGCGGAGATGATGCTCCAGGAGTAAAGCACTCCAAGGGTCAAGTTAACTCCCAACCCACTGTAAACTACGAGCCAAGCTTTTTTTAGATCGTTCACGACAGATTTGTCCTCCTTAAAAAATAAATGCACATCGGGCAGATCCGTTTCATTGGTTCGTAGCACAACTTACCCCGTTTTTTACTATGACACGATAGTTTTGAAAAGTAAGGACTACTTCTTCCTGCTTAACAGGCTTTTGAAAGAGACAGGCACAAAATACTGAATACAGGCGATCTTCCATATCCCCTTTGATCGAATTAGGAGCGTGGAGCCCTGAATCTCGACTCTCCTGAAAGCGGCGTTTCTGGCTAACTTAACTCCACGTTTCCACAACAGAAGACATTCGCCGGACTTTTCGATACTGCTCTGCCAGAGGAAAGGTTCGTAAAGAACTCCGAAAGAGTTGAACTCACCCTGGATTAGCCTTGAGAAGGCTTCGAAACCTTCCGCGACTAGTCCCTCCGGGCTCAAATAAATGATATCACCGTCGCAAAGTGTCGCGATGGTTTCAAGGTCTCTGTTTCTGTAAGCTTCGAAATAAGCTTCAAGAACTTCCATAGCCGACATATCTTTTCTTTCCATCAATGCACCTCGCTTGATCTCTTCATTCCGATTTTAACATCAAAGGGGGACGACCTACGAGGATTTGTCTGAATTCACGCGATCCAGACCGTCGAATACCGTCAAAGATCAAACTTACCTGAAATACAGTATCTTCCATTTCCCGATTTCGCGAAAGCCCAGCCTGTTGTAAATCTTTCCGGCCTCGGGGTTATCGTAGAACAGGCAGGGAGTCCTTCCCCAATTCAGTAGATCCGAACAGAGCTTCGACACGACTTTGGAGGCCAGTCCTCGTTTCCTGTAATCTTTGTGAGTCGCAACTCCGATGATCATAGCCATATCGGAACTCTCCGCGGTACTGGCGGCCGTAGAAACTATTCTGCCGTCCATTTCGACTATATATCTTCTGGATGTTCCACTCTCTAGCGATGAGAGAAAGGACTCCTCTTCGGTCGCTCGAAACTCTTCTATCGAATTTAAGAGGGCAAGAAGCTCTCCCGCATCGCTCATAGTCGCCCTCCTGATTGGCAGGTCGTTCTCCTCAAGGTTTGGCTCTTTGAGAAGCGCTAGATGCATCGTGGCCTCTTCTTTCGTTATTTCCCTCAAATGTGGAGCTATCGCATCTATGCAATCGGCCTTTCCGCTCAATACGATAGCCTTTTCAAAATCCTTTATGATCTTCGCCGCTCCGGCATGATCCATTCTTTCACTGGAATAGACGATAAAAAACCTGTAATATCTCAGAAGAACGCCTGCGGGATTCTCGAGTTCGCCTTCGACGAAGATTTCCATGTGTTCGGCTTCTGGCGGGGTATTCTCTATGTCGCCGATCATAAAAACGTTGAACTCCCTCTCCGCAGACAGAAAGGGAATCAACATCTTCCATTCGTTACCGGGGATCCTTCTCATCCTTATCACGCCCAACATCTGTCATTCGCCACATGAGAATAGGGTATATTATCGCTGCATCATTTTCAAGTAAATCAGGCAACCGGTTGAATTTGACCGGACATATCTCCCTCGGAAGGGAACCCGACCTCAGCGCGTTATATAATTTTACTGTATCGATGTTCGTTCGTCAGTTCATCTGGGGAGGTTAGGTTCAATTGTATAAACCATCTTTAATTCTCTTTCTTTTCATCGCGGCCGCAGCGGTTGCCACTACCGGAAGTATAGAGCTTTACGGTAATGAGATATTCTTCAGAATCGGCGAAGCCGAAGGTCTTCCCGTAGTAGTGATAGGTGACGGCCCGGGAATAAGTGGCAGCTATCTCGAAGATATACTCCCGGGAAGAAAAACTGTTCTCTACGATTCGGCCGGAAGCGGAAAATCCAGCGACGTCGGCTCCTTGGATTTGAGCTTGGAATATTACATCTCCGAGTTGTCGGCGATCGTTCACGAGCTGGAACTTGAGAGATTCCATTTAATGGGACACGGCTTCGGGAGCCTGATAGCCGTTTATTACGCTCTTGCGAGGCCGGCGGAACTGTCGAGCCTGGTACTTGTGAATCCGATACTCTCGATTCCTCAATTAGACCTGCTGATCGAAGAATATACGCTCCAAAACGACACCGTACCCGATAAGCTGAAGCTGCTTTTCCTGAATTACAGGGGAGATATAGAATCAAAACTCAAGACGACCGTAGAGGACATAAACCGCGACATTTACGATCAGTTCTGGGGTGACGGCCCGGGAGTAACCGGTGAGTTGAGGGGGCTGGATATCTCCTCGGGCCTATCCGATCTCAGAATGCCGGTGCTTATCTGCACGGGATTGTACAATTTTCCAGGAGTCGATAAAGTCATCGATTACCAGAAACTCTCCCCAAAGAGCGAGTTCGTCACATTCATAAACAGCGCGCACTTTCCCATGCTTGAAGAGAGTGAGGGTTTCAATATGATAATCGGAGATTTTCTCCGGAGGGTTGAAGCGGAACAAGAAAGCAGCCCCGAACACGATTTATCTGGAAGAGCCGTTGATATTTTGTCTGGAATTGTTTCGCTCGGCGAGAAAGACAACGGGGTCGATATGGATCTTGAAATTGGCCGCGACTTCACCATTTCACTCCCTTCGAGTCCGGGGACAGGTTACTCCTGGAGGCTCGAAGAGTTCGACGGAAGCGTCTTGAGGCTTCTCTCCGAACCATTCTACGAAGAACCGGGAACGACGGGCGGCGGCTACCAGGTCTTTCAGTTCAGGGTGATAGGCCCCGGAGAGACCGACATTTCTCTCTCTTATTGCTCTTGCTGGAACGATGAACCGATAGGGACCTACAGGGTCGGGATCTCTGTGCCGCTTCTGGAAAGGGAGGTTCTATCTATCGACGAATCCGATAACGGGAAGAGTTTCTCGGTAGATCTAGCCATACCTCTAGAGGTTTCATTGAACGTGACCACGGGAACTGGTATGTCATGGAGAATAACCTCCACCACCTCTTCTATCCTCCGTCAGACGAAGGAAAACGAGTATCTGATACCTGAAAACACCCCGTCCGTGGGCGGGACCATCCAGCAGCGTTACTATTTCGAGGGTATCAACTACGGAACCGCCTATATAGAATTCTCCTATGGAAGACCCTGGGAGGAAACACCTCCAGAGAGGACCTTCGGGGCGACGATAACGGTGGCCGAACCCGTTCATGACATTTACATTGCCAGGGACAGCGACAACGATCGCCATATAGCTCTAAAACTCGACCAGATGTTGATTTTGAAATTGAAGAACGGTTCGTCGAGCGATGAAACCTGGTATTTACGCGAGGAACTTCCAGAACAGTTGAAGCTACTCTCCGATCCCTTCATCGAATACTTTGAAGAAGTCAGATATTCGGTTTTCTATTTTAGAACCGTGGAGAGAGGGGAGGGCGTTCTGGAGCTGTCTTATGGAAGTTCCGCATCGCCGGATCAATCGATAGATACTTACAGGATTACGTTGAAAATAGAATGAGGGGGGAGCTGTCCAGGCTCTGGAACAGCAACGAAGGACGCATCTTTCGCTTTTCCACGGTTTAATTCAAAGCGCATTAGTTTAGTTTGCTGGATTCGGCAGGCCCTTTGATCTATAATGGTAATACTTCACAAGCAGCGCCGGAGATGTCTCAATTGGACAAAATTAAACGCACACAGATACTCTCTATATTCGAAGGCTCGATATACAACGGGTTCTTTCTGATAACCCAGGGTTTTTTGGGCACCGGCCTCGCTCTTGAATTCGGCGCTTCCGAGCCCGTGATAGCGCTTCTGGGAGTGCTCCCGACGATTTCGCAGTTCGTCCAGCTTCTGGCTCCGGCCATGATGCGACTCATAGGAAACAGGAAGAGGGCGATGATGATTTTCGCCACGGTGAGCAGGCTTTCGACGGCCTTCATTCCCGTGACCCTGGCCGTTGGGATGAACCGGCAGTCGATCCTGCTGATAATCATGGCCCTTTTCTCTATGGCGGCGAGCCTTACGGGCAATTTCTGGGTCTCCCTCATGAAGGACGTCGCCCCGAGGGAGAGGGCCGCGAAGTTTTTCAGCTCGAGGAACATTATCTTCACGATCACGAACATGCTCATAACTCTCTTCTATTCCTTCTTGCTGGACGCCGTTCCCGGCACGCGCGGCTTTCTTATCATCACCGTGCTGGGGACGATCAGCGCACTGGTGAGCCTTGTGCTGCTGGGTTTCCATTACGATCCACCGCGGGAGATCACCTACGGCAGGGGACTCTTCAGGGCCGTCACGAAGGACAGGAAGTTCATGCCTTATCTGGTATTTTACGCCTTCTGGAGCTTTTCGATAGCGATCACCTCGCCGTTTTTCTCGTATCACGAGCTGGTAAATATGAAGCTGGGTTATTCGTTCTTGAGCATTCTCAATGTTTTCAGCTCGCTCCTCACGATGGTCTTCTATTTCATTTGGGGCAAGATAGCCGACAGAATAGGGAGCCAGGCTGTGCTCGAGTTCGGCGTGTTCGGCGCGTTCATAAAGATTATCCTCTGGGTCTTCATGAACGAGCAGACGGTCTATCTTCTCTATATCGACACTCTGATCGGCACGATCTCCTGGAGCGCCATAAACCTCTGTCTCTTCACGACGATGCTCGATCTCCTCGACGGGGTGAATACCGAGTCGTACTACGCGCTGCTCTCCTTCGCCAACGGCGGGGCGGCTCTGGTCGGCTCTCTCGCCGGAGGGTTTCTGGCCTCCTATTTGAACAAATTCGGCTGGGAGATTCTGGGGATGAGGTTTTACGGCATTCAAATCCTCTTCTTCGTCACCTTCGTGCTAAGGGGGCTCTCGCTCTTTCTGCTGAGGAGAGTGAAGACCAGAAAGGAGCGGTCAGTGGCCGGTATGATATTCAATTCGGCCTCAGTCATAGCAAACAGGCTGGCGGCGAGGCCGCGCGAAATGGTGGATATACTGGTACAGTTGAATAGAAAGAGGAAAAAGGGAAGGAGTGATGTGGATGAAAAGGATGATTGACCGCTTCATGAGGTACGTCTCGGTCGAAACGACTTCGAGCCACGATTCCGACTCGAGCCCGACGACCGAAGGTCAGCTTAAACTCGCGGCACTGTTGAGAGACGAACTGGAGGGGCTCGGTCTGGAAGAGGTATCGCTGGACGGGCACGGCTACGTAATGGCCACGCTTGGAGCCAACACCGATGCAAGGGTGCCGGTGATCGGCTTTGTGGCTCACATGGACACCAGCCCGGACGCTAGCGGGAAGGATGTCAAGGCAAGAATAGTCAGGTACGAAGGCGGAGAGATAACGCTCAATCCCGAGAAGGGGATAGTGCTAGATCCTTCTACCTACCCCGAGCTGCTGGATTACAGGGGCCAGGAACTGATAGTAACCGACGGGACGACACTTCTGGGCGCCGACGACAAGGCCGGGATCGCCGAGATCGTCACGGCGCTAGAGTACCTCATGGAGCATCCGCAGATAAAACACGGCAAGATCAGGGTCTGCTTCACTCCGGACGAGGAGGTCGGCAAGGGGACCGATCACTTCGACGTGGAGAAATTCGGCGCCGATTACGCTTACACCGTCGATGGGGGCGCGCTGGGCCAGCTCCAGTACGAGACCTTCAACGCGGCCGGCGCGAAGGTGAAGATAACGGGTCTGAACATACACCCGGGCTCGGCCAAGGACAGGATGAAGAATTCGATGCTGATCGCCTCGGAGTTCATAAGCCTGCTTCCGGCTGCCGAGACGCCCGCGGCCACGCAGGGCAGGGAGGGCTTCTTCCACCTGACCAGCATGGCCGGCACGGTCGAGGAGACGAACCTCAACTATATAATACGCGATCACTCGCGCGAGAGGTTCGAAAACCGAAAGCGATTGATGCAGTACGCGGCGGCTTTCCTCAACGCCAAATACGGGGAAGGCACTGTCAGCGTGACCGTCAAGGATTCTTACAGAAACATGCGGGAGATGATCGAACCGGTCATGTTCATCGTGGACATCGCGGCCCGCGCTATGAGAAACGTGGGAATCGAACCTGTTATAGAGCCGGTCAGGGGAGGCACCGATGGGGCGAGGCTTTCCTTCATGGGATTGCCCACGCCAAACATCTTCACCGGAGGGATGAATTACCACGGCCGTTTCGAATACGTGCCGATCGAGTCCATGGTGAAGGCCGTCGAGGTGATAGTGGAGATCTGCAAGCTCTTCCCGTCATGCCGGACCCACTTAATGTCATTCTGAGCTTGACTCAGAATCACGGTTTTCTAAGGAGTGGATCCCGGGTCGGAGCCCGGGATGACAGTCCTTCCCGTCATGCCGGACCCCGATCCGGCATCCCTGTCCTTCGAAAGAGTGAGAAGAGAGAGAAGAACGAGATCCCGTATAGGATCATTACGGGATGACAGGATGGGTGCACGGGATGACCCTGAATAGGATCATTTCAGGGCAGGCTCTTCAGGGCAGGCTCCGCGGGGACATCACGGAATGACGGCGTTAAGTCACTTTGCCCGGGTAATCCAGGAAGGTTTTACTCTCCAGTAATCGCGAGGAAGATGTGAAGAGGCAGTATTTTTATATCTCCTGAGAGGTCAAGAGTATGCTTCGAAAGGATTATCCCCTTCTTGAAGTGTCTTTTTATGGTCGAGAGATCTTGCGGGATTATGCTGTTCTGGTACTTTAGCTCTATCGGAACGTTTTTCACCAGCAGGTCGATTTCCTTCCCTTCTTTTGAGTACCAGTAACCGACTTCAGTAATCGAATCAAGTCCGTTGTCAAGGTTCTTTCCAAAGGCGAATACGCAGTTGGTCGTCATGATGTTCTCCAGTATCGCGCTCCTGTCGAGCTGAAGACCAAGCTTTTGCGAGACTACGTCGCTGATTAGTCTGTCGCAGTAATATATCTTCTTCTGTTTCTTTTCTGAAGTGAGATGTGTTTTTTGATCCATGTGCTTGAGGGTAAGGAGTAAGTAGTCGATTCCAAGCACTTCAACGTATTTTTGAAATGTCTTTGTGTCTATTTCCGTCTCGCTTGCCGCGCTGTTCCAGGAGAACCTTGATGAGAGTCTGGTAGAGACATATGTAAGTATCTGGATGAGTTTTGCCCTTGAAAGGCCATACCTTTCTATGTTTCCTATCAAGATCTCCCAGAAAGTTCTTACCAGAGTCTCGCGACTTTCGCCTTTTGCATAAGCTTCAACTGCCGACGGAAATCCTCCAGAAGCTATGTAGTTGAAGAATTCAGTCTTAAGAATTTCGTTCTTAATGAGCAGCTCAAAAGAGTCTGCCGGAACCATTTTAAGAATGTCCTCGGGTTGACATTTCGGAAGTCCGTCAACTTTTTTGCAGCTCAGGTACTCTCTGAAAGTCAACGGAAGAAGGAGAATATCTGCGCCACTTTGCCCTTTTCTACCCGGAAGCCTTTCAGATGATCGCTTTAAGTCGCTTGCAGAGGAGCCGGACAGAGCAAAGAAGTCACCGGCCATCT